>Ga0307379_10008100_pt1 | contig 14215 bp, 6 predicted proteins | sample UN2MG_FD_202237 | JGI IMG/M metagenome (GOLD analysis project Ga0307379, IMG submission 202237) | Soil microbial communities from Risofladan, Vaasa, Finland - UN-2 | ecosystem: Environmental > Terrestrial > Soil > Coastal area > Acid sulfate soil | place: Finland: Risofladan, Vaasa | collected...
ATGGGCAACGAGGGTATTTACGCGACAGACAGGATTCAGTGGCACCTGTCCTTTCATCACGCCTTCTTTCAAGACCAGGTGGATGTACCCGTTTTCTATCTCGGCGCGACAAATGAAGACGGCTACAGGATGTTTAACGTCAACATCATGCAGGAGCGTCTCAGACGGCCGATGACGATTGAGATGATCCCCAACTACTGCCACTCGAACTTCAGCGAGATACAGTTCATGGATTTCATGATGTGGATCACCCATGTATTCGACGGCCGCCCGCTGAGCCGAATTAGCGATGTAAGTCACCAGCGTCAACAGGGGCGCACGATATTCCGGGCCAGAATCGAAAGCGAAGCCAAGATACAGGTAGTGAAGACATGGTACGTCTATACAGACGATGCGGCGTGGCGCGACCTGATGTGGTATCACCTTCTGATGCACAAGGTGGGAGATTACTACGAAGCCACACTATCGGGCAAAATACCGGATGCATTCATGGTCGAGGTGGGGGATATCGCTTTGGGATTTCCGGGATACGTCTCCAGCACTCCACGAAAACTCACGGATAAAGCCGTGATCGAGCGCCAATCGAGGGGATCGCTGCCTCGCCTTTGGGAACCAACTAAGTAGTGTTGTCGAATTTATTTGAAGGAGCCGACTATTATGCGCACGCCTGTCTGTTACTTCCTGCTTATTCTAATTCTTGCCACAGTGACGACCGCTGATGCAGATATGCTCTCAGAAATTACCCGAACTATCGAGGGCAAAACTCGCCGTGCATCGAGTGGGCTGTTCGATCCGGAATCGAACCAGGACGCATACCACATAGGACCTGGCGAGACTGTCATTTTGCCTGTGCTTAATGGGCCGGGTGAGATTCGCCACATGTGGTTCACCATTGCCGGGCGAGATCGTCGTTATCCTCGCGCACTGGTGATGCGTATCTACTGGGACGGCGCCGAGGTGCCCTCCGTCGAAACACCTATCGGCGACTTTTTTGCTGCCGGAAACGGTATGCGTGCAAATGTGAATTCCCTGCCCATTCAGGTAACCTCCTACGGACGCGCCCTGAATTGCTACTGGCGAATGCCTTTCCGAAAAACGGCTCGAATCGAGCTTACCAATGAAGGGGGGCAAAGGCTCACCGTGTACTGGCAGTTCGATTGGATGGAACTGTCGCGAGTGCCCGACAACATGCTCTACTTCCACGCCCGATACCGGCAGGAGTTTCCCGCCAAGCCGTTCTCGCCGTATGTCATTTTTGAGGGCCGGGGTAGCGGGCACTATGTAGGAACGGTTTTCTCGATTCAGTGCAGCTACGGCAGTTGGTTCGGCGAATCCGACGATCGATTCTATATCGATGGGGAAACAGAACCTTCCATCGTGGGTACCGGCTGCGAAGATTTCTTCAACGACGCCTGGAACCTCCGGGTATTCAACAATACGAACACGGGGGTGACGATCAAAGAGCCAAACGGAGAAGACTGCCGGTTCACCGCATACCGCTGGCACACTCATGCCCCGGTTACTTTTCGCAAATCACTCAAGGTGGACATAGAACGTCGCAGTTTTGCTCAGGTAACGAACCCGGAAACCGGACAGCGCGAGTTGCACGATTTCAAATACCGGCCGGACTTCTGCTCCTCTGTGGCATTTTGGTATCAGAAGACCATTGCAGAGCCCTTCGATCGCTTCCCGCCCTTTAAGGAACGGGTTAATCCGGAAATCTTTCTCGAAACCTCAGACATGAGCTCCGAGATCAAGACTTCGCCTGGTGTCACCGCCAGGAACCACAGCAATCGCGTGTGCAATCTCAAGCGCGGACTGTACGTGGACAACAAAGATATTGGCGGGTGGTTTGACGTTCCCTGCCACGTTGATGAGCAGGGCAAGTACTCGATCTCCGTTTTTCAGTGCCTATACAGAACGGGAGGCATCTGGAAGGTGACACTAAAGGGGCCGATTGGCGAGGTCCTTCTCGACCGCGCCATGGATTTCTACGATCCCTATCTGGCCTGGATAGAAAACCGGCCCGAGAACTTCCTCTACGGTACGTGGTTTGAGAAGAAGGTCGGTATACACCAGTTGATACCGGGTGATTACGTATTCCACTTTGAGTGCGTCGGATCGAATCCGCTCGCCCGGGAAGAAGACTCGGATCGGCCCGGTCTGAACTGCCGACTGGATGGCATCTCGCTGCGCAGGTTCCCCTGGGACGACCTCTATAACCAGATGCAGCGTTACCTTGCCGAAGAGGAAAAGCTCTTTGCTCAGAAGGCCGACCAGGCTAAGCAGGTGGTCACCGAGCTTGATCTCGCAATCAGGCGATTTCGGGAGGATACGGGTCAGTACCCCGGCAATATAAAAGAACTCATAGAGCGTCCCCGAAGATTTCGGGCCGTTACAGGAAATTGGCCCTATGTTGTCGAGATTCCTGCTGATCCATGGGAGCAGCGTTACCGCTACGAGCATCCCGGCAAGTTCAATCCCGACACATTCGACGTTTATTCCGTCCGCGGCAACAGTAGAAATCCGTCCCTGTGGATCGGCAACTGGCCCAGCCCGTTTCATATCCGGGGTGCCCTGGAAGGAGAGCATCTCGAAATCAAGGCCAAAAGCGACAATGTGAGCGTCTCGACGCAACAGGTGGGCATCGCATCGTTTCCGCCGCTTTCCGGGGGGCGACTGCTCTTCGTTCGTCTGCGACAAAAAGGAGATTCGATCGACCTGGCGTTTCGGCCTTCTGTTAAGCCGGGCAGATACACCTTGAAAGTGCGCCTGGTCACTTCCTGGGACTACGGGATCATTCGCATGAGCTTCAACGACATACCGCTTGGGAAACCCGTGGATACCTACACCCCTGTAATCGACACCAGGACGGTGGTTCTGGGCGCAGTTGACGTGAATCCTGAGGCAAACATCCTTCATCTGGAGGCCGTAGATCGAAATCCCGAATCAACCGGGTTCTGCGCCGGAATCGATGCCGTCATGCTAACTCCGGTCAAGTAGAGAGGCAGGGGACAGCAAGGCTTCAATATCTTCTAACGCGGGCCATAGTAAACATTATCAGGAGTTACATTTCCAAAAGCTTTGTGATATCGCCGACTGTTGTTCTAATGAGCAAACTGGTCAGCCCCTGTTAAAGATATGATACGCGCCTCACCCCAACCTCGCTGACGGCGTTTATAACCGACTGTTTTCTGAATATTGGGCTGAGCGTTCCGGAAATATGTTGCCGGGATAACAAACCTTGAAGTGTTACGGCATCATGCTATTATATGGGCACGTAGAATAACAAGGGCGAATGAGTTCTTAGAAAGGAAATCATGAGAAACCTGATTGCAGCAAGCATTGCTCTTCTGGCGATCTTGTCTTTGGCTAACCAATCCTACGGCGAGGCGGCCATCCAGCTCAGTGGTCACGTGTCACTAATCCCCGGACCAGTCAACGGTGTGAGCATCGAAAGAGACGATGCCCGTTTAGTCATCTATGGCGATCCGACCGGCAAAATCGAACAGTCCGAAATGGTCCTGTTCACCCACAGCCGGCGCGATGTCGTCTGGGCCGGGCGACGACTCGTTGAGAGCGGCGCGACGGCTGTGGTACCCGATGGAGATGTGGACAATTTCACAAATGTTGGGCGATTCTGGAGTGGCTTTACAACCCGCCGGTTTCATGACTACGCCCAACAGGGAACCAGGATTTTGACGAAGTCTCTGAAGGTCGGCAGAACTGTTAAGGGTGGCGAGAACTTCTTTTGGAAGGGGATACCCATTGAGGTCATTGAAACACCTGGCTACACTCGCCAAGCCGTCTCATACTTTATCGAAATCGATGGCCTCAAATATGCCTTTGTTGGCGATATTATCTACGGCAACGGAAAACTGTTCGACCTATACTCGCTTCAGGATGCCGTCTCAGAAACAAAGATCGGTGGCTACCACGGCTGGGCGGGCCGCATGGCTACCCTGATCGACAGTTTGCAAAAAGTTGCTGCCCTAAAACCCGACATGATCGTCCCTGCCCGGGGACCGGTCATATACGAGCCCATTGAGGCTATCAACCTTTTAATAGAACGACTCCGGACACTCTACGGGAACTACTTGTCCATTAGCGCAGGCCGATGGTATTTCAAGGACAACTACGATATCCTCGCCCAGCGTGTCCTCGGCGCTGACCCAAATGTCCACTGGATGCCCTGGGCTGAAGTGATAAAAGACAAGCCACCCGAATGGATCATCCCAATTGGCAACTCGCGTCTGATCATTTCCGATGACCGCTCCGGATTCCTCATCGACTGTGGCAGCCGCCGGATACTCGGCGAAGTCATCAAGCTAAGAGAAGCCGGCAAGCTGACTCAGCTCGAAGGCCTCTTTATTACACACTATCACGACGACCACACGGACAATGTTAGTGCCTGCCTCGCCGAGTTCAACTGCCCCGTTTATGCAACCGGTCCCTCTGTTGACATCCTCGAACACCCTGAGGCATATCGCCTGCCCTGCCTGACTCCCAATCCTATCTCCGACATCAAGGTCATGCCGGAAGCCCACAAGATGCGATGGAAAGAATTCGTATTCACATTCTATGACTTCCCCGGCCAGACAATCTACCACGATGCCTTGCTCGTCGAGAAAGACAATGCTGAGAAAATCTTCTTCATCGGCGACTCCTTCACCCCTTCGGGAATTGACGATTACTGTCTGCTCAATCGCAACTTTTTGCACGAATCTATGGGGTACTTCTATTGCCTGAGCCTTCTGCGAAAAATCCCCTCTGGAACGTTGCTTATAAACCAGCATGTTGTCGAGCCCTTTAGCTTCACCGCAGGACAACTCGACCACATAACAGAGACTTTGTCAAAACGCAAGACACTTCTTGCTGAACTCTTCCCTTGGGACGAGCCAAACTGCGGTATTGATGAACAATGGATTCGCTTCTACCCCTATGGTCTAAAAGCTAAGCCCGGCCAGACAGTCCAAATCAGCTTAAAGGTGTTCAATCATTCCCAAGTTTCTCGCAGGTTCACAGCCGAGCTTAACCTCCCCACCGGATTTGGTGCATCGCGAGCAGATGCTTCGCTCACCATTCCCCCACTAACCGAGCAGCAAGTTGATTTCGACCTTCTTGTAGGTACATCCATTGAGCGGGGAACTTACGTTCTCACCGCGGACGTTGCGTGGGCGAGGTGGAACCTGCCCCACTGGACTGAAGCGATCCTTGAAATAGAATAGTCTGCATTCCGGGATTGTAACTGGGGGCAGTGCACTATTGCGGTACTCAAGCACAATGAACAACAGATCATTTGGCAGCTTTCGCAATCTGAATATCCCGTTTTACCTGATCACGATACCGCTCCCATGAGAATACCGCTTCGTGTTTCTGTTTTGACCTGGATAGTTGAACGGCGGGTACTGCCTTATAATGCTGTTTTGTTACTTCAATGAGTTCATCCCAGTGGATAGCCGCGTTTTCAAGAAGCTCGACGGATTTACTTTGTTCTTCTTTCACCTTCGTTTTGCGAAACTTCTCCAGTGCTACTCCCGCACGCAACTTGTCGGCAAAGTAAAGGCTCAGACAGGCCCATGCCTGTACATCTGCAATTTCACAATTGAGTGTATGAGCGTTCATTCTTTCTCTGTCCTTCAGACTTTCGATCAGTTCCAGGGCCCTATTTCCGTCCTTCTCCAAATCCTCAGCTAACTCCGGCGGAGTCAAAAGGAACTCTTCAATCTGCTCATTGCCGATCACTGCTTTCACATAGTTTGCTATGGACAGATACGTTGGGTCAAGCGTTCTGTGCCTGATCAGTTCATCAATGGAAATGAAGGCTGAGACTTTGTCGTCAAATCCTGTTTGTGCCGGAGCAAGGAAACCTTCCGAGTAGAGTGTATAATCCCAGGTGGCGCTATAAAAAGAGGCCAGTCTCAGCGGCATCCGGCTTGCCAGGGCAAAGGCTTCCAGGAGTTTATTACCAATGTTGCTGCCATAACGGCGATTGAACTCAGCTGCAAAGACCTTATCCGGAGTATTTGGATCGTAGAGCAACCGACCCCACAACTTGTAAAATAGCCATTGCTTTTCAAAGGCATACTGCCAGGTGACGTGTTTATCTGGCTTGTGGGCGTATTCTTTGGCGGGGATGTACCCCTCTGAGCCGATGAAGTATCCTCCCACATAATCCCTGGCGTTTGCTTCAATGTGCTCGCGAATAAAATCGGGCTGTCCCCAGCGGAGGATGAAAAAGTCCTCATTTCGAATCATCCAGGCGATTCGGTAATTCTCAGGTTTCGGCTTCCAGAATCGCTCGTCAATTTGACCGGATGAGTAGTCATGAGTTATGGCCAACCGGGGTGTCGAATAGCCATGGGACCAGTTGAATTTGACTTCCACCCAAACCGGATCGGGAAAATTCGCCTCATCAATGACGCGTCGCATCTCAAGAGGAGACCCGGCCAGCACTGAACGGTGGATGAACTTTGCCGGACGTTTTGCCTGCTTCATGCCTTTTATGAAAGTGTCTTGTATCCAGTCCTCTCGTTCTTTGGGTGTCATATTGTTCATCCAATCCGCCAATGTGACGCCGAGCCCTGTGAGTTCGTCATACTCATTAATCACCTGGGTGACACACTGTCGCGTGTATTCGCGGACAATTTCAGACTCATCGTTTCTTTCCTTTACGCCATAAGCTTCGGCGAATTCAGGCGAAACAACAATATTCCAGTTTACGATGTAAGTATCGATCCCTCGCTCCTTAGCCATACTGAATAGTCGCCGCCAAAAACGCTGCCATTGGGCCAGTTCCTTATCAGAAAAAGGGCATGCCTCGGGAAAATCCTTTGGCCGAATCATGTATGTGAATGGGTGCAGATTCCACAACGACAGGACGTTGAAGCGATTCTCGGCCATCATGTCAAGGAATCGCTGCCAGAAGCTCAAGCTTCGGCATGTCTCAGTGTGTAGGTTCATAGCCGGATTTTCACTGGGTCGATAGGACGACCAGGGCAGATTGAACTTGATTGCCCGAAACTCGAAATGTGGATTGGAGAGCTTCTCCTGGATATTTTTCAAATCTTTGTTTATCTGAATCTGTTCGGCTAATTCAAGCGTTCCATACATAGCTCCCGTCTGACTGCAAGCAATGACGCAAAGAACGTTCCTTTTGTCAGAGTGCAGTCGCGCAATCTGAAAACCATCCCGTTCTATCAGGGGGTTGATTGCGGCTTGAGTGATTGCTTCAGGCAAGAAAATGGCGTCCATCTCTTCAGACAAAATAAGAATGTCTTTGTTGCCAGGCTCTGCAAGGTCGTAGATAGCGGGCGTCTCATCTACCTTACGTAAGGCCTGTTCCAACCTGGAAACAGCAAAATTCAGTTGAGGACAATCTGTCCGGTATGCTATGGAAACTTCTGCTCTGATCGTAGAAGTAGTTGCTAACAATACTGCAGGAACGAACAGAACTTTGGCGAATGGTGCCAAACGGTTTATCATAATACACCTCGCTTCAAGCCATCGACCATAATGTGCAATCTTTCAGATTTAAGACAAGTTATCGCACCACTATATTTCTGGCCCCAGTATGCCAAATTCTCGAAGTCAAAGCAAACAGTTACGCAGATAAACATCAAATCCGATACTTCCTTAAACGATCTCGAAATTCGGGCTAAACTTCTATTGGATACGATTGGAGATACTTGTATAATCGTGTTATGGTTGCGCATGCTTAGAGGCTCTTGGTGTTTAAAAAATTGGACCTGGAATCGCTCAAGTAATTAGAACATCAGAGGAACGTTTGTAACCGGCAGAACTTTTTGAGTCGCCGCTTAAACGGCATTTATAGAACTGAGGGACAAAAAATGTATCGAAGAGAATTCTTAGGAACAATAGCCGCGGCAGTTGCCACAGGGACAATCTGCACGCGGCCAATCTCAGGAGTTGAATCTGACAAGCCAAAAAAATCAAGTCCGGCAGCAATCCCAAAACGTGCCCTGGGCAAAACCGGCGTGGAGGTGAGCATCCTTGCTCTGGGTGGTGTCATCGGCATGAAACTACCGCCGTCGAAGGATCACGATCCTGCTGCCATAGCCGAGACATCGCTCGATATGGGCATTACTTATTTCGACACGGCACCGAGCTATAACAAAGGGCAATCTGAGACCAACTACGGCCAGGTGCTCGCCCGCCGCCGCAAGGAGGTTTTTCTGGCGTGCAAGACGGGCGATCGCTCGTACGACGGCACCATGCGGAGTGTCGAGCAGAGCCTGAAACGATTACGCACCGACCATCTTGACCTGTTACAGATTCACGGGGTTTCTTCCCGGGAAGATCTGCCGGCGTGGGGCAAAGCCGGCGGTGTTTTAACCGCATTGCAGAAGCTTCGCGAGCAGAAAGTGACCCGCTTCATCGGTGTCACGGGTCACGAAAGCGCTGAGATGCTGCTTCGCGCGATCGAGATGTATGAATTCGATACACTGCTGACGACGCTAAATCCTGTCAGCCGTCGCCGTCCCTTCCGTGAGGATTTACTTCGTGCGGCGAACGAGAAGCGAATGGGTGTCATTGCCATGAAAGTAATGGGCGGTGGCAATGGCTGCCTGGTTGTCGGCAATCCGTATAAGAAGCTCCTGTATGTATACCACGACGAAACTTCCCACCAGGTGCAGGCCCAATCGCTGATCCGCTATACACTGGGTCTGCCAATCTCGGTCGCGGTGATAGGCGTAGCGAACATTGACCAATCGAAAGCGAATGTCAGGGTTGTGAAAGAGACCGAACCGATGAGCGTTGAGGAACAGGAGGAGTTGGAAAAGGTCGTGGGCTGAGAGCTGCATCAGCAGTCGCTCGACGCCTTTTTCCTGCTGCTCCTTTCGGAAGGGCTGTGGGATGTTGAAATTGGCTTTGTTTTTTTGAAGCCAAAACCGAGGATTGTCTTCATAATCCCTTGTTATATATGAGTTTACATTCATTTGCACCTCCCGGAAATTGGCTTTGTTTTTTCAAATCGTATTCCGAAAAATGCAGTTGTTTCGGATTTCGAGCTTTGTGCCTCGAGTTTCCGGCCAAAGGCTGGAGGATTGGCTTTGTTTTGGCTTTGTTTTTTTTGGATCTGAAATCATAAAAATCTTCATAATCCCTTGTAAATACTGAGATTGCATTAATTTCAGCCCCCGGCAGATTGGCTTTGTTTTTTCAAACACCTTTTTTGTCATTGCGAGGCCCGTAGGGCCGTGGCAATCTTCTGTGTTATAAGTAAAATCGATCTTACTCCGTTCAAAATTGGCTTTGTTTTTTCAAATTAATCTCAATTTTTCTCACTATTTAGCCTCATTTTGCCGTACTTTCTACACTATTTAGCGTATTTTCGCGTGTTTTGGTTGTGGTTTTGTTTTGAAAATTCAGTATTTCGGACATTCGATATTGTTTCCCCCGTTAGGGGTCCTGTGGAGGATTTAGGATTTCGTCCCAGGGACTCTTTACGGAGAGCTTCGAACTTCCGGCCAAAGGCCGGCATTCGGCTTAAATTTTTGATTTTTGAATTGTGGTTTTGCACCTGTGGCGTGGCCAATTTGCATTTTGATTTTTGATTTGCTTACATCCTCCGCTGACTGCAACGATTTGTATCCTGTATTCTATTTATTTTGCGTATTATACCACAAAAACGCTTTGAAGTCAAGAGAAATCCCGAAAAACTCCGAGATTCCTTACTGGATGCTAGCTTTTCCGCCTCTCGCAACTCCTAATCAATAAAAAATCGAAGTATCTCCTGGACTACATCGTCAGGTTCGAGAAGTATCCGGTAATTCGGAAATCGCATGACCGCCCATTCCTCATTTCGTAGAAACTCGTCTCGTTCCACATCTTCGATTACCGGCAACCCTCCCACGATCTCGTGCTGGCCCCCATCACATTCTACGTCCAATCGCTTGGACCCCGTTCCTTCTATGGCAATGTCCAGACGATACCGCTTTACCCATCGTTGAGGTTTGATCGTGTATCCACGTGACACAAGCTCCGTCTTCTTTAGTCGCTCAAATAGCAAACTCTCTTCCCGAGTCTCAGGTCCTCGATGTGTGTCATTTTGCTGACCAGTCTCACGAGCCTTTATTTCATCGTACTTTTTTGCTATATCCCCCAGCGTTCCACAGCGTGCCTTACAGTACTCCTTGTCTCCAACAATGACCAGGCAGTACCGTGCTCGCGACAACGCCACATTCAGTATCTGTGGGTACTTACGATACCAACCATCATTGCTCCCATTACCTCTCTGGGCAACAACAAGTGACGCAATCATAATATCCTTCTCCGACCCTTGGAATTTGTGGGTTGTTAAGACTTCGACCTTGTGTCCTTCATATAACTCTCTATTAGCGTTTCTATGCGGGTCGATTCTGTCCTCCAGCGCCTTCACCTGGGCTGTGTATGGAGTCACTATCCCCACGCTCAATTCCCTTCCACTGATCTTGTCCATCATCCTTTCGAGAACTTGTGCGACTTTCTTGACCTCTGCGTAATTTACTTTGCTCCCACCACAACGCCGAGTCTCTCCGGCACAGTCCTCCCAGCATATCCCTTTTGGAAGACCCTCCGGATACCTATCCCAGTCAAGGTTGCTGCGCACTTTGAGTTCACTGTTGTAGAAGCATTCATTGCATAACGCAGCTATTTCATCCTCCGATCTATAGTGCTTCTTTAGTAGCACGGGTTGTTGGGAGAAACATTTCTCTCCAGTTCTATAGAGTGACATTTCTCGGTACTTGACCTTTTGATACAGGCCATCTTCTTGAAGTATCCCGCAGTCCTCAGCAATACTCCTATCCACATTGCAAGTAAGTCTCGCTATATGCCCTAACTGCATCGGATCCCCTACGATAATAACTCGTTCGGCCCTGTACAATGCCGGCGCTGCCGAGGGAAGGTCAACTTGTGATGCCTCGTCAAATATAACATAATCGAACAAACGCGCCTTCAGCGGTAACGTTCTCCTTATTGTTTTCAGAGTTGAGCCCCACACTCTGAGGACTTTCTGCACAAACCTCTCAAACGAGACTTCATCGTCCTCGTCATGTACACCAGGCTGGCCCACGCCCCTCAGAAACGACCTGACTTGCCCGATATGCCCACTACTTGTCAGCTTCTTCTCATACAGTGCTCTGACAAATTCGCGGCACTGCTTGTTATAATGATCCTCGCTTTGGCGGATCGACCGTTCAACGTAAAGTTTTTTTCCATGCCAGGCCAGCCTTTTTCTGAGCACCTTCAGTCTGATTAAAGAAGGCATGTGCATTGCCCAGAATAGCCTTCGACGCCATTGCCCAGTGTGAGGAACTACGCGTTGCTCAAACTCGATAACCTTCAATGTAACTGCTACTCGTTGTTCCAGCTCATCAATCTTGATGAGTTTCTGTCTTAATCGCATAAGAAGACGCCAGAACCTCTCAATGTCCCGGAGACTTGGTCCTCGCAGATTGCGCCGTATACATTGCTCCATTAGTTCGTCAAAACTGGAAACAAGTTCCTTCCTATGCTTGATGTTGCCAGTACGCATCATCAGATGTTTAAAATGCTCGTTAATCTTCTCATAAACAACCTTCACTGCTTTATTCGTATGGCTTACCAACAGCGCAGACTTGCCTCTGACAAACAGGCTGATGAGAACATTCGCAATATACTGACTCTTTCCTGTACCGGGCGGCCCCGTTATTACCGTAAGTCGGTTACTCAGAATGCCGCTTAAGGCGGCTGTTTGATATTCATTGCATGGAAATGGAAGAATGGGCGCATCAACAGATCCAGACCCACCTTCTTCATAGTTCAGGATGAATCCCAGTGCGGTCTTTTCAAGGTCATTGCGTTTCTGTAACTCATCGAGATCCCGAAGCAAGGCTGTATTATATGCTCCACTCTCTCCTGTCACCAGCAAGCTTTTGTTATACAATCCCGGCCTCACACCAGGTTGAAGTATTTCGTTGTTCGTCAGACTCTCTGGGGCAATATTCTCTGCGAAAGGCAGATCAATCTCGGTCCTTAAAACATTCAGGCATCTCTCCATTAGTGAAAATGCGTCACCCAGTCCATCTGCGAAAACGGCTTCCACTTCTTCTCCCAAATGTGTGATCCGCTCATCACGTATGCCCAATTGCTTCAGAGCCCGGCTTCCACAGCTTGCGAATGGCTCGTCTCTCCAGATATACAATTGTCCCTCCTGCCATCCCAATCTAACCTTAATTGTAAAAAGGGGTGCCAGCCGTTGACCTAATCGTCTGTCGATAAACAGAAGAACCGGATATACATAATATATATCAAGTTGTCTTGTTTCCGCGTCTTCTAAAAGCCGACGACATGGCGAATTATCAGGGATGAGTACTGCTTCATTCTCTCGTTTAAATATAAAAGTATCAGTCTCAAACGGACACAGCGCCGCATTTCGGCGCGTAAGAACTCCCTCCTCCAGGTCATCGTCGCGTTTAATACAATTGTACCAATATGATACGACTATATTCAGAACTCCCACGATTTGTTATCCTTTAATTGAGGAAATCATAGGGCATCTTAATTCTTTCACCCTTTCATTGAGGTCCTTTTTTATCTCGCATAGGAATCTCCCAACAAATGCGTCAATCCTTCTACTCTGCTCAGAGCCTGCCCTGAACATAGTTGAAGTGACGGCATCCACAAGCCATAGACTATCACATTTCGGTCTATTTGTCACGGATTATTTGGGAAAAACGTTCAGAATACAGGATATGGCGCGCCTCCCAAAACGGATGGCCGGGCTCATGTGGCGGGGCCAGGGCAGGCTCGACAAACGCTTGCTCATAAATGCCCCCAGAGATCCTTGGAAAGAAATTGTGACTGTTCTTAGTTTCCAAACAGTAGGATTCCCTTGACGATAATGGACAGGTATTGTACTAAACCAACCGGGGCCTATACCGAAATCAATCAGCATAGACCCCGAACTGAAGCAAATCCTTGTGCCATGCCCGCTCTATCGGGCATCCAATCAGCGTCGTATTGGCGTTGTTACGGTGCCGGGCAAAGTTGCTCATCAAGCCACGAATCCGCTATTTTGACATAGTCGGCACCATCCTGTTTTATATCAGAACGGCTTGTCAAACGGCGCGGTCCGGCCGCCAAGCCACGCGATCTCTTCTTTTGTCAACGTTCGGTTGTAAATACGAACTTCGTCGATCTGACCCAGGAAGAATCTATCGTTGTTTGAGGGACGGCTGCCAATCCTGACATCCTCCCCCGCGGTGAGGTTGAACGCATCGGGGTCTGTAGTCGGCCTGGTGTCGTCCGTACCATCGAGATAGAGTATCACCTCCGGATATGAGATTGTGGCGTTCTCTTGTACCGTCACCGCAACGTGGTGCCAACCACCGTCGTTCACTAAGGTGTCCCCCTGGACATTGCCGCCCTGATGCTCTAACCGCAGCCTGCCGACGTCCACCCTGAAGCCGAATCTCTCACCTGCAACGTTGGGGCCCCAGCCTACGATGGCGCCTGTGTCCGTGCTGACCGTCTTAACCCAAGCCGTCACAGTGATTGCACTCGAACCGAGAATGCCCTTGTAGCCGGTTATCTCCACATAGTCGTTCAGGCCACGAAGGTTAATGGCCTGGCCGATCTTGCCGGCTACATAATCAGGATTGCCCATGGCAGTGCCGTTGCGTGCGTTGCCGGAACTGTCGTTGGTATTACCTTCAAATTCATAGTGTGCCTGCAGACCAGTTGTGCCAGGCTCTGCCGGTGTGATCAATTGATTGTCATAAGAATACAGCCTGATACCGTCGAGTAAAATCATTCCCTGGCCGCCAGCCGCTCCAATACGCTCAAAGCCAATGGCCAGCTCAGTGACATTGCTGAGGCTCACGCCGATCGAGGCCAGGTCAATATACCACATCTGCCAGCCCGTAAGCCTTGTGTCCTCGGCGCTGCCATCGTATGTTACCCTAGAGCCGTTAATCTTCACATACATCTGCTGCACAGCATTGTTTGGATCGCCCGAGAACCGCAGCGTCAGGGCCTTAATGCCATGCTCGGTCCAATTCCGGTCGGCCTGTAGATCAGCGACATTAGCTGTGACCTCGGAATAGGTGGCCACGGTGTTGTCATAGAAAAGCGGCACCGACTGTTGGCCGTCATAAACAAGCGAGGTCTCGATTGTGGGTTGGAACGGTTCATTATAACCTATGGTCGAGCCGTTTGCCGGATTCTCAAA
>Ga0307379_10008101_pt1 | contig 14215 bp, 10 predicted proteins | sample UN2MG_FD_202237 | JGI IMG/M metagenome (GOLD analysis project Ga0307379, IMG submission 202237) | Soil microbial communities from Risofladan, Vaasa, Finland - UN-2 | ecosystem: Environmental > Terrestrial > Soil > Coastal area > Acid sulfate soil | place: Finland: Risofladan, Vaasa | collected...
GCAATGAGCAGGATTGTCTTTGGAAATACTTCCAGTACTTTCGCAAACGATTCAATTAAATATCTTGTCCCCTTTTCCTCCCTCAATTTCGCAACGGTTCCAATCACCTTGAAATCAGATTCAATACCAAAACGCGTCCTCTCTTTTTCAACACGCTCCTCTCCTGGAGGTACAAAATCTTGAAGCGAAATCCCATTATGTATTACAAATGTCTTATCCTTGCCGATATTTCTATTATTTATACAAGACTCTTTAACAGACCCGGATACGGCGATCGCCTTGTCGGTATAATTCCTGAGCAGGCGATCCGCCAATCTTTGATACAACGGATAATATCGATCATCATCATGGGCATGGACGATCGTCGGTATCCCACGAATCATCCCCGCTAATCTACCGAAATTCGCAGCCCCATACCCATGGGCGTGGATCAATTGGATTTTCTCCTCCTTCGCGATTCTTAAAATATCAACAAGCGTCATCGGGCTAAACTTCCCTCTTTTCAGAATTCGCATATTGATGTTTTTATCGGTAAAAAATTTGATCAAATAATCTTCTTTTCTAAATACGCACAGCGTGACATTGAAATTCCTCTTATCAAAAACAGGGATCGTATTGAGATAATACATTCCTGCGCCATGCATGGCATTATTGTAGCCGAGGTGATCTACCAACCAGAGAACATTCATTCTTTTATGGTAATCCGTCGTCATCCTTTCCCCTTTTACTTTTATTTTTTCCGCCTCGTTGATACGTAGGCAGAATGACAGAAAAGGGTCATCCTGCTGTTGCGACGGATGCGCTGAACCGGAACAGTCCATATTTACGGCAGGCCAGAGAAGCCCCAACCAACAGGATAATTTCAGAACCGACGGTCGCCATCGCGGCGCCGACACCCCCGTATAACGGTATGAGGAAACCGTTCAGGACCACGTTGGACAGCAACATGAACATTTCCACCGTGACCCTGATTCTTTGCCGATTCCCCGTGGTCAATATCTCGCAAAGACCGAAATTCACGAGGCGTAACGTCACCGCGAGACTCAGGATCCGGGCAATGACGGCGCCCTCCTTGTACAATTCCCCGATGATCATGGAAACCAGCCGCCCCGAATAGCTGTAAAGGATCAGGCTCAGAAGGAGTCCGATCAAGCACATCGCCATCACAAGATTCCTGCTGACCCGTGCAAATTCCTTGCGGTTGGACGTGAATTTCCTGAAAAGAATCGGGGTAAAGGAATTGGCGACCGCCATTCCCAAAACGTAGTTGATGGCGATGATTCGGTAAACCCCGGCGTAGATTCCCACTTCCGTACCAGGCCTCAAAAGGGACATCAGGAAAATATCGAAGTTGAAATACGCCACCCAGATCATGTTGCTGAATCCGAACAGGGCCGAATTCCGGAAGAAGTCGAGCACGGACCTTCCGCTCGTCCGGATCGCGAAATACTTCTTCGGGGTCCACAAGAACCATGCCAGCGCTACCCCGACCGCAACCAGCAACTGGGACAGCACGATGAATTTCAGGCTCCCCTTCATGTAGATGACGAACACCGTCAATCCCAGGACCGTCGTGGTCGCGATGATTTGAATGGTTGCCGTCACATGGGATTTATTCAGCATGAGGCACAGATGGCGGAAAGGCAGGTGGATGTTCAAGACAAGGAGCGTCGCACCCGCCAGGAAACCGATGATTACGATGTCCCGCGAATATCCGCTGAAGGGCAGGAAGACCGCGATCGATAAATAGGCCACCGCCGACGTGATCGCCAGGGAGAGCAGATTCAGCGACAGGTTCGCCGGGATATCGTTCTTTTCGATGCTGCCCCGTCGCGTAAATTCCTGCTCGAACCCGATGCCTGTGATCATCGTGAACATCCCGCAAACCGACAAGGCCGTCGCGTATTGGCCGAATTGGAGCGGACCGAAGAATCTTGCGATCAGGAGGGCGATCACACCGGCAGAACCCTTCGCTCCCGCGTCGGCGATCGAAAGGGGAAGCGCTCCTTTATAGAGGACATCCGCTACCGACCGGAGGTTGCTTTTAAAGGAAACGGGTGCTTCCGCTCCCTCCGGACGGTGCGGTCCGGAATCGTTTCGATCACCGCACAAAGGAACCTCCTGGCTCATTTCCCACGGGTGCCGATGATTCGCGCCGGAACACCGACAGCGACGGAATATTCTGGGATTTCCCGTGTGACCACGGAACCCGCCCCGATGATCGAGCCCCTTCCGATCCGGACGCCATCGAGAACGATCACGCCGGCGCCCAGCCAGACATCATCCCCAAGGATGACGGGTCCTTCGGAATACATCCCCTGATCCATCATGGGGATATCCAGTCGGTCTGACCGATATCGACCGCCTCCGAGGTAACAGTGGCCGGCGATCAGGGTCGACTGCCCGATCTCGATTCCGGATACCGACGAGAAAATGCAGTTGCACCCGATATCGGCCCGGTTCCCGATCACCACCGGCCCGGTCTTTCCCTGGATCACACAACTCCTCGACACGATGACGCCGTCCCCCAGCGAGATCCCTTTCTCTCCCGCTCCGCTCGCATCCAGCAACACGTCGTCGTCGATGGATACGCGCTCACCGATCGATATCTTCCCGGGGTGCCGCAGGACCAGACCCCGTCCGTAGATCACGCCGCGTCCGGCTTTCCGGAACATCCCCCCGAAAAATGTCTTCCGTAGGAAATACCCGGCACCGCCCGTGAGATCACCGAAAAGAAAGACCCTCAGTTCACTCGCCAATACCTGAGGCAGCTTTCGGGTTCCGTAGGCCTTGTCCATGTACCTGGCCAGCATCGAAACGTTCTCGTCGTGGAGCTGCGATGCGAGCGCTTTTTTGGATATCTCTGTCTTTTCCTTTTCGGATCGCGGTTCAGCCATTTCTCTCCCCGTTGAAAGGAATCATGAAACCGTCCCCGCAAGATCCACGGCCGAAAAGCGGAATCCCTTGCGCAAACGCTCGATTTCGAGTCGACACCGGGCCTCGTCCCACCGGAAGATCCCGCAGATCTCCCGCGATATTTTCATGGCCCGCGCGGGATTGTCGCCAAGGCTCGTTCGACGGATCATCAGGTCGTCCAGATGCAGCACCGACTCCTCCGCGACGATCCGCCGGAGCGGGTCTTTCCAGGAAGGATCGCCGTTCCCGGGATACCAGTCGAAGTCGTAAATTCCCGTCATGCGCTCGTCGATTTCAGGAATTTCCCCTGCATCCCGCAGGGGACCGTGTTCGTCGCGTCCCTTCTCTTTCCGGAAAATCATGGACAACGTTTTCTCTGCCACCTTCCGCGCCGTGGTGAACTTGATCCCCGCGACGGAATACAGGCCTTGGGGTCCCCCGTTGCGACCATGGTCGAAAATGACTTCCCGCGTCGTGAGTGTCGTCCCCCCGTCGTTCGTAACGGGCAGGAAGCCGGAAAAGACCTGGAGGATATCCGTCCCGGTTGCCTCCAGGCCCGGCAGGGACATGTTCAGATTTTCCAGATACCTGGCCAGTTGCTCTTCCGAGGGCGCGGGGACATCCCCTTTCCCCGGAAAGGGCGCGTGTCCGGTGCCTGCCAGCATCCTCCCCTTCCATGGAAGGATGAAATAGGTCTGCGCGTCCGGAACGTTCGGTTTTACCGCCAAAGCATGATCACTGGCCGGTTTCCGGTCGAGGAGAACATTCCAGGCAACGGATCGCCGGAACAGATCGGGACGGTGGGAGCCGAAACGATCGGCGAGACTTTCACACCAGGGACCGGCGGCGTTGATGATCACGGGCGACAGATATTCGTACGCGTCGCCGTTTTCCCGATCGACGGCCTTGATCCCGACCGCGGCATTCCCGTTTTTAAGGAGTTCTTCCGCTTCCATGTAGTTCAGAGCTGTCGCACCGTTCGAGCACGCCATCCGGAGGATGGCAACGAGAACTCTATGCGGGTCCGGCATGAAGGCGTCGTGCCAGATCGCACCGCCTTTCAACCCTTTCGTGTCGACGGTCGGATAGATCCGCTTCACCCGTTCGGGATCGATCACCTCCCCGGGAGGGAGTTTCCTCGCCGAATGCGATGGGACATCACCGGCGGGACGACCGAGATAATCGTTCAGGAAGAGGGCGACGCGGAATATGGACGGCCGCCGCAGGCCATCGCCGTAAAGCGGCATCAGGCACGGCAGGGTCCGGATCATCCGGGGGAAGTTCGAAAAAAACCATCTTCTTTCCTCCACGGATTCCCTGAAACGCCGAAGGTCAAGGGTCTGGAGGTATCGGAGTCCCCCGTGGATGATCCGGAGGCTGTTTGCGCTCGTGGCGCCTCCGAAATCGTCCTTCTCGACAAGAAGGGTTTTCAGCCCTCGCCGGGATCCCTCGCAGGCCAGCATCACCCCGTAGATACCGCCGCCGACGACGATCGCGTCGTACCGTTCCTTTGCGGCGGAAGCCGGATCCCTTGGAATCGTCGCCATCAGATCAAGCCCTTCTCTTTGTACCAGTCCGCTGTCGCAACGAGACCCTCGCGCAAGCCGATTTTCGGCGAATACCCGAGCAACCGCTTCGCCTTCGCGATGCTGAAGGCCCTGTCCTTGTAGAAAAATTCCACACGCCTCGGGTAAAGCGGTGGCTCGACGCCGACAAGGCTGCAAGCCTTCTCGCAGGCCACGGACGCCAGGTACACCGGGTAAAACGGAACGCGCCATGACGGTCGAGGCTTTCCGAGCACATCGGCGATCATGTGTACGAGTTCACGAATCGTCGTGTACTTCTCCCCCGCGATCGTGAAGACTTCCCCCAAGGCTTCGTCCTTCTTCCCGCAGAGCAGGAAACCGTCGACCAGGTCGTTGATGCAGGTCATGTGATACAGCGTGTTCCCCGTTCCGATCATGACGAATATCCCTTTGCTGATCGGCTTGAACAGCTTCAGGAATCTCGTGTCGCCGGGACCGTAGATTCCCACGGGTCGCACGACAACGCCCTGCAGGCCTTCGGAAAAGTAGCGTCGCGCGAGCAACTCCCCTTCCATCTTGGACGACTGGTAATGGTCGCCCGGCAGGAATCGATACTCCTCGTCGGCCGGGGGGTGGTCGATTTCTCCCTGCACTCCCACCGTGGAGCAGTGGATGAATCGGCGAACTCCGTTCCGTTTTGCCGCTTCCAGCAGGTTCCGCGTCGCCTCGACGTTGACCATCCGGAACTCGTCATGGTCGGCGTATTCCGCCCGGTAGGCCGCGGCGATGTGGAAGACCGTCGAGAGTCCGGCGAAGTGGTCCATGACATCCGTAGCGTTCTTGATGTCGACCCGAAGGCATTTCACGGAGAGCTCCTCGAGTTCATGGACATCGCTCGTGGGGCGGACGAACGCCACGACCTGCTCCCCTTCCCCCACCAATCGCCGGCAGAGGGCTTTCCCGGTGAATCCCGTCGCTCCGGTGACCAGGATCTTCGACATCCCCTATCCCTTCATCCAGTGTCTTTTCCAGGATTGGAAGACGATCAGGGACCAGAGGACGTGACTGTGGTTGGCCTGACCCGTGAGGTGTTCCTTCATGAGTCGGCTGACGGTCCCGGCACGAAACAGGCCGTCCCCGGCGATCGTCTTCGGATCGAGGACCTCCCCCATCCACTGGCGCAGCTCCCTGCAAAGCCAGTTCTTGATGGGGATGCTGAACCCTTCCTTCGGACGATAGATGCAATCCCGCGGGATGTGTCTTTCGGCCACGCTCTTCAACAATATTTTCGTCCGCCCCCCCGACACCTTCCATTTCTCGGGGATGGCGAATGCAAGCTCCACCATTTCCGGGTCCAGGTAAGGGACCCTTGTCTCCAGGGAAACCGCCATCGACATCCGGTCGACTTTCGTGAGGATGTCGTCGCATAGATAGCTTTTGAGATCGACATAGAGACTTCGGTTCAGGGAGTCCCTCTCGCCCGCCCGACGGAAGAGGTCGAGGATGTGCGCCTCGGCCGGCGTCTCGATATATTCAAGCGCCTCGGCGGTGAACAACTCGCGCCTCGTCTCCGCGCTGCCGAAGATCCGCCACCGGGCATGACCCAGCTCCGCGGGTTGCTCCAATCCTTCGACGAAGCGTTTGGCCTTGTTGACCAGTCCCTTCTTCGCCGGGCGGGGGCGGAGCGTCCGCACCATCGGCTCGATGAGATGGTCCCGGAGCGGAGCCGGGAGACGGAGGTATTGTCGTGCTTTCTGGTCGGCAAGGTACGTTTCGTATCCCCCGAACAGTTCATCTCCCCCGTCACCGCTTAACGCTACCGTGACGTACTGCCGGGCCACTTTCGAAACGAGGTAGGTCGGAAAGATGGAAAAATCGCCGATCGGGTCGTCCATGAAATGGACCAGGCTGTGGAAGAGGGATTCGACTTCGGGCCGGATGATCTCCGTGTGATGGGCGACCTTCAGGTGACCGGCGACCTTTTTCGCCCACCGCAGCTCGTTGTAGGTAGGATCGTCGAACCCGATGCTGTACGCCTTCGCCTCTCCCATCGAGGCCACGATCATGGACGAGTCGACGCCCCCGGAGAGAAAGGCTCCGAGAGGCACGTCGCTGACCAGCTGGCGACCGGTGCATTCCTTGATTTTCCGCTCGACCTCCTCCACCCATTCCTCTTTCCGCTTGAAGTTCGAGGAACCGTGCAACGGGACATCCCAATATTCGACCGGGTGGAATTCCGGTTCGTCCAGGTCGACCTCGACCATTTCCCCGGGGCCGACCTGGGATATCCCCTTGAAGAGCGTCCTCGTCCCGGGGACGTACTCCCAGGCCATGAACTCTCCCAATGCATCCAGGTTCAACTCCCGCTCCACCAGCCCGCTGGCCAGGATCGCCTTGATCTCCGATCCCCACACGAGGCGGTTCCCGTTGAAGGCGTAGTAAAGCGGCTTGATGCCGATGTGATCCCTGGCAAGGATCAATTTCCTTTTCTTCCCGTCGTGCAGGGAGAAAGCGAACATCCCGTTCAGCCGCTTCGGGAATCCGGGCCCGTATTCCTCGTAGGCGTGGACGATGACCTCGGTATCGGAACGGGTCGAAAACCGATGCCCTCTCGACGTCAGGTCCGACCGCAATTCCCGGAAATTGTAGATCTCGCCGTTGAACACGACCCGGATGGTGTCGTCTTCGTTCGAGATCGGCTGCTTCCCGCCGGGGAGGTCGATGATGGCAAGCCGGCGCATCCCCATCCCGACTCCGTCGCGAATATCGATTCCCTCGTCGTCCGGTCCCCTGTGGATCAGGGTGTCGCACATCCCCTTCAGTTGCTCGTAGCGCGGCCCGGCGATATCGCCGAAGCATGCAATACCGGCGATTCCGCACATTATCCGATCAATTCCATGAGTCGCCGGATCTTGGATTCGTATACCGTTCGTGAATACTTTTCCTCGAAGAGTCTCCGCGCGTTCGCGATGGTCCGATTCCGTCGCTCCATGTCCTCCAGGGACGCGATGATGCCGCGGGCCATGGATGGGCCGTCCGGCTTCACGAGGAAGGAAACGTCGTCATCGAGGATCTGGGTATGGGACTGGATGTCGGTTGCGACGATCGGAATGCCGCTTGCCAGGTATTCGTAGATCTTCAACGGGGTGTTCGTACCTTCGGACCGCGGGGAAACGAGCACGGAGGCCATTCCCAGAAAATATTTCGCTTCGGGTTGCGGGACCCGCCCGGTGAAGAGACATCTCTCCTGGAGTCCATGCGACGCGGACATTCCGCGATAGTGTGCCACCTGGTCCTTGTTGCCCCCGACTATCAGGAGAAACGCGTCCGGGATTTCCTCGACGACATGCTGGAATGCCTCGACGAGAATATCGATCCCCTGATACGCTTCCAGCGTTCCGGTATAAACGACGAACCTCTTGCCGGCGGGCATCTCTCGTGCAGCCCCGGGAATTGCCGGAGTTGCGGTGACCGGCTCCGGCGCCGTATTTCTCAGTTTCACCTCGTCGAACAGACAGTTTTCGATCAGGATGTGTTTCCGTTTATCCTCGATGACTCCGTTTACATATTCGTACAATTCCGGGCAGATGGTGACCACCGCTTCGGAAGCACGCAGGCAGGAATTCTCCATCCACTCGAACACCCGTATGAGTGCACGGGACCGTGAGAACTGAAAATTCGTCAATTGCTGCGGAAGGCTCGAATGCATGTCGTAGATCATCCTGAACTTGAACAGGGGCTTCAGGATACGGCAGATGAAAACCGCTTCCTCGTGGGCGTGCACGAAATCGTACCTGTTTTTCCTCAACAGCTTTATCGCCCGGAAAAGGATGAAAACATCCAGGAACAACTTGAGCATGGAAGGCCCGATTTTCACGTTGCCCAGCGATGCAAACCGGGGAATTCGTACGATTCTTACGCCGTCGATGTCGACGTCCTGCCCCTCTCCGTAGGTCAGGAAGTCGATAGCGACACCTTGCCGCGCCATCACGGAAGTCCTGTAATAGACGCTGAAAGGGGTTCCCCTCGGGGAAAAGAACGGTTGCGGCGCGATGACGAGTGCTTTTTTCAAGGCTTTCCCGGACGGGATCTGTTTCCGATTTTCCTCATCTGCATGGCACCCTGGTTCCGGAGGAAGCGGAAAGGGGTTTCCAGCCGGCCGTAAGGCTCCGGGCGAATGCCGGGGTCGAACAGCGCCCTTCGGATCCCCTGCGCGGGACGGTCGGGATCCAGGGATACACGCAGGGTAAAACCGAAACTGCCGGGACGACCGGCTTCGGAAGGGAACGGCAAGGGATCGCTCCCCGGAAGGATACGGATCCCCCTTCCCTTCCCGAAGGTAAAAAGGGGAGGCTCCGGAAGAATCGCCGGACGGCCCCCGTTGTCGCCAAGAAAAAAGGCGGGGCGGGGCACTTTCTCCATGAAACGTTTGAGGATCTCACCCCTTCTGCCGGCCCATTTCCCGAATCCCCATGGAATCACTCCCATGGCACCTTCCTTCTCCACGGCCGCAACGGTCTGTTCCAGGGTGAGTCCGTCAGGGATCTCGGAAACGGCCGACAATGCCAGGACCTCCAGCCGTTCCGCCGTCACGATTTGACGACCCGATATGAGGAACAGGTACGCTCCGTCCATCTTTCGTATCCGTAGGGATTCCTCTTCCTCCGTAGCGAATACCTGATAGTTACCGGTTTGTTCGTCGCCAATCCTGTTGTTCCCTTTTTTGGCATCTTCCTGTATCCGCTGAAACACCCTTTGCCTGTGTCCTTCCGTGAGCAACAGAACGGGAATGTGAGAGCGGTCGCATCCGGCGTTTCTGGCAACCTGCAGGCAGTTGGAAAATGCGGCGTCGAGAAATCCCGGAAGATCGAAGCAGGGGTAAATGTGAACGTGGGCGTCAATCACCAGCAAAGGGGGGTCGCAGGGTGGAGACAGGATAACTTGCGCCAATTGTATTGGAATCTGGCCTGCCCTACCTGGCGCCGCGCCCCAGTAGGACGATTTTGAAGGTGTGGAACAGGATCAGCAGATCCATCTTGAGCGACATGTTCTTGATGTAGAAAAGGTCGTACTGGAGCTTTTCCTTCGACTCGTCGATCGAACTGCCGTAATGGAACATGACCTGCGCCCATCCGGTGATCCCGGGCTTGACCGTGTGCCGAAGACCGTAGTACGGGATCAGGTTCTGGAGTTTCTCAACGAATTCAGGACGCTCCGGACGGGGGCCCACGAATTCCAGTTCTCCGATCAGGACGTTGAACAGCTGCGGCAATTCGTCGATCCGCGTTTTCCGGAGAAAGTGGCCGGCTCTCGTGATCCGGGGGTCGTTCTCCACCGCCCACACCGCGTCCCCGTTTTTTTCCGCGTCGTTCCGCATCGAACGGAATTTATAGATCCGGATCGGCTTGTTGTTCTGCCCCACCCGCATCTGCGAATAGAGAACGGGGCCGGGAGAATCGAACGTGATGAGGATCGCGACGGCGAGAAAGAACGGCAGCAGGAGGACCAGGATCACGGCGGCCAGAATCGCGGAGACGAACCGACGGAGCATGAGAAAGAATTTCGATTTCCGAAATCCCTCATTGAAGATGAAAAAGGATGGTGCGAGGCTGTCGATCGGGATTCTTCCGGCGAGTTTCTCGAAAAATCCGGGCCATTCGACGACCGGGATTCCCGCCACACGCAAGGCCAGCATTTCCTTGACGGGATATTCACCGCGCCGCTCCGTGATCGCCACGACGACCTTGCTGACGTCGTGTTTATAGATGATTCGATCCATCTGCGTGGGGTCGCCGAGAACTTCCCCGATGTCTTCCCCGAAGGAAATGTTCTCGTTCTTTGCCTGGGGACTGATGAAACCGACAAGACGAAAACCGAGACGTTTGTTTCTGCTCACTTCTTCGCCGACCTGCCGAGCCACGTTACCCGTTCCCACGATCAGGATGTTCTCTCCCGGCGCCAGCCGGGTAATGTACAATTCGAACAACAGGCGCCAGATCAGCAGGGATAGGGATGCGAGCAGGATGCTGAGATAATACATCTTGCCCGCAACGCCGAACTTCGGAATTGCATAGGAAAGCAACCCGATCCCGATGCAAACAAACCCGATGGCGATCGCCAGCGACAAGAGCATTTCGCCCAGAGTCTGAAATAGCCGGAGGTTGTAAAGATCGAGCAGATACATGCACGACTGGCAGGCGACCGTGATGACCACGGCCCTTGCGACAACGTCTCCCATGCTGACCACAGAAGTGCCGGTGCGTCCATGCAGCAGAATGAAACTCGCCACGACGGACCCGAGGATGATTCCCGTCTCGACGATAAAACAGATGGCGCTCCGCAGGGAGAAAAACCGGTTTTCGAGGGTGATGATCAACTACGTTTTCCCTCGTTGTACGCTACCTGGTAATACTTTCCATAATATTTGTGATAGTACTTATCGGGTTTTTTCTCCTCGCCGTTGAGGACCACGCCCACGATCTTCCGCTCCCCAAGTTCATCGATCGCCTGATGAAATAGCTGGTAAGGCGTGTGACTGAAACGGAAAAGCAGAATGAAGGCATCTACCTGTTCGGAGATCGTTACGGCATCGGGGACCGGCAGAATCGGCGGAGTGTCCAGAATCACCAGGTCGAATTGCTCCCGCAGTTCCCGAAGAAGAGAACGAAATTTTTCCCCCGCGAGCATGTCCGCGGGGGACGAGATCGTTTTCCCGCCGACGATGACCGATAATCCCGGCACGATGGAATTCCGGACGATCTTCTCCTTGGGAAGCGACCCCGACAGAAATTCGCTCAGCCCGGAATCGGATGCAATTCCCAACTCTCTGGCGATGCTGGATTTCCGCAGGTCCATATCCACCAGGAGGACCTTCTTCCGGCCGGTCGATGCCATATTGGCGGCCAGCTGGATGGACGTCAACGTTTTCCCCTCTCCGGCGACCGCACTGCTCACGGCGATGACCCGGAGGTTCAGAGTATCCATCTTGTACTCGACCTTGGCCCGGAGTCCCTTCAACAGTTCGTAAAACAGGGGGTCGATGCTCCGCATGTTCAGAATGCCGAGTCGCCCCGATCGGGACACCGTATCCTGCTTGCCGGGTGGGAAGGGAATCTTCATTGACCAACTCCTATGGATTGTCCGATGGACAGAAGGATCGATTTAACCTTCTCGCCATTGACCATGAGGAAGACCATGTAGGCGCCCATTATCGAAACCAGCCCGCCGATGAGCGCCGCCCGTCGAACCGCGAGCCGCCGGTTGAGGCTATCGTTCTGGATGACGGGGAGGCACGCGAGGATCGGTATGTCGAAGAAACTGCTGAAATCCTTCGATCCCCGCAACGTCGGATCCATCATCTCGAGGCCGAAGGACCCGCCGACACCGATCAGCAGGGAGGCCAGCACCGCGATCCCAAGCACCATCGCCCGGTTCGGTTTGGACGGCTGTGCGGGGAGACTCGCCGGTTCAAGAATCTGGAACTGTTCCCCCTGCTGTTTTTCCTCGAGCTTCTGGGAGACCTGGGATTCGAGCTTCTTTTTCAGCAATTCCTCATAAGATTTCTTGAGGTTATCGTAGTCGCGCGACAGGGCGATCATCTCCTGCTCCCGTTGCGGCAATCGCTCCACCTTTCGCTGGATCTGATCCATGGTTTGGACTGCGTTCGCACTTTCCCTTTTCAGGGCGACAACTTCCAGGTCGATCGCGGCGACCTGTCCGCGAAGGCGTCGCATTTCCCCGGTTTCCCCGTCCATCGGTTCAAGGTCAGAGATGGTTTTCGAGGTCGAAGGATTGGCTGCGCCACGGGCGGATTCCTCCCTGGCCGCCTGGCGCAATGCTGCAATTTTTCCCTTTAGCTGTTCCACCTCCCACCGCGCCTGCACCACGGCCGGGTAAAGCGGGGTGTATTTCTTGGACAGATCTTCCAGGGTTTTTTCCCGCCTGGCGAGTTCGGAACGGAGAGAACGGGGTGACGACTTGTCCCCTGAACCAACGGTTTCCCAGGGATCCTCCTGGTCGCGACCCAAGGAATTTCTCTCGATGTTGCTGATCTGGGATTCCAGGAATACCTTCCGGTCCGCGAGTCGTGCGATGGAGTCGCGGTTGTTCTTGATCTGGTCCTGCAGTCTTTGGAGCCGGTTCAGGTTCGCCTGCTCCTGCTGCGGCAACTCTCCGCCGAACTGCAACTTGTACCGCTTGAGTTTTTCCTCCTGTACCTCGAGTCTTTTCCGGGTTTCCTGTACTTCTTCGTCGAGAAACTTCGAGGTGTCCCGGGCGATCGCTTCGCGGCTCCTGATATTCTCCTCCACGAAAAAGGAGCCCAGGCGGGAAGTGACCCGCATGGCGACCTCGGGATTCTCGTCCTCGAAGGAAAGGATGAACGTATTCTTTTTTTCGATCCCCATCTCGATCCGCTTCCGGACCTTGCCCACCATGGCGGCGGTGGACATCTTCCTGCTCTCTTCCTTGAAAAGGCCCAGTTCGTCGATCACTCCCATGAGGCGGGAACGACTGAGGATATCCTGCTCAAGCATTTTGAGGCGATCACCGGCCCCGATGTTGACGGTGGACTGGACCATTCCCGAGGATACGGCCGGCGGGATGACAAGGAGCTTCATCGTGGACTGGTACAGGTCCGGTGCCAGAACGCAATAGACGACAGACCCGATGTGGATGAGGAGGACGGAAAACAGGATCACCCATTTCCTCCTCCGGAGGACCTCCAGGAATTCGCGTGGTTCCATATTGGGCCGCAGTGGCATGATTCCCCTCTAATAGATCTTGTAAGGCTTCCCGATCGTTACCCCGAGAAGAGCGGAGTAGTTGTCCAGCGTATCCCCGAACTGGCCGTTGGACGTCTGCCGGTTCAGGTTGCCGGTGAGGTCCAGGCTGGCCCACTCCCAAGCCCTGTAACTCAAACCCGCGGTGCCCCAGATTGTGACAAGATCAACCACATTGGACGAGAAAACCGATTGGCTGACTTGATACGTGCCGATGAGGTTTCCGGACCACTCCCGGGTGAACTGGTCGGTGAACACCAGGCCGGTGGTTTTTTCCCGGGTGGCCTCGCCGTATCCGCTCAACCCGGAATAAACGTACGATCCGAACGCCCTGGCGGTGAACGTCTCGCGGGTATAGGTGATATTGAAGATACCCGATGGCGAGGATGTTCGCTGTTCCGGGGTCCCCGGGGCCTCGTTTTGCCGGATATACGACATTCCGAGGACGCCATCGAGGCGAAGGACGGGGGAGAACTGGTACCCGAACAGGATGCCGCCGGACACGGTATCGGCGTCCGGTTCGGTTTCGTGTGTCTGGTGGTTTCCCGCAACGAGAATCCCAAGGCTGGTACGCGGCGAAAAGAGGTACGATACCGAGGCATTCCCTCCGAGTACCTTTGAGTTTGTCAGTCCGGATACGGTTGTGTTATCGGTAGCTTCGCTAAAGCGCTGTTCGCTGTAATTTCCGCTCACCCCGATCGTAAGATTGGGGGTTGCGAGATAGCTAAGATTGACCGCCGCCCCAAGATCCTCCGAATCCGTGTTCCCGTAGTTGGTTATTGAAACCGGGGGAAGGACAGGGTCTCCGGAAGGCACCCGTTGGGACCGTCCGGAGGAGGTGGTGTTGAGATAATACACCGAGGGAACCATGGTCCAGTTCGGCGTCAACCTCCAACCCCCACTCGATTCGATCCGGAAAAACCAGCTGTTGTAATCCGCATCCTTGGCCTCTGTACTGTGGTACCAGATGTTCTCGTAATTCCCGGATACCTG
>Ga0307379_10008103_pt1 | contig 14214 bp, 16 predicted proteins | sample UN2MG_FD_202237 | JGI IMG/M metagenome (GOLD analysis project Ga0307379, IMG submission 202237) | Soil microbial communities from Risofladan, Vaasa, Finland - UN-2 | ecosystem: Environmental > Terrestrial > Soil > Coastal area > Acid sulfate soil | place: Finland: Risofladan, Vaasa | collected...
TGCGACATTATGGTCGCACCTCGCCCGTATGCACGGATTGGCAGCGCCAACCACTTTGGCTTCGTCGGCGTGGGATACAGGGTCGCACCTCGCGCGTATGCACGGATTGGCAGACAATCATGGCTTCTCCTTTTCCCGGAAATAATCGTCGCACCTCGCGCGTATGCACGGATTGGCCGTTTGAATCGTAGGTTATTTCGCGCGGGGCCGGGGTCGCACCTCGCGCGTATGCACGGATTGGCAGCCCTATTCCCTGCATCCGACAGGTTCGGTTCGGTTGTCGCACCTCGCGCGGCCCCCGCCGGATGGGAATGCGGCGCATGAAAAAATGAGATCACAGCCGAGGGCGGCTGTGCTACATGATGGCTGTGCTACGTGGCAGCATCAATCATGTTGCCCGGTTGACAATCGGGCCTTGCAGAGCCTGGGTACAGTATGTGATCCTTGGGGCCGGCATCCCGCTTGGGCGATGCCTGCCCCTTTGGTTTTATCAGCGGCAAGTTGCTGGTTTTTGGATACGGCGGCAAGTTGCTGGTTTTTGGATGCGGCACGGGAAAACTGGCGGAGAGGGCGGGATTCGAACCCGCGAGGCGACTTTGAGGCCGCCTACGCGCTTTCCAAGCGCGCTCCTTCGACCGCTCGGACACCTCTCCGGAGTCATGGAAATCGCTGCTGTGCGTGTTCTTGGGGATCAGTTATCTTTCATCCTATATTATAGGAGCTTTGCCCGTCGTTTCAAGCGAAAACCGTTGCCGGGCCGGTGGGCTGGTCTGCAAACGACAGAGGGCGGACGGATTCCGCGCCCGCCGACGGGCGGCTGTTCTTTGGCGCGCGATAGATCGGAGCGGAGTGCTGCGTTTCTGGTATGCACCGCCGCCCTTCAGTCTGCCACTACGCCAGACTGCGCGATGATGCGTGATGACGGGAGGTTTTTCAGAGGGTTGCGAAAATTTCTGTTGACGGACCGAGGTGCTTGTGCTAAAATACGTGCGGATGGGGCACAAATGTGCGGTGTCCCCGAGATGTGTTGAATGATTCCTGATTAAGGAGAATAATCATGGAAGAAGCCAAGGAGGTGTCGTGGGACGAGGTGGAGCAGTTGCTTCCGCTGGCGGTGGAGCACGTGAAGGCAGGCACCGATAAGGAGGCGATAATCGGGCTGCTGGCGTCGAAGGGTATGAAGCGGGGCGATGCGGTTTTGCTGCTGAAGACGGCGCGTCGGCAGGTGGTGGCGGCTGAGCGGTTCACGCTGACCAGGTGGCTTCCGGCGCTGGGGGGTGCGGTGGCTGCGGCGCTGGCGGGCGGGGGCGTGTGGGGGCTGCTGGGTGTGCTTAGCGGTCGCGAGTTCCGCATCGTGGCGATAGGGCTGGGCCTTGTGTGCGGGCTGGGGGTGTATTATGCTTCGGGTCGCAAGAAGGGCCTGGTGCTGCAGCTCACGGCGGTGTTTGGCGTGCTGGTGGGAATTGTTTTTGCGAATTACATCCTGTATAATCATTTTTACGAACTGCAGAGAACGGTGGCAGTGGAGGAGGTGACGCAGGAGAATGGCGAGGTGGTGCAGGTGGCCGTGAACGAGAAGGTGCCGTTTTATTCGCCGGCGGCGATAGGTTTCTTCCTGGGGGATTTTGTGTCGATGCTTGGGCTGTTTGATTTTATTTGCGGGGTTTCGGCGATCATCATAGCGTGGTTTGCGCTGAAGCCTGCGCCGCTGCACGCGCCGAAGAGGCGGGCAAATTTCAGCGGCTTTGGGAAAGGCGGGCCAACGTCGATGGGCGGGATAAGGAAGATTCAGAGGCGGGTGTGAGGATCAGGGAGGCAGGATAGCACAACCACGAAGGACACGAAGAAGGCGCGAAGGAAGCCGAGGCTGTTTTGTGCTGCTTGGTTGCGTGCGGGTGCCGAAAAGGTATTAGCGGTTCGTGCGGTGGCAGGGGGGGTCGTGCCAGGTTGCAGGGGAAGCATTATGCGAAGAATGATGTGGGTTACGTTGGTTTGCACGGTTTTGCCGGCGATGTGGGGGTGCGGTTACCGGCCGATCAAGATGTATGACCGCCCGCCGCAGTTCCGGTCGTTCCTCGATATGAAGGTGGGTGATGCGGCGCCGGATTTCGTGCTGAGCGATATTTCGGGAAACGATTGGCGGCTGAGCGATCAGAAGGGCAAGCTGGTGGTGCTGCAGTTTGCGTCGGCCACGTCGCCGCCGTTCGTGCAGGCGCTGGACGATTTTCGCCGCGAGGTGCTGTCGCAGTATCTGCTGAACCCGCAGGTGGTGTTCGTTTACGTTTTCGGCGAGGCTGCGCATCCGGAGCTGCTGTCGGACGAGGCGCGGGGGCGGCTGGAGCGTGACCCTCACCTGTATCGCGTGGAGGAGGCGAGGCAGTATTATTACAGGCTGCAGTTCCGGGAGGGTTCGGATTACAATATTGCGGGGCTGATTCCGGCTGCGAGCAACGTGGTGATCCTGGTGGATGCGGTAAACAATCCGGCGGGCGTGCGTTACGGCTATGGGCAGGGCGGGACGACGAATCCGGCGTTTCTGATCGATCAGGATGGTGTGGTGGTGGGGAAGGGGCTTTTCGCGGCGGAATTTCTGTCGGGGTCGGGCTATCGAGCGGGCAATATTTCGCAGATGATCCATTCGCGGCTGCGCTAAGGGGCGGGTCCAAAGTCCAGGGTCCAAGGTCCGAGGTCCCAAGGTCAAGAGCTCCATACAGACACAGTTTGCAGATTTCTGTTTGTCGGGCAAGTCTCGTTCGGCGCTGCTAAGAGGTCTCGGGCGTAAAGGTGTTTTACATTCCGCTGCGATTCTTTCCATCGCTGCAAGTCTTTCATTATCAATAGCTTAGGCATTTCTTGCGGGGCCGGCGTTGCTTTTTATGGACATCGGCATCATGCTCGATTTTCCTTCCTGAATTTTCATGTTTTTTAAGGTGTTGTGCTGCAAGCGCTTCCGGCATGGCGGCGGGTTCTGGCCTCTGATGTGGCACGCTTTTTGCTATAAGGAATAGGTGAGAACCTGAGGGCCACGAAGGGGTCTGTTCCTGCGCACCCTCCCCACTAGGGGCACGGTCGTTCTCGTGGAACTGTCCGTGAAAATACATGTGTGCTGTCCGCACTGCCAAACAAGGAACAGGCCCTTAGTGGCCCATTTTAGCTCTGCGAGGGGTTATGGGCGGCGGGGCGGGTGGATGACGCGATGGCGGCAGGTGCTTTTTCTTTGACAATGCCTATTGCTACTCTATAATTAGGTTAGAAAGCGTTATAGGCGGACCCGATGAGGGGTGATATGAACAGGTCGAAGCGAAGCAGCAAGCGTGGTCAGAGCACAGCGGAGTACGCGATTATCGTGTTCTTCTGTGTCATCACTGCGCTGCTTTTCGTGTATGTCTTCACCGGGTCGATCGCGGTTTTCCACTCGAATGTCAGCAGTGTGACGTGTCTGCCGGTGCCATAGTTTTTTGGTAAAGGAGCATCACGATGCGCAAGTTTATCTGGAGATGGCCTCGGAGAGCTTATCGCAGGGGCCAGGCGTTGGCCGAGTATTCGATCATCGTGGCGATTGTGGCCGTTGCGTCGATTGCGGTATTAACGGTTTTCGGGGCGCAGATCAAATCGCTGCTTTTAGGATCGGCAAAGCAGATATCGGGCGACGAGAGTGCGCAGCAGGAGGACAAGACGGCGGGCCAGGAAGGCACGGTGGATCGAGACCTCGGCAACTGGTGAGCGGCCGGCAGCGGAGAATGCGTGAACGAACAATTTGCCATTGTGATAGCGCGGGACTTCAGCCTGTTTGCGCTGCTCATCGTGGCCGCTTTCACCGATATCGCGTACGGCAGGATCTATAACTGGCTGGTGTATCCGGCGATCCTGATTGGGCTTGCGCTGGCGGCGGCCGGGCAGGCAGCGGGTGCGCCGGGGCCGGACGTGGTGTCGTCTGTGGCGGGTTTGGCGATGGGTGCGGCGATCTTCGGGTTCTTTTTTTTGAAGGGGGGGATGGGTGCGGCCGATGTGAAGCTGGCGGCGGCGATCGGGGCGCTGAAGGGCTGGGAATTTTTCGCCTGGGCGCTGGTGTACATTACGCTGGCGGGCTGCATCCTGGCGGTGGTGGTGCTGATATGGCACGGCCGGTTTGTGGAGTCGATGAAGAACAGCGTGCTGTTTTTCTTCCGGCCGGGCAAGCTGAAGGAGAAGATGGAGGCAGCCAACGAGCAGCCGGTGCTGATTCCGTATGGCGTGGCGATGGCGGTGGGAACGATGTTCGCTTGGTTCTGTTGAATCGCGGTGGGCGGTAGCTATGAAGAAGATCATCCGGTTTTTCAGAGCGAACGAAGCCCAGGCGCTTGCCGAGTTTGCCGTTGTATTTCCGGTGCAGTTGTTCATAACGCTGGCGGTGGTACAGTTGGCGCTGGTGATCGCGGCTCGCGACGTGGTGCATTACGCGGCGCACGCGGCGGCGCGGGCCGAGCTTACGGGTGAGAGCCCGCACCAGGCGGCGGCAATGGCTTGCAGCTCGGTTACTGGGCCTGCGTTGGGCCGGCGAGACGTGCGCTACGATCCCGGCATGATCGGCGTGACAAACGAAGGCCCGGAGCGAGGCACCTCGATTTCATTTCCCCATTGGGCGGACCCGATAGCGGGCGACACCGGGCCGGCGGAGCCCGACGTGGTGCTGCCCGGCTGGGGGCCCCTCCAGAACTCCGGCAGATCACTGTGCAAGACGCACACTCACATCTGGCAGCACGGGCGCGACAACGCCACCGATTTTGTTGAAGTGCAGGTGCTGCACGAATACCAGCTTTCGATACCGGTGGTGAATTGGATTTTTTCGACGCATCGGATCGCAGGCCAGCCGCATCTCGGCATCGTGCGCTCGGCTCGCGTGCCCAAGCCCTGGGCCAACGACGAGGATGACGTGGTGCCGCATCCCGTTATACCGGATATGGAAGAGGCGACGCCATGAAAAGGATTGCAGGAAAATTGCGTGTGCTTCACACCGACCAGAGCGCCCAGGGCATGGTATTCGGCGCGATATCGCTGTTCCTGCTGGCCGCGTGCGTGGGGCTGGCACACAACAGCGGCATCGTTACAAGCCGGCGCGTGCAACCGCAGAGCGCGGCCGACGCCGCGGCGTACGCCGGCTCGCTTACATCGGCAAACATTCTAAGCGACGTGGCGTGGATGAACGACGGCATGGCGTACGTGTATTACAACCTGATGCGCTACGCGGTGGACGTTACCGTATACCGCACGCTTGCCGAGATCAAAGAGCACAACTATTGGCCCGAGGGGAAGCGGGGCATGACATACATTCCGCCGCCTTCCGAGTATTACATGATGGCGGGCGGCGACCCTGTGGTGCTGTATGAGGAGGCTTACCAGCGGGCGGAGCAGATGGTGCCGCGCGCCGAGAAATGGATGGGCATTCTTTCGGATATGGAGCGCGCCCTCGCGATATCCGGCAAGTATCTTGTGCGCGAGGCCGTCTGCCGGACGGCCGCGGAACACGGCAACGACGTGGCGGCCGTGGCATTGCTGCAGAACGATCCGTCGGGCACCGTGTTCCTCCACAGGAGCGAAGTGGAGGACATCGACATGGTGATGGAATACGGCCCCGACGGTTCTCCGCTGTGGAGCATCACGTACAACGGCCAGCCGTACATCGAGATTTACAAGCACGGCCCGGATCACTGGGAGATAGTGCGGCCCGGCGTGCAGAGCGTGGACATCTTTCGCCGCTCCGACACCGAATGGACGATCAAGACGGGCAGCATGGTCACGGATATCAGGCAATTCGCCGACGGCAGCATCGAGGTGACGTGCACGGGTGCGGGCTATAGCCATCTGCTTTGCATACCGGTGGGCCGCGGCCTGTGGGCGGTTACGGGGCAAACGGGCGGAGCGTCCGTTTCATACGTGCCGTTCCGCGACGGCGGCTACCTGCTCACCGTCAACGACAGCACGGTGGGCATCCGGCAGAACAACGGCAAGATGCAGCAGTTCCAGGGCGGGGTATGGCGCGACGTGCCGGGGCAGTCGTCGGTTACGGTGGGCGGGGTGTCGGTGCCGGTCAGCTTCAGCAACCACATCGACCTGCCGGGCAACGCATCGCTCGATTTCCCCGGCCGGCTGAACCTCGGGCCGATATCGTTTACCATCCCGAACCAGGTGAGCTTCGCCGGCACGCAGGTTACGCTGAACCGCGACAGTGTGAGCATCAGGGCGCAGGTGGGAAACGTGGCCCTGGTGATCGACGGCGATCAGGACAACTGCGTGATGCTGAACGGCCGGTCGACTTGCGATCCAAACAGTGCAACGAAGCGCAGCTACAGCATCCAGAATGTGTGGGGGCACGACCGCATCGAAACGAACGTGGAGGGCCGGCGATGGACCTACAAGTGGCGCAGCATCGAGGCGATCTTCACGCGCGAAGACCTCAGCCGCCTGGGGCATCACGCGGTGGCCGATGCGCGCCTGGCCACCGGCGTTGAGAACGAGTGGACCGAGTGGTTTGACCCGGCCGTGGGCGCCCGAAAGTCGAATACATCCTACTATCAGACCGTTCAGTGCTGGAATGAAGACGACATAGAGCCGGATGGTACGCCGGACGGTTACGTGGACGATGACCCGGACAATCCGACGCCGTGCAAGACGTGCAACGGGCAGCACCCGCTGATCGATTACGACCAGAGGCTGGAGGGCAGTATTGCCGACAAGGACGGCGACGGCGTGTCGGACGTGCGCAAGTACGGCATAAATGCGGCGTTCTTCGAGGGGCACTATCCGGGCGCGGCGGCGAATCGAACGAGAACCTTCCAGGACATCCGGCTGAGCGAAAACGCCCGGCCGCTGTGCCTCACGCCATCGGTGTTTGCATATCCGCTGGTGGTGGCGGTCTGGGTGCGGCCCGACAAGCCGTTCCTCGGATCGCGGCAGGCGCCGCCCGTGCAGGTGTGGCGAGATGCCCAGGACGATGTGCAGGCCAGACGGACAGGGCCGAGCTCGTTTACGCCCTTCTTCCGCAACCCCGAATGGGGATACTTTGCCGTGGCCTGCTCGCGAGTGGGCGTGTTTTCGAGCGACGGCCGCACCAGCGGCTATTCGTTTACCTTCGACCCCAGCATCGACAGCGACCGCGACTTCAATTTCGGCGAGGGTGAATTTCTTGACCGCGCGGATGACAGGGATGCCTGGCTGGCCTCGTGGCACAACCATTACGAGCCGGTGTGGACGGCCAGACTGTGGCCGCTTTCAGAGGCGGTGAAGAGCGTGGATATGGAGATAGCCCACCGGCAGCAGGAGCTGAGCCTGTGGGAAGACGTGAGCCGGAATTTCGTGTGGCGGGTGCTGCAGCACAACACGGAGTGGGTCGACCCGAACTCGGCGGAGGTTTTGGACCCGACGCTGGTGGGCGAGGCACAGACCAGCTTCAACAGCATGCGCGGGCCACGCAGCGGCCAGTTTGGCGTTGGCCCGAATACGCCGCCCGAGCAACTGCAAGACGCGTTGCGTCATTGAGGTGAGAGATGATCAAGCATGTAAGCAATCGAGGAAACGCGCTGGCCGAGCTGGTGATCCTGCTGCCGATCTACGTGCTGGTGATTTTCGGCCTGATCTATCTGAGCGATCTCACGGGCATCCGTACGCTGTTGCACCCGGCGGTGGAGCAAACGGCGGCGCGGCCGGGCACGGCAAGCGCGGTGGCGATGGAAAGAAGAATCTTTTCATTGTATCGCGGCAGCCTTACGCTGGAGGAGGAGGCCCAGCAGGATTTCCCGACCGCCGGCGAGCTGCGCCGGATGCTGGAGTATCTGAACGATCCGCCAAGCGTGCCATGGGCGCAGGGAAGCTGGCAGTTTGTAAACGGGCAGCTCGTGCCCGTAGTCAGCACGGGCAGCAGCTCGCGGCCGAGGGAAATCGGCGACGAGCAGCTTGACGATGACGAAGCGGAACTGCTGGAGCTGACGCTGACGGGCTACCAGTTTGAGACGGGTGCGCGGGCGCAGTTTTCGTATAACCCCGCGAATACGCGCGTGGGGCCGGTGGATTTTGGCAGGCAGGAGCTGGAGGCCAGGCATCGGGTGTTTGTGCGCGGTGAGCTTGAGCGCAGCGTTGAGGGCGACGGCCAGGGGCATCCGATCGAGGGGCTTGTGCAGATGATGCGCAACGGACAGAAGCTGCAGGATTACCCGGATTTTTCACGGTATCGGCGTGAGCTGTGGACGCCGGACATGGTGAAGGGGCTGGTGCCATGACAAGGAAAGTGATACTGATCACGCTGGCCTGTTCGGTGCTGCTGGCGTATGGGATATGGCAGGGGCGCCTTTCGGCGCACAGCGGCGGTTTGCGGGGCACGAGCTTTCGCCCTGCGATAGTGGACGTGGGCGTCGAGCCGCCGGCGGGGTCGCGGTTTGTGCGGTCGTACGAGTCGAAGATCAACGGAAGCCCGGCGCGGTTTGCGCACTACGTGAGCGGGCTGCCGCCGGTGCGGCTGGTGGAGAGGTTTATCGAGCAGCACCCGAATGCGCGGCGGGGCGGCCTGGGGCCGAATATGATCACCGGCGGCGGATGCATCACGGCGGGTTACGACGACGGCTCGCACGTGGTGGGGGTGATCGCGTTCGAGTCGCCGGGCGGGTCGAATTTCTTCATTTCGCGTGCGCCGGCATCGGCCCATGCAAGGCGAGCGCCGGCCGGCGACGTGCCGGGCGTGGATGCACCCGGCGTGCCGCGGCCGCTGAATTCGGTGAGGCTGCTGAGCGTGCAAGACTTGGGCGGCGTGCCGTCGGTGCTGGCTTTCTACGAGGGCTGGGGCAGCGTGGCGGATAATATAGGCCATTACCGTAGCGAGATGAGCAGGGAGGGATGGAAAGAAAGCCGGAGCATGGCGGAGCGAATGAACCAGGAGCTGGACGGCGAGCTGGTGGCTTACGCCAAGGGCGTGAAGCACTGCATCGTGTATTTTGAGAAAGATCCCCGGAGCGGCAAGCTTACCACCGCGGTACTGTACCGTGAGAAGAACTGGCTGCCGCCCAACAAGGCGCTGTAGGCGTCGTTGATAGTTTCGGAGGTTCATGTGAAGATAAAGGTTGCGTTTGCTGCTGCGTTGATCCTGGCGATTGCCGCGGCGATTGGCGTGAAGGAAATCATCGAGAGCTATAAGGCCGAAGACAAGAAGCAGGTGGCCCTTGCGTATGCGGCGGTAAACCTTAACAGCGGCGACGTGGTGACTGATGAGAAGGTGAAGGTGGAGATGCGGATCGGCCGCAGCGCCCGTGCGGGCGACATCACGGCCAGCGATCTGCCGTACGTGATCGGCAGGAAGCTGGTGAGGTTTGTGCCGGCCGGCGACGTATTGAATTACGAGTATTTCGACAAGCCGGTGGCCGAGGCCAGGTTTACCAGCGCGGTGCTGTCGACGCAGCGTGCGATCACGATACCGGTAGACCAGGTGTCGGGCGTGGCTGGGCTGATTCAGCCGCGCGACCGCGTAGACGTGCTGGCAACGCTGATGTATGCGGGCGGCGCAAGCCCCAGCGGCTCGAAAGCGCACGTGGAAACGATGACCGTGCTGGAGAATGTAACCGTGCTGGCGGTGGATAACCGCACGGCGCAGCATGCGGCTCTGCCTGAACGCCTGCGGCGCGACGGTCGCGGCGGATATACGTCGGTTACGCTGCTCGTAACGCCCGAAGAGGCCCGCATCCTCACGCTGGCGCAGGCGCAGGCGCAGGGCATGCTCACGCTAACGCTGCGAAATCCGTCCGACAATTCGAGCGACGTGGACCGGACCAGCATAGACACGCTGTGGGAGAGCATCGGCAGCGCCGCGCAGAAGCGCAAGAGCAGAAATGATGGGAGCGACAAGACAACGCCAGTGAAAGACGAGTGGTGACGGAGTGCATGCAGTGGCCACATTGAAGGTGATCGACAGAAAGCTGAACCGGACCAAAGAGGTCGAGCTGAAGGGGCCGATGTTTACTATCGGCAAGCGGCCCGATTGCGACCTGGTGCTGGACCGTTTCAACGTGTCGCGCAATCACTGCAGGATCATAAGCGCCAACGGCGGCTACGTGCTGCAGGACTGCGGCAGCACGAACGGCACGTTTACGGGTGCGGGCCGTGTGGCGGGCGACGTGGCATTGAGCGAGGGCGCCGAAATCCTGATCGGCGATTTCGTGCTGGTGTTTGACGGCGGCTCCAACGGCGAGCCGGCAGCCAAGGCGGAGGATGGAAAGCCCGCGGCCGAGCCGGCGGCGCATCCGAACACGGCGCGTGCGAATACGCCGCCTTCCCTGCAACCCAAGCCCGGCGTCGAAAACCACGTGACGCCGGTGGAACTAAAGCGCAGGATTCATGAGAACCTGCTGACCGACCTGGACCTCCGGCACGTGGATATCTCGGATCAGAGCCACGAGGATCTTCGGAAGCGTGCGCAGGAGGTGGTGGCGAAAATCGTCGAGCGGCTGTCGCCCGAGCTGCCGCAATGGCTTCGGCCCGAGCACCTTGTGCGCGAGGTGGTGGACGAGGCGGTGGGGCTGGGGGCGCTAGAGGAATTTTTGGCCGACCGATCGGTCGACGAGATAATGGTGAACAACTGGGACCGCATCTACGTGGAGCGCGGCGGCAAGATTCAGAAGACGAACAAGCGGTTTACGGATGAGAAGCAGCTATTGACGATAATACGGCGCATCCTGGCGCCGATAGGCCGGCGCGTCGACGAGTCCAGCCCGATGGTCGATGCCCGCCTGGCCGACGGCTCGCGCGTTAATGCGATCATCCCGCCGCTGTCGCTCACCGGCCCCACGCTCACCGTGAGGAAGTTTGCGTATGAGCCGTTTACGGCGGACGATATGATCGACTTCGGCACGCTGAGTGCGGCGATGGGCGAGTTCTTGCGGCTGGCGGTGGAGTATCGCCGCAACATCCTGATCTCGGGCGGCACCGGCTCCGGCAAAACCACGCTGCTGAACGTGGTGTCGTCGTTCATCAACGCCGACGAGCGCATCATAACGATCGAGGATTCGGCCGAGTTGAAGCTTCCGCAGGAGCACGTGATTTCGCTGGAAAGCAAGCCGCCCAACATCGAGGGCCGCGGCGAGATTCCGATTCGCAAGCTGGTGATAAACAGCCTGCGTATGCGGCCCAACCGAATCATAGTGGGCGAGTGCCGCGGCGGCGAGGCGCTGGACATGCTCCAGGCTATGAATACGGGGCACGACGGGTCGCTCACTACGTTGCATGCAAACAGTGCCCGCGATGCGCTGTCGCGCCTCGAAACAATGGTGATGATGTCGGGGATGGAACTGCCTACGCGGGCTATTCGCGACCAGGTGGCGGCGGCGATTCACCTGATCGTGCACACGGCGCGCCTGCCCGACGGCAAACGAAAGGTGATAACGGTTACCGAGGTGACGGGCATGGAAGGCGACGTGATTACGTTGCAGGATGTATTCGTGTATAAGCAGACCGGCATACAGCCGGACGGCAGCATCGTGGGGCGGCACGAGAGCACCGGTGCGGTGCCGAAGTTTGTGCACGCCCTCAAGCAGCGTGGCATCCAGGTGAACATGCAGATGTTTGCCTGACGTTTGATTGGCGGAAGGTATGTTCAAGGAGATCCTGGTCCAGATGGCGGCATTCGGTTCGGCGGTTGCGTTTGCGATCGCCGGCATACATATGTTCAGCAGAGGTTGGGAGGGCTATGAGCAGAAGTATGTGAAGGGAGCGACGCGGCGGCTGGACGATATGTATCTGACGATTCCGACGCAGCACCTGATCTATCTTTCGGTGCTGTCGTTTTTTGTTTTGGCGATGACGGCGGGTGTGATATCGGGCAGCATAATCGCGGGATTGGCCTTCGGGATGCTGGGGCTGCTGCTGCCGGAGATGCTGGTGCGGTTTTTGAAGCGCCGGCGTCGTATGAAGTTCGGCGCGCAACTGGTCGACGCGCTGATGACGATGTCGAACGCGTTGCGCACCGGTTTCAGTTTGCAGCAGGCGTTTATGCTGGTGCAGCGGGATATGCACGACCCGATCAGCCAGGAATTTCGGCTTGCGAATACGGAGATGCGGGTGGGCGTGCCGATCGAGGAGGCGATGCAGCACATGGTGGAGCGGCTGCCCAGCGAGGATTTGGACCTGGTGGTGACGGCGATCAATATATCGCGCGAGGTGGGCGGCAACCTGACGGAGGTGTTTGACAATATCGCGATGACGATCCGCGAGCGGCAGCGGCTGGAGGGCAAGATACGCTCGCTGACGGCAATGGGCAAAATGCAGGCCGGCATTATCTGCTCGCTGCCGATCGCGATGGGGCTGGTGCTGAACCTCACGAATCCGGAGATGATGCAGCCGTTGCTGCATACGCCCATGGGCTGGCTGTTGTGTGGCGTGATCGGCGTGCTGGAGTTGTGCGGAATTCTGGTGATCCGCAAGATCATCAACATCGACGTGTGAGATCAGATGAACGCAAAAGAAATGCTCGTTTACCTGTGTGCGGCGTCGGCGTCGGGGTTTTTCCTGTGGGGCGCTTACATGTCATATCAGGAGGTAACGCGCCACACCGAGCTGAACCCCGAGCGGCGCGTGTGGATTCAGTCGCTGCTGTTCAAGTTTCTGATCCCGTGTGCGCAGCCGTTTGCGGCGCTGTTCGGGCTGCTTGCAGCGAGGCAGGAGCGTCGGCAGGTGGAGACGAATGAGAAATCGTTTTTCCTTTCGATGCGGCAGAGGTTGCGGCGGTCGTTGATTACGGCGGGCAGCCCGGACGGCGTGACGCCGGACGAGTTTTTCGGCATCATAGTGGTATCGTTTGGCGTGTGCGTTGTTACGGGCGGGATCATGTTTGCGCTGCTGAGCTACCAGGACGTGCCGTCGCTGGCTGTGCTGGCGTGGGTGATGATGGGAATGCTGGGAATCTTTCTGCCGCTGTTCTGGCTGCGCGACAAGTTGAAGGTGCGGCGGTTGACGATCACGCGCGCGCTGCCATACTCGCTGGACCTGCTGACGCTGTGCGTGGAGGCGGGGATGGATTTCACGATGGCGATCGCGCGGATCATTCGCAAGCTGGGCGACCAGCCGCTGTCGTATGAGTTTGCCGAGCTGCTCAGGCAGATACGCGTGGGCCGCACGCGCGGCGAGGCGCTGCGCGATCTGGCCGAGCGGGTGGACGTAACCGAGCTGACGAGCGTGGTGAGCAGCCTGATCCAGGCAGACGAGCTCGGCGCGAGCCTGGGGCCGGTGCTGCGGATACAGTCGGACCAGCTCCGCGTGCGGCGGTCGCAGCGGGCCGAGAAGCTGGCATCGGAGGCGCCGGTGAAAATGCTGTTTCCGCTGGTTGTGTTCATCTTCCCAACGATTTTCATAATGATCGGCGGAACGATCTTTCTGAACTACCTGCAGCACCAGTAGGGATCGGCGAGATGAAAAGCTTGTGGAATGCAACGCGCAACGCGCCCGCCGTGAACGAGCTTGAGACGGCCGATAGCCCCGTTTCGCGTGCGGTGGGGCTGCTGGGCCGCCGGGCGCTGCCGGAAGGCCGCGGGCTGCTGATAACGAAGTGCAGCAGCATCCACATGTTTTTCATGAGCTTTGCCATCGATGCGGTTTTCCTGGATGGCGCGATGCGCGTGATGAAGATTGCGGCGGAGCTTCAGCCGTGGAGGGTGGCCTCGTGCGGCGGCGCCCGCCACACGCTGGAGTTGCCCGCCGGATGGGCCGCGAAGGCAGGCATTTGCGTGGGCGACGAGCTTGTGTTTTCGAGTGAGCGATCAGTTTCGGCGGAATCAAGAATGGAAGTGTGAGCGAGCAATGGCTTCGGGCATTCTTCAGCTATTAACGGGCGAGTACGCGGGGCAGAGCTTCCTGCTGGACGGGACGGTTTTGATCGGCCGCGACGCCGGCTCGCATATTCGGATCAACGACAAGTCGATCTCGCGCAAGCACGCTCAGATCGAGGAGCGGCCCGACGGCTACCGACTGGTAGACCTTGGCAGCCAGAACGGGACGCTGCTGGACGGTGCGCCGGTGAAGGAGGCGATGCTCACGGGCGCGTGCCGGCTGGTTTTCGGGAAGATCGAAGCCGATTTCAGCCTGGTGGAATCAGGCTTGCCGGCCGCGGTGCCGGCAAAGCACGGGAAATCGGCCAACGGGGATGCAGACTGGCAGAGCCTGCCGGCGGGCCCGGCCAGCCTGGACGATATTTTTGCGCCGCCGAAG
>Ga0307379_10008105_pt1 | contig 14211 bp, 12 predicted proteins | sample UN2MG_FD_202237 | JGI IMG/M metagenome (GOLD analysis project Ga0307379, IMG submission 202237) | Soil microbial communities from Risofladan, Vaasa, Finland - UN-2 | ecosystem: Environmental > Terrestrial > Soil > Coastal area > Acid sulfate soil | place: Finland: Risofladan, Vaasa | collected...
AGGGCCACGGCGACGTTCGAGCCGAAGCGGGTCCAGCGCTGGGATCGAGACAGACCGCCCTCGGCGGGAGGCGGCGCCACGCGCTCGGTTTGATTTCCCTTTTTCAACGCCATCGGCGACTCTCCAGGACTTTAACCGACAAGAACAGGGCATACAGGGTCAACGCCAGAAAATAGATCACGTGGACCAGGTCCACGACGCCCTGGCTGAAATCGGTGTAATGCGTTTGGACAGCGGCCTGCAGGATGACCGTCCGCCAGGGCGACGGAACGGCCGACGCGATCCACGGAGCGAGCAGCGCGAGGACGATCAGGACGACAAACGCCACCACGGCGGCGATCACCTGGTTCTGCGTAAGCGACGACGCGAGGATGCCAATCGCAACATAAGCCGCCCCCAGCAGCGCCAGTCCCAGGTACCCGGCGGCAACGGGGCCGTAATCCGGATTGCCGAACGACGCAAGCAGCGCGACGTAAAGAAGCGTCGGCGCCAGCATGACGAGATACACGATCCAGCAGCCGAGGAACTTGCCGACGACCACACCGGCGTCCGTCACGGGAGCGGTCATCAGCGTCTCGATGGTCCCGCTGCGGTGTTCCTCGGCGAGGCTCCGCATCGTGAGGATCGGCAGGATGAAGATCAGGATGACCATCATCACCTCGAAGATGGAGCGCATGGCGGCCGGGGCGCCGGGGCGGAAGTCGGCCAGGGCGAAGAAGAACCCCGAAATCACCAGGAACAAGGCCATCGCGACGTATGCAATGGGCGAGACGAAGTAGGAGGCGACCTCCCGCCGCGTCAGGAGAAAGGCATTCCGCATCGAGTGGCTCCTTGGTTCTCGATGAATCGCTGACGTAGCGCCGGGCTTTATGCCCGGCGCGCCCGGCGATTGCGCCGGGGATAAACCCCGGCGCTACGCTCCCTGTGCGCCCGGTGCGAGCACCGGGTTGCTTTCATGCCGCCGAGGCGGCCTCGGCGGCCGCATCGCCCGCCGTAATCTCAACGTATAGTTCCTCCAGCGTCGGCGCCTCGCTGTGCATTTCGCGCAGGCGCCACCCGCGCTGGGCAATGAGCGCGTGGAGCGCTTCGCGGACGTCCTTCCCGGCCGACGGGGTGACGGCAAGGCGCCACCAGCCGTCGCCAGCGTCGTCGCTCGCCACGTTGGCGACGCCGGCCACCTGCTCGAGAGCGCGGGCCATCTCGTTGGGCCCGCCGCCCTCGCCCCCGGCGCGAATCTCCAGGACGACGCGATACCGCTCGGCCATGCCTTGGCGAAGGCTCTCGACGCTTCCGGCGGCGGCGATGCGGCCGGAGGCGATGATGACCAGGTGCGAACACGTCCTCTCGACCTCCGGCAGGATGTGACTGGACAGGAGAATCGTATGCCGGCCGCCGAGCGACCGAATCAGACGCCGCGTCTCCTGAATCTGAGCGGGGTCCAGGCCGATGGTCGGCTCGTCGAGGATCAGAACCGGCGGGTCGGCGATGAGCGCTTCGGCCAGGCCCACGCGCTGGCGGAACCCTTTCGACAGTTGCCCCACCAGTCGCCGCCGCACATCCTTCAGCCAGCATTGCTGGACGACGCCGGCCACCGCCGCGCGGCGCCTGGCGGGCGGCACGCCTTTCAACGCCGCACGGAACTTCAGATATTCCTCGACCCGCATCTCAGGATAAAGCGGAACGTTCTCCGGCATGTAGCCGACCGAGGAACGGACGGCGAGGCTTTCGGTCAGGCAATCGTGTCCGGCGACGGCGGCGCGGCCGCTGGTGGCGGGGATGAAACCGGTCAGGATGCGAAGCGCCGTCGTCTTGCCCGCGCCGTTGGGTCCGAGAAAACCGACAATCTGGCCTTCCCTGACCTGAAAAGTCGCCCGGTCGAGCGCCAGCGTCCGCCCGTACCATTTCGTCAGGTTCTCGACATCAATGACAACATCCACCTTGGAACCCTCCTTTGCCCGCCGGGAGACTGGGCGTGTTCCACTCCTATGGAACCGCTACCTTTACCGAAAGTTTCGCCGGATTTCAAGAGGCCATCGCGGAAAGTCGAACCCGCCCCGATTGGAGGAAACTCCCGGCCCGGCGATAACCGGAGTTGACGCCCCCCCGTCCGGCCTTATACTTGCCCTCCGACGGATTTGAGTGAAGCGACCCCAAATCACTGTCCGATAACAGGAACGTGGCCGGAATCCGAGCGAGGGGATTCCCGGCCGAACTGCGAAGGGAGTTTCCGCACCATGCCGAATACCATCTGCGATGTCCAGGCCCGCCAGATTCTGGATTCGCGAGGGACGCCGACGATTGAAGTGGACGTCGAACTGGACGGCGGCGCCCTTGGCCGCGCCGCTGTCCCCAGCGGCGCCTCGACCGGCGAACACGAAGCGGTCGAACTGCGCGACGGCGACGCGAAACGCTACGGCGGCAAAGGCGTCACCAAGGCCGCCGGGAACGTCAACGACCTCATCGGGCCGAGAATCATCGGCATGGACGCCCGCGACCAGGTGGCCATCGACGAGACGATGATCGCCCTGGACGGAACGCCGAACAAGGCCAACCTCGGCGCCAACGCCATCCTGGGGGTGAGCCTGGCCGTCGCCAAGGCCGCCGCCGAAGAGGCCGCCCTCCCTCTCTATAACTATCTCGGCGGCCCGTCGGCCCGCATCCTCCCCGTTCCGATGTGCAACATTCTGAACGGCGGACGCCACGCCGACTTCAACATCGACCTTCAGGAATTCATGATTATGCCGCTCGGCGCCGCGTCCTTCCGCGAAGGGCTGCGCATGGCCGTCGAAATCTTCCAGGCCCTCAAAGGCGTCCTCAAAAAGAAGAAGTATTCCACGAACGTCGGCGACGAGGGCGGCTTCGCCCCGGCCCTCAAAAAGGGCAACGAGGAGGCCTGCCAACTCATCCTCCAGGCCATCAAGGCCGCCGGATACAAGCCCGGTAAGGACGTCTGGATCGCGCTCGACCCGGCCTCCAGCGAAATCTATGAAAAGGGCAAATACCACCTCCACAGCGAAAAACGCAAACTCTCGGCCAAGCAGATGGTCGAGTTCTACGCCGACTGGGTCGAGAAGTATCCCATTTGCAGCATCGAAGACGGCATGGCCGAGAACGACTGGAAGGGCTGGAAACTTCTGGCCGACCGCCTCGGCGACGCCGTCCAACTGGTCGGCGACGACCTGTTCGTCACGAACACGAAGCGGCTGGCGCGCGGCATCGAAGAGGGCTGCGCCAACTCCATCCTCATCAAGGTCAACCAGATCGGGACGCTGACCGAGACGCTGGCGGCCATCCAGATGGCCCACCGCGCCGGCTGGACCGCTGTCGTCAGCCACCGATCCGGCGAAACCGAGGACACCACCATCGCCGACCTCGTCGTCGCCACCGGAACCGGCCAAATCAAGACCGGCAGCCTCTGCCGCACCGACCGCGTCGCCAAATACAACCAACTCCTGCGCATCGAAGAGGAACTCGGCGACCAGGCGGTTTACGGCAACTTCCTCTGGAAAAAGGCGTGAGCACGTGAAAGACCGGACCCGAGATTTCAAGTTCGCATCCGGCGCCTGGGCTGGCGGATGGTTTTACTGGCCCGTCCTCGTCGTCGGGTGCACGCTCGTGGCGCTGGCGACCCTCGGCCCGGAAGCCGAGCGCCGGCTTTCCGTCGGCCGCCAGTGCGCCCGGATGCAGGCCGAGGTGAACGTGCTCAAGGAAACCGAGGCCCAACTGGAGGCTGCCGCCGAGGCGCTTCGGCGCGACCCCGCCTACATGGAGCGCGTCGCGCGCCACGAACTGGGGATTGCGCGACCGGGCGAAATCCGCCTGCCCCAGCCCGTGACCCTCAATTCCGAGGCGCGCGGGGAACCTGCGCCGGCCGAACCGGCGCCGGCGCTCGCGCTCCGCGTCCTGGAACTCTCCGCCGGCCGCACCGTCCGCCTCGCCGTCTTAGGCGCTGGAGGCGCCCTTCTCGCCACCGCTCTGCTCTTCGGTTTGAGCGCCAGCAAGCGATCCCCGGCCTAAAAGGCAGGGTCCGGACCCCTGCGGGGCAGCCGCCTCCGCCAAAGCCCCATCGGGGCGGCGGCCGGAAAGGCCCGTGCGTTCTGGTTCTCCAGCGCGATGCGAAGGGCAGGCCGGTCCACGCCGTTTGGGGCATCCCCCGGGGTGCGGACGGCCCGGCCGTTCTGGTGACGGCCTATCAGCCCGATCCTCAGGAATGGAGCACCAACTTTTTGCGGAGGAAGACGTGACCACACGAAAACAGGTCAAACTGGTTCAAGAAGGCGAGTACGTGGCCGAGGTCGAGGTCGAAGTCATCGAGTCCGACGAGGGATGGGCGCCGTACCTCTCCCTCCAGGACGTTCGCAAGTTGGACGCCGTGCGCAAAGCCTTACGCGACGGCGACCTCGCCGCCGCCACCAAGGCCGCTCGTATCTTTCGCCTCACCCCGGTCACCGGCTAGGCCGCGGGCCGCCGGTGCATCCACCCACCGGCGCGCCGAAAACAGAAAGGCCGGGCCGCCGAGACCAGCGACCCGGCCCTTCTGCTGCCTCTATGGGGTGCGGGCACTCGCGCCTTTCGGGCACCCCAACCCGCACCCCTGTTCACACACCCCTGCCTTCCGGCCGGGGCGTTCTTCTTCTTTCTACTTACGCCTGCGGCGAATCAGAGCAAACGCGCCGCCCAGCGCCAGCAGCGCCATCGTGGCCGGCTCGGGCGTGATGATGCTGCCCGTCGAGAGCGGCCCGCCGCCGCTCACCCAGGCGATGCCGAGGCTGTCGAACGGCGCAGGCGGGCCGCCTAAACCGTTACTGAAGTCCTGGATGATGAACTGCCAGGTCTCGCCGAGTTGGAAGCGGTCGTCGGGTATCATGCTCTCGAAGACCAGCGGCTGGTTAATCCCGACGCTGTCAATCTTGAACGCCTCTTCCGCATTCCCCAGGCCTGCGTTGCCGATCCACCCGTCGAAGTTCGTGATGAGCGTCTCCGGGTCCGCCACGTACCAGAGGTAAGGATCTCCCGGGACGTCGATGTTGATGATTTCCACCATCACGTTGATGATTCCCGGATCATCGCTTCCGTCGAAGCACGCCGTCTCCGTCGTCTCCCACCACGTGGACATGATTTCTTCACCAGGCGGGAACCAGTCGCCGATCTCGTGCACCAAGCCCTCGACGAACAGCGGGTCCTGCGGGCCGTCCACGCTGTAGACCTCGACCGGCCAAGCGGCCGCGGACGAGACCCAAAGGACGCATGCAACAGCTGCTGTCAGAAAAGCAGGCAACTTCTTCATCCGCTTCATCTTTCCGTCTCCTTTCGACCCATTAGGGCCGCTGCCTTGCGGCGGGATCGATTCGCATTAGGCCCGCCGCAACTTTGACCACCTGTTTTTGCTTCCCTTCCGTTTCCAACCTGCCTCTATCGTAAACGCCTATCGCTATCCGCAACGACCGGTCGGCCTCGTCCGCACCCCCGCCGACCGGGCGACAAATCCGAAATACCCCTCAATCCGTCGCATCACCTCCTTTCGCTTGTTGCCTTCTGTCCCAGGTCCGGGTTTCTCCGCCTTTCGGGCACCCCAGCCCGCACCGATGAAAAAAGGGCGATTTTCGGGGGACGACAGCCCTCCGAAAGTCGCCCAATACGGTCACCAGACCGCTATCGGTTATTCAGTTCCGAGGCCGACTCGCCGGCCGGTCCTCGATTCGGGCCGCTCTCCATGCCCCCGCAACGCGGCCCTCTTTACCTCCTTCCGGTAGTTTGTCGGGAAAAGCAAACGCGGGCCAAACCCTCCTCCACCTTCTGAGAGCCTGACCCGCTACCCCCGATACTGAAACAACTATAACACGAACACGGATTCGGCGAAAGTCAAGCAACTTGTCCAATTTTTCCCGATGTGTCCATAAGTCCTTGCTGTTTCTGGAGTTAGAGCCTCTATCAAAATACCGATTCTGCTGTCCCGATATGGCGTGCGTGCGGGGTGCCCGCCAGCCGCCTCCGCCATAGCCCCGACGGGGCGGCGGCCGGACGGCGGGTAAAGTCCCACCCCGCACGCGGTGTTTTTCATCGGGGCGAAGGCCGAACCCCATCGTTGTCGCCCACCACCTTGACACCCCTTCCCCCGCCGGATAGGCTGAAGGATTGTTTAGTATGGGGTGAATCTGCGCATGCAGCGGAACATCGAAGTCAAGGGCGCACGGACCCACAACCTCAAGGGCGTTGACGTCACCGTCCCCCACCGGCGGCTAACGGTCGTGACCGGCGTTTCGGGGTCCGGCAAGTCGAGCCTCGCCTTCGACACCCTTTACGCCGAGGGCCAGATGCGCTACGTCGAGTCGCTCTCGGCCTACAGCCGCCAGTTCCTCGAACAGATGGAGCGGCCGCCGGTCGATTCCATCACGGGGTTGCCGCCGGCGATCGCCCTGGAACAGAAGAACACGGTCAAGAACGCCCGCTCGACGGTCGGCACCGCCACCGAAATCGCCGATTACCTGAGGCTCCTTTATGCCAGTGTGGGCGAGACGATCTGCCCGGACTGCGGTATCAAGGTCGAGAAACACACCCTCCAGGGGGCCGTAGATGACGTGCTCGGCCTTCCAGCGCGGTCGCGGCTCGTGGTTTTGGCGCCTGTCGCGCGCACGGACCGGCCGTGGGAATCCTTGAGGCGTGAATTTCAGCGCCAGGGATTCCGGCGCCTCTGGCTCGGCGGCCGAATCGCCGACGTCAGCGAGGTGGACGAATCGGGCGTTCCGGACGAAGTCGAGGTCGTCATCGACCGGCTGGTGCTGGCCGACCCGCCTTCGGGGAGCCGCTCCCGCGTCGCCGAGTCGCTTGAAACCGCCTTCAAGGCCGGCGCCGGGCGGGCCGCCGTCCTCGTGGGGGAAAAGGGGTCGGAGCCCTGTTCGCCCGCAAGGCGTCTTCCCTTCGACATTCGCTTCAACTGCACCCGCTGCGGCCGCGCGTTTCCCGAACCGCAGCCGCAACTCTTCTCCTTCAACAGCGCCGTCGGCGCGTGTCCGACCTGTGAAGGGTTCGGCCGCACGAGCGACCTCGACCCCGACAAGGTCATCCCCGACCCGCGAAAGAGCATCGACCGAGGCGCCGTCACCTGCTGGCAGACGCCCGCCTACAAGCACCTGCACCACGAATGCCGCCGCGCCTGCCGCCGCGCCGGCATCCGCACCGACGTCCCTTACGTGGACCTCTCGGAGGCGAGCAAACGATTCGTGTGGGAAGGCGATGGCGATTGGCCGGGCGTTCGCGGCTTCTTCGAGTGGCTCGAAACCAAACGCTACAAGGTCCACGTGCGGGTGATGATCGCCCGGTATCGCGGCTACTACACCTGCCCCACGTGCAAGGGCCAACGCCTGCGGTCGGATGCGCTCAACGTCTTCGTCGCGGGCAAAACCATCGCGGACCTGGCCTTCCTGCCCGTCAAGGACCTGCGGGGCTGGTTCGATTCGCTGCGCCTCGCCCCCCAGGACGAGGAAAAGGCGGCCGTGCTGCTCCGCGAGATCCGAAGCCGCCTCGCCTACCTCGACGACGTCGGCCTGAATTACCTGACCCTCGACCGCCAGACGCGATCGCTCTCCGGCGGCGAGGCCCAGCGCATCAACCTGGCCGCAGCCCTCGGAAGCAGCCTCACCAACACGCTTTACGTCCTCGACGAGCCAACCGTCGGCCTCCACCCGCGCGACACCCATCGCCTGCTCGGCATCCTGCGAAACCTCATCGGCAAGGGCAACACCGTCGTCGTCGTGGAACACGACCCGGAGGTGATCGAGGCGGCCGACCGCCTGGTGGACCTCGGCCCCGGCGCGGGCGAGGCGGGTGGCGAGGTCATCTTCGAGGGCTCCTACGAGGGGCTCACGCGATGCGAGGTGTCCGAGACGGCCCACCAACTCCGCACCCACGCCGACCGGACCATGTCGCCCTACGCCCGCCGGCCCAAAGGATGGATCACCTTAAAGGGCGCGCGAGAGCACAATCTGAAGAGCCTCGACGTCCGCTTCCCGCTGGGAGTCCTCTGCTGCGTCTCGGGCGTCTCGGGCAGCGGCAAGACCACGCTCGTCCACAATTGCCTGTACGGCTCTTTTCTGCACCGGCGCGGCCGCGCCGTGGACGACGTGGGCGCCTGCGACGGCCTGGACGGAATCGACGAAATCGACGACATGCTCCTGGTGGACCAGAGCCCCATCGGCCGGAGCACCCGCTCCAACCCGGTCACCTACGTCAAGGCCTACGGGGCGATTCGGCGGCTCCTGGCCCAGACGCCCAAAGCCCGCGTCGCCGGCGTCACCCCCGCCGACTTCTCCTTCAACCTCACCGGCGGGCGATGCGAGGTCTGCAAGGGCGTCGGAACCGTCACACACGACATGTACTTCATGGCCGACGTGACCGTCGTCTGCCAGGAGTGCGGCGGGAAGCGGTTCAAGAAGAAGGTCCTCGACGTGCGATGGAACGGCAAGAACATCGACGACATTCTCGACATGACCGTCGACGACGCCATGGCCCACTTCGCCGAGCACACCGAGGTTGCCCACCGGCTCCGGCCGCTCGTGGACGTCGGTCTCGGATACGTCCGCCTGGGCCAGAACACGGCCACGCTGTCGGGCGGCGAAGCGCAGCGGCTGAAACTCGCCTCCTACCTGGCCGCACCGAAGAAGGGCCGGCGGCACCTTTTCATCTTCGACGAGCCGACCACCGGCCTCCACATGGCCGACATCCAGGTGCTGCTTCGGACGTTCCACCGCCTGGTCCACGCGGGGCACAGCCTGCTGGTGATCGAGCACAACCTCGACTTCCTGAGCCAGGCGGACTGGGTCCTCGATCTGGGCCCCGAGGGCGGGGAAGACGGCGGATGTCTCCTCGCCGCCGGCCCGCCCGAGACGATTGCCGAATGCAGCCAATCCCACACCGGCCGTTTCCTCCGCGAACGCCTGGCGGCGGCAGCGGGATAGCCGGGCACATCTTGCACAACGCCGATATGTGCGCGCGCCGAACGCCCTCGGGCGCCGCCTCGTCAGGGCGCGCCGCAGGGCGGCAAAATTGCCCCGCCGGGCGGCCCGATCAGAATTTTCCGAAACCTCCGGCCGGCTGGTTTCGTCATTTCTGCGGAGGGTGCACGCAACGGTGAAAGGTGCGCCGGACGACCGTCCCGCAGCCCACTAACCGGCACGGAGGGACCGCAAGGTCTGAAAGGAAGGTGCCCCATGACACGCGAACGGATGGATTCGGCCCAGGGGACCAGTGATGCCGCACTCGACTGGATGGCGCTGTATGTGCCGAGTTGGGGCACCAGCGTCCTGCTCCACGTGGCTCTGCTGATTCTGGCGGCGTTTGTGGTATGGTCCAGGCCTGCTGCGGCTTTGCCCGACATACCGCCCGTCGGTGCAGAGTGGACGCGGCAGCGCAGCGTACGGGAGCGGCACCATACCCAACTTAGCGAGCGCACCGCGCGGAAAAGGGACATTCTCGAGAAGCCCAACGTATACCGCTTTATCCCCAACTTGGTGACCCTCCCCAATGACAGTTACGGCGACCTTCCTGAGGTTCCCGCGGATCGCGCCATCGGCCGTGAGTCCTGGCCGCGCGGCGGCGGACCGCGTGACAGGGGGCCGGAGTCGCTCGACCCTGGCCCCGGCGGCCGCGGCGGCACACGCATTTTTGACGTGCCCGAGGAGGCCCGCAAGATCGTCTATGTCGTGGACCGCTCCGGCAGCATGACCGACTCGATCGACGACGTCCAATGGGAACTGAAACGCAGCATCTGGGAACTGGGCGAGGAAAAAGAGTTCCACGTCATCTTCTACTCTTCCGGCCCGCCGCTGGAGATGCCGACGCGCCGGCTCGTCAGCGCCACCGACCGCAACAAGGAGATGGCGTTCGAGTTCATCGAGGGCATCATTGCCGAGGGGGAAACGGACCCCTCCAAAGCGCTCGAGCGGGCGTTTGCCGTCCGGCCGGAACTGATTTACCTGCTGACGGACGGGGAGTTCGACAAGTCGATCGTGGGCCTGGTCAGGCGACTGAACGCCGCCGCGAAGGTCAAGGTCCACACGATCGCCTTTCGGTATCGCATCGGTGAAGCGGTGCTGAAGGAAATTGCGGACGGAAACGGCGGAAACTATAAGTTCGTCTCCGGTGAAGATTTATGAATGGCGGCCCCGTAGCGGTTCGGCGGCCCGAGCGGAATAGCGAAGCACATATTGCGCAAGGCCGATATGTTGGCGGGCGATTTTGTGTGAAATTTGGGGCTGATTGGCCCGTTTTGGAGGCCGAATCGGGCCTGGCGCTAGCGCTAGGGCGGTTCGGGGGCCGAAATGTTAAGATGGGCAAGGCCAAATCGAGCGCTTTTTTCGACTTTTTTTCACTTTTTGGTCGGAATTGGACCCGAATTGGCGCTTTTTGACCCCCTTTTTACCCCCTACGCATGCCGATGTGATGATGCGTTCGCGTGCGTGTTTCGGCCCTTCCCATCGGCCCTGTTCCATGCGTCCGTCGGCCCCAGACTGCCAAAATGGCAGCGCCAAGGGCGTGCCTGAGTCCCTGAGTGCCTGAGTGACCCTTCGACCTCGCTCAAGACTTGTCTCGGTATCGAAGTAATACCCGCAGAAGCGGATGTTGTTTTGCTTGGAGTCGGCTCAGGAGATTTCGTCGGACCAGTCGGCATCGAGGACGGTGACTTTTCCGTAAGGATCATAGACGTAGCGTTCGACTGCATCGCCGGCCGGATTCTCACTCCGCGTCCGCACGGCGGGGCTTCCTGCCCAGCGGGTGGTACCATCTTGCGCGGGCGAGAAGCCAGGCTAGAAGGACGAGGACTAAGCCAAGCCACACGAATGCCTTGTAACCCCAACCATCAATATTGACTATACACGTGGGAATGCCATTAAAAAGAACAAGCAACACGACCCACCATCCGTAGGCCTGGCCCTTGGTCAGACCATAGCCGCCAAGGCCAAACCCGCAACCATGTAACAAGAGGTTTATCCCCTGCCAGAAGGCGGATGTCAATTGGACGGTCCCAAAAAGGGTCAAAAGCGTATACGTCCAATCCGGCAAGCGTGCGATTCCCGTGAGAATCGCTAAGCCTGACAAGAACAGAGCCAGCCCAAATGCAATGCACAGCGAGCCTACTAGTTGCGTATCCCGCGGCATCCTCCGAGGCGGGGCTGGCGGGTTCGGCGTTCTAGCGAGAGCAGCCTTTTGTGTCACATATTCGAGAGGCAATCTTTCTCGGTCTTGTTCCAAGTCTTACTCCGCTACAAAGTTCCGGAAGTTCCGGGGACACATTACTTAATTGCTTTGGCAGTTGGCCTTCGGCTTCGGGCCGGGTTTCTGTTCGTGGAGCCGGCTTGGCCGCTGGGGCGACTTCCAACTCCTCCCTTCGCTTCTGCCACTCGCCCCTATGATCCTCGAGTTCCTTCAGCAGGCCCGCCCCGTCATTGTAGACCGCCCCAGCGGGGAACGCCAGCAGCAGCTCTTTGAGCGTCCCGCATGCCGACTCGAATTCGCCACCGCTGGCCTTGGCCAGAGCAAGGTTGAAAAGGGCCCGTTGACGAATGAAAGCATTCGATGTCGATTCGACAACTGTGTGGAACGCGTCCGCCAACTTTGCGACTTCCCGGTCGCGGGCAAGGACATCCGCCTTGCTGCCAATCGGACGTTTGCGGATTGTTTCCCTCTCGTTCAGCGTCTTGGCAAGAAGGACAATCGGCCCGTAGGGAGATGCCGAATGCTTTTGGAGGAAAGTGTCCATTTGCCGAGTTGTTGCGGCCCTGCTTTGACCGCAAAGAAGAGCGGGCACTTCCACTAGCTGCGCGTATGAATCAAAAGCAGCCTGCTCATCGGGTTGCAAGTCTCTAACGAGGACACTGGCCTTTGCGCTTAAGGCCTTTGTCTCGGCATCCTCAACCCACACCCAGTGCTTTCCCGGTCGGCTGAACAAATAGGCGACCTTCCCCTTCTCCGCTAACAGTTCCGGCGCGAAGAAGAGCGGGAACGTGTACTCAATCTCGGTGGTCTCCTTGCCCTCCTCTGAACGCACGGTCATACGCTTGGGCAGGCGATCGACCTCGACGGCCAGACTGCCGACGTAGAGCCTTAACCTGCGATTCCTATTATCATCCTTACTTAGGGATACAGTTACTCTTGCCTCCATCGGCTCACCAGGCACCAAAACCTGCTCCTTATTGTCAGAGGCTCCCAGAATCTCCAGCCGCATAGTCACGTGGCCCTTTTCTTGGGCCGTCTGAGCTGCACAATGCGAGGAAGCCACCCACAGAAACAGAATCGCAACCACAGATTCGGAACGCATCATAACCAGGCTCCTTTTCATGGACGAAGTTCTGGGGACACATTACTTAATTGCTTTGGCAGTTGGCCTTCGGCTTCGGGCCGGGTTTCTGTTCCTGGAGCCGGCGGCCCACCCCGTCCCGCTCCGACCGGGGCGTCGATGCTCTGCGGGATGGAATATCGGGCGCTGTTTGGCTGCATGGTTATAGCCGCGTGGGTGCGGAGCACCCACCCTACATCTGCATGGTTATAGTATATGCCCTCGTGGGGGGTGAGTTCAAAATAATTGCATTGGACGCCGAGGGGCCGGTTGGCGCGCGTGCGGGGTGGGGACACCCCGCACGCGCGCCTTTTTGCGTGGCCCGGGGGGCTGCTTCGAACACGCGGAGTGCGGCCCGCCAAGCGAAACGCGGAACGCGGAACTCGGAACGCAAAATAAACGGCAAACGGCCAACGTCGAACATCCAACAGGGAACCTGGAACCTTTCCCGGCGCGCCGGGATTGAATCTTAAGCGTTGAACCGAACGGCAACAGCGAGACCGCCAAGTGCCACACTCGGCGGCCACCTTTCCAAAGCGGGCGGGTGGAAATTTCCTTGCAGGGATAGCGGGATATGCGAGGATAATCGGGCAGCGCGAGCGTATGGACTGATAACGTGGACCGACATGGAAGGAGGGTCACATGGAAGGACCGATGGAGGTTGCACCTGCGGCTGGTGGAATTTTCGCGTGTATCTTTTCCCTGATCTTCGGCCTTGTCTCCCTTGCGGCTCTGGCGTTCTGGATCTGGATGATTATTGACGTGGCGACGCGGTGTCCGAGCGAGGACAACAAGAAACTCATCTGGGTGCTGGTGGTGGTTCTGGCGGGGATTGTCGGGGCGATCATTTACTTCTTTGTCCAGCGTCCGAAGAATCCGCCGGCCGGGGTTTCGGCGGCGTCGCCCGGTCCGCCTCCTCAGCCGCCCGCGGGCTCATAGCGACGGTGTTCGCATTGGCGTCGAATCTTTGTGATCGCGTGCGGGGTGTCCCCACCCCGCACGCGGTCTTTTTGTGTTGCCGGGGGGAGGCGCAGGGCGGGTCCCAGCGCGCCGGGACGAAGGCGGACACGGTGCGCATGTGCGCAGCATCCTGCGGAGGTGTGTGCAAGGCACGCGACTCGTGCTTCGTAGCGAAGTAGCACTTCGCTACTTCGCAGAGTAGCAATCGATCATCCAAGCGAACGACGGTATTCAGGGAAAAGACGAGGACCCCTGGGACTCGGCCCTTGACCGGGCACGGTTATGGGTGTCCCCGGAATTCGGTGTCCCCCGAATTCGCCCCGAATTCGATGGGTTTTATATAGTAAGAGCAGGGCAGCGAAAAAGTTGCTGCGAACATCGCGGCGGCGCGAGTACAATCGGGCACTCTGACGTGTTGGGGATCTCGACGACGTGCACAAACGCAAGCAACGGACGTGGCGAAGCGGATGGCGAATCGGCGTGGAAAACCCCGATGCGGCAAGCATTCATTACTACGAAAGCCTCTTCTCGCTCGCGAACGGATACACCGGCATCCGCGGCCTGCGCGAGGAAGCCGTGGTGTCGTCAAAGAATCACCCGCTGGCCTTGATCGCGGAGGTCTATGACCGGCCGCCGCACACCCAGAGCACGGCGCCCAAGGCGGCCAACTCGACGCGGCTGGCGCCGGCGCCGAACTGGCTCCGCATCCGTTTCAGCGACGGCTCCGGCTGGTTCTCGACCAACGGGGTGGACGTCCTCGCGGAATCCTATGAACTGGACATGCGCCGCGGCGTCCTGGAGCGCCGCGTCCGCTACCGGAGCCGATCCGGACGCATCACGCGGATCACCGTTCGGCGGATCGTCAGCCAGGCCCGGCCGCACGTCGCGGCCATCCAGTATTCCGTCTGTCCCGAGAACTA
>Ga0307379_10008106_pt1 | contig 14210 bp, 13 predicted proteins | sample UN2MG_FD_202237 | JGI IMG/M metagenome (GOLD analysis project Ga0307379, IMG submission 202237) | Soil microbial communities from Risofladan, Vaasa, Finland - UN-2 | ecosystem: Environmental > Terrestrial > Soil > Coastal area > Acid sulfate soil | place: Finland: Risofladan, Vaasa | collected...
TACTCTTTCTAATTATGATCTAGTTTTAATACCAGGATTTGTTCAATGGGATTCATCTGATATTGAAAAAGAGTTTTCTATTCACATCAAGAAAGGACCTGAATTTGCCTCTGATTTACCCGTAATATTAAACAACTTAGCTGATTTAAGTCTTTCAAATTTAATACCCGCAAACAGAATACTTGAAACTTCTGGGGAAACGAAATTAAAACAACTAATTAATGAGTTATATACAAAAGCTAAAGAAAATCTTGGATTAAACAGTTTTTATTTAAATCCTAAAAGGTCTGACATCATTATTGGACAAGGTCTTCCACCTCCCATTATTGCAGAAATCGTAAATTGCACGAAAAAGAATGATGATGATATTCTTAAAAAGGTAAAACATTACATCGATTCGGGTGCGGATATAATTGATATCGGATGCATCGCGAATAAACCCGATCCAACCAGAATTAAAGAAATAATTCATCTCATCCGAAGTAATTATGATGTCCTTATGAGTATTGATTCAATGGATTCTAGTGAAATTTTTTCCGCTGTAGATAATGACATTGATCTGATTTTAAGCTTGGATTTAGGTAATTATAAAGAATTCTTAGATATTCCAAAAACAATCCCTATTGTGATACTTCCAACAAGAATTAATGAAGGTTATTTCCCTAAGGATCCAGAAACGAGAGTTAAAAATTTACTTGAATTAACCAAAATACTACTAGGAAATGGATTTAAAAAATTAATTGCTGATCCTCTACTAGAAACACCTATAACACCGGGTATATGTAATTCTTTAGAGAGTTACTTCCTCTACAAAAAAGAGACTTCTAAACCAGAACATAAATCTCTCGAGTTACCAATGTTTTTTGGTATATCAAACGTAGTTGAACTAATGGACATCGACTCAGTGGGCATCAATGGTTTATTAGCAAGCATCGCAATTGAATTAGATATGGGTATCCTGTTTACAGTAGAACATAGCACTAAAATGATGGGTGGTGTGGCAGAACTTAAAAAATGTGTTGAACTAAATTATCTTGCTAAACTAAAGAGTACACCTCCTATTAACCAAGGAATTCAAATATTCAAATCGAAAGGAAAAATGAATCAACCTTTACCCGATCTAAACTTTCAAAATCCGATTTATGTAAAAGATCTTAGTTTGGATTATATTCCTGATGAAAAAGGTTACTTCAAACTACATGTGAACCATTATTCTAAAGAAATTTACGTAATGTTTTATTCACTCGACCATAAACTCATCAATATCTTTATTGGTAATAAAGCAGAATCGTTATCAAAAAAAATCATATTTCTAGAATTAACAACAAACTTGGAACATCTTAATTACATTGGTAGAGAACTTAGTAAAGCTGAATGGTGTCTAAATATAGGAAAACCATATATCCAGGATGTCTAAAATAAAAAAAAGAATTATAATATTTCAAAACATGTCTTAACATCCATTCCTGGTTCTAGAAGAGGTATTAACTTCGCTAAGGATTTGGGGATGTTCGCGCTGTGTTGTTTCAATGCTTCGCTGTCTTTGTATTTTTCATAAAAGATTATCGTATTATTTAAACCTTTAACCGTATGAGGAAGGTATTCCATGCAACCAGATTCTGCTTCTTTGATTTTAGGAGCGATTTCTTTTAAAACTTCAATAGCGTTATCCATTTTTCCTTCCTTTACTTTTATTGTAGCAATAAGAGTTATCAATTTTTTCAATTCCCTAATAATTAGAATTTTAAATTATAGAAATATCTCATTTAATTAAAAATTTCGTGAAGAATGGTTCCTCTTGCGTTTTTAGGTTTCGGTATTTCAAGTAAATGGGCTAATGTGGGTGCGAGATCAACCAATTTTACAGAATTTTTTAATGTTATTCCTTTCTTAACTCCTGGACCTTTTATAATTAATGGTACACTAATAGAATAATCACCAAATCTCGTTTCTGGGAGATAATATGCATGAGCTCCAAAGAATTTTCGCGATCGATTGCATATTGGACTTTCAAATGATTCCTTTGAAAGATAGGAAGCATCTAAAGTTCTAAGATCTCCATCAAATAAGCCATATGGTGGTTTTAAAAAGTACACTACATCACCAATTCGATCTCCATTTAACCCATACTTACTTGCTTCTTCCTTTTTAAGTGCTACTTGTACAATTTTTTCATTATTATCTGGGTCTCTAATATTATAAAGAGCATCAATGATTTTATCTCTGATATCTTCATAATCCCCTTGTTTTACAATTCCGCTTGGATCCCGGTTTTCAAGATTAACCCATACAAATGGAGGTTCCATGTATGGGAATGCAACACTCTTTTTCCAATCAATTAAATATTTTTTATCTGATTCATTCCAATTATATTTGGTCAAACCAGCATTATAAAAAACTAAAGGAATATTTACATTTTTCCAAATTGGAATTGCTCCATGGTCTGAAACAAATACCACGGTTGTATTATCATCCACACAACCTCTAATTAATTCCCCTACTAATTCATCTACGATTTTATAGGCAGTTTCAACGTTTTTTATGGATTTTTCTGCTTTTTTTTCCGTAAATAGAGGTGAGTTCTTATAAAGATATGCCAAAGTATCGTGGTTAATGGTGTCCAAAGGATGGTAGTGGAAATAGCATAAATCCCAATTGAGTTCTTTTTTAGCATAAATAATAGATCTGGCCAAAGTAATGCTCTCCTCTCGAGCGGATTTTAGAAATCTCTTCATGGATCCATAAATCATAAATTCAACTTCTTTCTTTTTTGGAAGATCGAACTCAAACACATTTTTTATTAGTTTTTCGGCAAAAGATTCTGGATCTGTCCACCCCTTCAGGTTGTAGATTGCAGAGCGCTGGACTTCTATAGATTTTTCATCTAGATCGATTTTGAGAATTTTCACCCTAAAAATGCATGGTAAAAGACCAAATTTAGTCTTTATCTCAATAAATATCCACTCGCTCCATTTTTGTTGCTTAAATTCCATGATATTATTATGATTATCAATAGATAACGAATCATAATCCTCTCCATTAGCACAATAAATATGAAATTTTAATACTTTTTTTTCTTCGATTGTTCTATTTTCTAATATTATATCAATTGTTAAATTAGGGCATTTACTCTGGATACTAGAATTTGCTTCAACATTTAAGGCTAAATTCAATGAAGTTGATGGCATTATCATTCTTGGCAATGATTCGGGAATAGGCCACGTAAATAAGCTCATGGCTCCTTTTTCAAAGTTACCTGACCAACCTGAAGGGTAATTCATTACAAAAGGGACTAAGTTCTGTTTCTCCACAACGTTCCAAATGTATTCTGCGTTACAATTTTTGGATAATTGCGTCCTCGACCGATATTTCATTCCAAAATCAAGGGGTTCTCCGGGTACATGCATGTAAAAACTAGTAACGCCATGAATTGCTGTTGTAGCTCCTGTTGCAATTGTAGTCCAATTAGTTGGTGTATCACAAGGAGGACATGAATACGCTTCGCCATAAATGCCATGTTCTACCAAATTTCCTATATTGGGAAGGATTCCTTCATCCAAAAATCTATTTATAAGATATGGAATTGATTGATCAATCCCAATTAAAAGTAATTTATTAGTTTTCATCATGAAATCCTAATAATGTTTCAAAATATTATAGACTGTATCTCGTTGAACTGGTCTTTTACCTGCAGATTTAATTATCTCAATAATTTCTTGAGGAGAGAGATACTCTCCAAATTCCGCACCAGCACTTTTTGAGATGTTTTCTTCCATTAACGTGCCTGAAAAATCATTAACTCCATAATTCAACGATATTTGAGCGAATTTTGGCCCCAATTTCACCCAAGAACATTGGATATTATCAATATAATTATTAAAAAAAATTCGAGCTACACAAAATAAGCGGAGATCATCTATTCCATGATTCCATTGTAATGTGTATTTGTTTTGTTTTGAAAGAAAAGGATTTTCCTTAATAAACGGTAAAGGGACAAATTCCGTGATCCCTCTTGTATCCTTTTGTATTTCTCTTAAAATGTCTAAGTGTTCAATTCGGTCTTTTAATCCTTCAATATGGCCATACATCATTGTAGATGTGGTTGGGATATGTTCATCATGAGCGAGCTTTATTATTTTAACCCATTGGTCTGTTGAAATTTTATTTGGGCAAATTTCTTTTCTTACTTTATCAACAAGTATCTCTGCTGCTGTACCCGGCATAGAATCAAGTCCTGCTTTTTTCAATTCTTTTAAAACGTCATCAATAGAGGAGTGATATAATTTTGATATGTACCAAACTTCTTGGGGAGAAAAAGCATGAATATGAATCTTAGTATCGATTTCTTTTACTGATTTAAGCAAATCTATATAATATTGAAAACTTAAATCAGGATTGATCCCTCCTTGAATGCAAACTTCACTACAGCCCGCATTTTTTGCTTCTTCAACTTTAGCTTTTATAGCATCAGTTGATAGTAAGAAAGCGTTTTCATCTTTGGCAGAAACACTGAAAGAACAAAACTTACAAGATTGGTAACATACATTTGTAAAATTTATATTTCGATTTACTATAAATGTTACAACATTTTCCTTCTTTTCATAACATAATTGATCAGCAACTTGTTGTAATGCAAAAAACTCTTTTCCTGTGACTTTTAATAATTTAAGTGCTTCCTCTTTATTGATTTCTTCAGAATTTAGTGATTTTCTCAGAATATTTTTTATTTCGAGGTTTATTTGATCAAAGGAACACGTATCGGACATCTAATTAATTTCTTGTAGAATTTTTTTAATATTTTCTGAAATAAATCCTTCTTTATTGATAAATTTATCATAAATAGGAAGTCTTTCTTTCAATTGAAAACCGTTTTTAGAACAAATTTGGCGTAATTCTTCTATATTTGGCCAAGGTTGGGATGGATTTATATAATCCATGGTTAAAGGTGAAATTCCCCCAAAATCATCGATTCCCATATCTAAAAAATCTTTTTCATATCCTTTGATTAAGTTAGGAGGCACTTGAATTGGTATTTCATTACCAAATATTAATCGTGCAATTCCAGTAATTCTTAATAACTCCTTAATCTTTAAATGTTTATCAGGAAGGTAAGGAATTCCTTTCTTATAAACAAAATTTTGCAATATCACTTCCTGAATATGTCCAAATTCAAGATGAATCTCTTTTATTGTAAATAGGTCATTTACTCTATCCTGAAAACTTTCTCCTATTCCAATTAGCAAACCGGTTGTAAAAGGTATTTTTAATTTACCCGCATTTTTGATATGATTAATTCTGATTGAAGGGGTTTTACTTGGAGAATATTCATGTACTCCTCCTTGTTGATTTAAGTTTTGACATGTGCTCTCTAACATTAATCCCATACTGGCGTTATATTTTTTTAGCTCCTTTAAAACTTCATAAGGGAGCACTCCTATGTTAGTATGGGGTAAAATATTATTATCTAATAATAACAAGCTAATGTGGAATATAAAATCAATAAATCGTTCGAAATTCCTCTCTTTAAGTTTCTTTTGAACAATTTCAAATTTTTCAGAATTTTCACCTGACATTAACAAGGCTTCCTTACAACGATATTTTATGCCCTTATTTATAAGATTATAAATTTCCTCAGATTCTATCAAAGCTATATTTTCATCTTTTCCGGACTTTGGAATGTGATGATTGTAAAAACAATACCCACATTGATTTTGACAATAATTAGAAAGCGACAAAGTAAAATTTTTAGAAAATGAGATTAAATTTCTCTCCTCAAGGGACTTCTGATTTCGGACTTCTTGAACCATCAATTTTAATTTTTTGAACGATAAATCCTTAAATTTTGGAATTTCTTTCTGTGTTATCATCTTCTCGCTTTCTCATAATGTATAACTACATAATTATTTCTTTCTTCAATCTTAACTAGTGAAAACTTGGGACTTTCTACCATTTTTGAAAAACCTTCCCCTTCGACTAAACTTACTGCATTTCTACCACCCACAATCCAAGGTGCAATTGTTAATCTAATTTCATCAACAAGATCATATTTGATAAAACTCCAATTCAATGTGCCACCCCCCTCTAACAGTACAGATTTAATTCCAATATTCCATAGTTTAGGCATTAGATTTACAATATCTACAATTGGACCCTTTCCAGATTTTAGAATTTTAACCCCTTTTGATTCAAATAACCTACTCCTTTCTTTAGAAACATTTTTAGTGGTACAGATAATCGTTGGATATAATTTTGGATTGAATTCAATTACATTTGATTTGATGGGTATCTTTAAGTTACTATCAATAACTATCCTATAATATCCATTATGATCATGGTATTTAATGTGCAATTTCGGATTATCTTTCATAATAGTACCCTTTCCAACTATTATTCCATCAACTTCAGTTCTTAGTTTGTGAACTTCTTTCCAATCATTTTCATCTGAAATATCCGGATCACCATCCTTAGAAGCAATTTTTCCATCAATCGTCATTGCTGCACTTAAAATAATAAAAGGTTTTTCAATTTCGTTCAAAAACAGCCTTACCTCTAAAATATGTTTTTAGTATATTAGATGAGTTAGTTCTTTGCACAATTAGGGGATAAATATCTTGAATTTCGAAAGGATATACATATAAGTTAGGATCGTTAAGATTTATTGTAATAAAATTGGCATATTTTCCTTTTTTAATACTTCCAATATCATTTTCTAATTCGAAATTTTTAGCAGCATTAATCGTGATCATTTTTAACAGAGTTTTTGCTTCTATTAATTGTTGGTTGTTAATTACTCTCGAAATTCTATATAAATATCTTAGTTCTTCAAATAAATCTGGACTATTTGCCATTACATTGTCAGTGCCAATAGAAACTTGCATTTTCAACTTCAAGATTGCTGATAGTGGAGGAAATCCTACACCAAAATATCCATTGCAACGAGGACATATTATAAGGGAAAGATTATGATCTTTGATTTTTTCCAAATCTTCTTCAATAAATTGAGTTCCATGAATAAGAATATCGACCAATCCCTCATCAATAATCTTTTTTATTAATGATTCATCTCTTACATTCTCAGCACAATGGCAAGCGATTTTTTTTTCACCCTCCTCTCTACATTTTTTTAATTCCTCATATATTGAAGGAGTTACCTGTCTATAAGTAACCAAACCAATTCCATCCGCGAGATTATAAACGGGGTATACTTGTTTTTCATCTTTGAATCGACCTAATAGTAAATAGTCAATAGGAAAATTTAATAAAATCTTTTTTAATAAATTAATACCCTCCAAACCACTTTCTCGAAAATCAACAAAACAAGTTATTCCATTGCGTAATAAATCTTCAACAGTTTTTAGAATACCTTGGATTTTTACATCTATTGGAGTTTCTCTTAGAAGTTTATGCTTTATTCCATTAGGAGGTGCAACAACTTCAGTTAAATTTTTATTATAACCTTTTTCTTTAGCAAAACTATCTCCAATATGTATATGAGAATTAATTAAACCAGGTATCATAAGAATGGTTTGAGATTTTCCCAACTTTATATTATTCTCAGGAGTGATAAACGATAGCTGTGATATTCTTCCATCTTTATTGATCTTTATTTCTATATTTTCTTTTAATTCCAAGTCATCTCCTATAAGTCCATAATCACATTTAATCACTTTATCGCTCATATCACTTTCCAAATTTCATTTTTGGGATTTTAATAATATCAAAAACTTTTGGGATTAATAAGTTAGAAGTTAAAGAAATTTAAAAAATAAATCTCTTTTCATAGAAGTACTTATTAATTCAATATACCCTTTAACTAAATAGAATAAATTATTGTGATTTATTATTAATCAATTTAAGAAAGATTTACAAGAGTCTGTTTCTACAATAGACCTTCCTATCGATAAGGTGGGCATAGTAGGAGTAGAAAAAAAAGTAGAAATTATCCAAGAAAATAAGAAATATTCTTTTTATCCTAAGATTTCAGCCTTAATTTCACTTCCTGCCAAGCAACGTGGAATACACATGTCTCGTACTTCTGAAACAATAGAGGAAATAATTAATGAAATAATTTTTAAATCTACTCCTTCAGTAGAAGTCGTGGGTGATAGAATAGCCAGAAAACTTCTTGAGCAACACCCTTACACTAAAAAGGTATATGTTAAGCTAGAAGGAAAAATAGTCGTTCAGCTAAAGGATGATCAACAAAGATCAATTCAAAAATCCTATGAAATAATATCAATCGTGAAAGCTCAAAAGAGAAAGGATGGACAATTAGAATTTAAATATTTTATTGGTGCCAGCGCAATAGGAATGACAGTATGTCCATGTGCCAAGGAGATGAGTCAGGAATATGCTGAAGAAATCATTAAAAACCGCGATGATATCAATTTAAAGCAAGAAGAAATACAAATACTATTGAATATTTTACCATTTAGTTCACATAATCAAAGATCGAAAGGATTTATACTAGTTCAAATTAAGGATTTAAATAATCATAAAATTGACGTGTTAGATATCATTGATATAATTGAAGATTCAATGAGTGGAAAGATGCAATCAGTATTAAAAAGACCCGAAGAAGCCAAATTAGTAAGGACAGCTCACCTGAAACCATTGTTTTCTGAAGACGTTGTAAGAGAAATGGCAAAGAATTTTATAGTGAAAGGTTTTCCTAATTTAGATGATGAATTCAAAATTAAATTCACGATTGAAAGTTATGAATCGATTCATCCTCACAATGTTTATTCAGAATTAAAAACTACAATGGGAAAATTGAGAAAAATCTTAAAATAAAATCAAATAATAAAATCTTTTTACTTATGATTTAAAAAATGTCTATAGATAGTAATATAATTTTTTGTAGTGATAATTCGAGGATTTCGTCTAAAGCCTGACGGAATGGGAGCACTACAACGAGAACAAAGATTTGAAGTTTTCATCCAATCTTTAAATTCATCAGCATGAGCAGGATATCTGCAGTTTGGACAAATTACGATTCCTTTATTTTTATCATCAGGAAGCTTAGGCAGTTTAAAGCAGAATATACATTTGAAGTCGTCTTCGGAGATATATGAACCTTTAGGTTTATATTTACTAAAATCTCTAATTTTTGGGGTACTTGTTACTCTTTGAGATCTAACGGATTTAGTTGTTTGTGTTCTTGTAGTTCGAGAATGGGATGTAGGTGTAGTTGTAGATGATCGGGGTTTTGTAGTGGTTGTACGTGTCGTTCTGGTTGTTGATGGTGTTTGAATAGTCCGACTTCTTGTACGAGTACTGTAAGTTTGTGCTGGGGGTGTAGTTAAGTTATTAATTCTTCTAGTGCGTTGTGCGATATAATCACGTGTCAATTCTGGTATGTTGGAGTGGTTACTTATAAAACCAAAAATAATTAAATTGAAAATGGTGATAATGAGTAGTAGTAATAGGTTAAGGTCTAATGAAAAACGAAGTGGTGTTATCGGCGAATCATAAAACTCAATCACATTATAGAAAGCAATCCAGTAAGAAATGATAACAATAATAACTGAAATTGCTAAAATGAATCCTAATACCTTAGCTTTCACAGATTTGGTTCCAAAATAGATCACATTATATTTTTTAAAACAACGATAAAGTGAATTTGAACCATAAATCACAAAAGGTAAACCAAAAATGAGACTCCATAAACTAAAATAGAGATTAGAATTTGGTATCAAGTTTTCACCTAAAATTCCCGTATATGATCCCCAGATAGAATAAAAGACTCCAAATAATAAAGGAATTATGACAAAAAATGCAGTATTATGGGGTGAATTAAACTCACGGTGGCGCTTCATATTTTCATAAATTTTTATTGCGAATATCAACCATATTCCAATTAATAACCAAGTAAAAAAATTATTTAACGAAACTGAAATTAAACCATGAATCATCCCTATTATAAAAAAAATAATGAGGATTATTGTTAGCTCTTTTTTTTTTACCATGATCTAATCTCACCCTTTAGAATTTATTTTTATTCATCATATTCCAAGTAAGCAGGCTTTCCTTCAATGATAGGAGCCATGAATTCTAATATTTCGGGTAGCATTCTTACATCTAAACTTCCTTTAACATCAAATGGCACGGAAAACCATTTTTTTGTATTAAAATTCGCACGATAGATCTCAAAACCTAAAGATTTTCCGTTAATTTGATATGGATCAATTACTAGGGCAACTGATTTATCCCAAAATTTCTGATATCGCCTTTGAGTCCCTAAGTCTTCTCTAGACATGAAACATCCATATGAGGGATGAGAATGATACCATCCGCAGATAAATTGCTTACTTTTCACAATATCTTCATATGCTCTTGTAAAATTATTATAATCTTTAATTTCAGCATAAACTGCAGTACCATGACCCATTGGATACGCATCTTCTAAATAAAGTATTCCATTGTTATATATACCAGCAAGTAACCCTATTACCTCAACCCAGTTTTCTTTCCTAATTTTAGAATTTGCGTATTTTAACGAATGACTTGAAATCTTAAGGATAGCTTTTACTGTTATTTGTATTTTTGCTTCAATTTTATCACTTTTGGTCCCATTAGCTACAGTTATTACAGGTTCCATTGGAATTGGTCCTAACTTATTTTTTATACCTTCAGAATGGTTTAAAGGTTTCGCATCAAAAATTTCAGCAGTTATTTCTTCTTGTAATTCTTCGAGTTGTAATTCGGTGTACACTTCTTCAAGTATTTCTTTTTTGATCTTATCCTTTATTTTTTGTTTAATCGTATCGCGAATTGTTTCGCTGTTTTTGTCATCAATCTTCATCTTAGACTCACCACTTTTCGTTAGCGTATTTCTTTACCAAAGTTTTAACTTTTTTCTCAAATAATTTTTGGTCTTTCATCATTTCTATTGCTGCTTTTTTATTAAAAACATCATTTGGATTAACATATTTACCTCGAGTATTTAGCATGGCAATTATAGCTTGTACAACTGTAACTGCTGTTTTTGAAGGACTCCATCCACCTTTTGTACCAACTAAGGAAGGATCGACCATGGCTAAACAAATATTTCTTTGTCCCTTATATTCACTAGGCTTTGGCCAAAAATTAGGATGCCATATTGGTGTATGCATTCTTACGAATGGAGGTTGTTTAGGATATTGCGCAGGAAATTTCATTTCTAATTTAAATAAACCTCCTGCATATACTGTTCCTTTAGGCCCTTTAATCGTAATAGCTAAGTGATCAATGCTTTTATTTTTTGGATTAAAGGGTATTAATTGAACAATATATCCATCTTTTGCTATTTTCTTTAACCCCGCAAAATCTCGGGAAACACGACTACTTCTTATACTCATATTCTCAACCCCGTATTTTATTTAATTTTGTTTTTATATTTTTAAATTTTTATTATCTTATTTTATTTTAGTTTAAGGGTAACATAAATCTCTCCCCCAATAAATCCTGCAATCGTTAAAAATTCGTAATTTCTTAAATTATTTTCTACAACACTCTTTTCTATATCTATTATAGTGATATCATTAAAATCTAGTACAGTTATGATCGGTTCAAGCTCAGATTCCAATTTAAATCCATTTTTTTCTAACGTTTTAATTATATTCAAGCAACTTGAGCTTGGTTTCATTTTTATCACAACTCTTCTTACATTTTTCCCACATTGAATACATTCTGGATTTCTTATCTTTTCAATATGGTATAATTTCGTGGTCATCGCATTAAATATAACGTAATTTGTTAAAGGCTCTCCTAATCCTTTATGTCCATTTTTCCAGTGAATGATCTTCACTACTTCATGAGATTGTAATGCAGAAATAACTGCATTAATGGTAATGATTCCAGGATCATGACGATTGATAATTTTTACAATATCATCTTCAGTAAATTCAGGCAAGAAATTATGTTTATTAACTAATTCATTTGTGACTTTTTGAATAAATTTTATATCATTTATATTTTTGGGATTTGGATCCCTGTCAAAATTCTCTTTGAATGCCATATCTCCTTTAAATAAACAATGAATCCTTTTTCGAGGGATACCAACTACAGTACAAGCTGCCATTTCATCATTCTCTATTATTGGTAATGGATTACATTCATAACATGCATTTCGATAAGGAAAAATAGTGTATATATGACCATGATAACCAGATACCCCTCCATCAACTAAGGGTTTTCTAAATCGCATACATTGAGCGTTCAAGTTTAATCGCGCATTCATTGAATCAAGACCCCCAACAATAACATCTGCATTATGATATAAGGAGGGATTTAATCTTTCTAAAGAAGTATGATATCCTTTTACCGTGATATTAGGATTAATTTCCTTTAATTTTTTAGCAGCTGCGATAGCTTTAGGTTCTCCTAATTTTGCGCCAATAAAAAGAATCTGCCGGTTAAAATTCGAATGCTCAATTATATCTAAGTCAACGAGATCTAAATGACCAACACCTAACATTGCTAAGTTTTTAGCAATTTCACAGCCTAAACCTCCTACTCCAACGATTAATACCCTGGAGTTTTTAATTAATTTTTGGGACCAACCTTCAAGACGAAATTGCCGATCATATAAATCTCTTTCTTCTGCCGACATTCCTTTTGCAAAAAAATCAGATTCCTTAGTCACTAATATCACCATTAAATTTACATTAATTTAATTAAAAAAATAAAAAAAATTGAAAGGGCTTTAAGCCCTTAACATATATTATATTCTATGAAAAGAATTATTTAAATGTATCCCGCGGTACTCGCCGGGATTAATAGAATATCGTCGCCATCGTTTACATTATAATCTTTTAATTGATTACTTTCATCCATTGTTCTTCCGCCAGAAGATAGATGGAACTCATCTGGATCAAGCCCGAATAAATTTCCACATGTTTGCTTGATATCGCCTACTTGATTAGCGTCATTTACTGTAAGTTTCTCTTTCTTTTCACCAGGACCAATGGTAGACATGAAATATAGAGTCACCTTTTTTCCTGTCGAGGGTACTTTACTTGATGGGGTTTTAGATTTAGCAGGTTCTAAATCCTCATCAAAATTTTCATCAAAACTCATTCAAATCACTCCAATTATTTGTTTTTAAGGTTTTTTTTTTAATTAACTTAATAATATCATGTAACAATAGTATTATAAATTTAATTGGAATGATTTTGAAGTTTTAAGATTAGGATATAATTTATCGAGAATTATTGTTCTAGAATCCTTAAATATAATACTTATAAATTCTATGACGATCTATTAATATATATTCTATGAAGATATCATTTAGAGAGAAGATTAACTAATCAAATTCAGAAATTTGAACACTTAACGATAACAAACTCATGAGTACTCCAGAAGAGGTTGAGCCCCTTATCTTCGGCTTAATTAAAGAATATTTAAAGAAAAAGCCGTTTTTCTCAATTGAAGACATCGTAGAATATATAAGCAATAGAACGCGAGCGAAATCTTATTTAAATAAGAACAGAATTGAAAAAAGTATCAAAGATCTCATTAAAAAACGGCGGCTTATTCCTGGAACTAAATTAATGAAAAATAATATCATTGAACATCCCATTAGAAATGAAATCTATAATCATATTAAAAAAAATCCGTCAAATATTAATGAAATAATGAGAGCTATAAATATTGGAAGCAATCAAGTTCTCTGGCATCTATCATGTTTAGAGAAGTTCCAGTTCACAAGATCAAGAGACATTGAAAATCAACGCATTATATTCATATTTGATTCAAATCCAGAATTAGATGAATTGTATTTTTATCTAAGACAAGAAATTGTTCAAAAAATAATTGAATTCATGTTAAAGAAAAATGATTTTCTAAAAGTATCAGATATCTCAAATAATCTAAAGAAAAATTATAATACGATTAAAAAGTATTTAGAAATCCTACACAATTTACAATTAGTTGCAATTGAAAAAGATAAAAAAAGAATACTATTCAAATTGGATTTTAAAAGATATAATAAATTAAAAGAGTTAATTTTTGGTGAAAAAAGATGAAAAATTCACAGTTATTCCAATTGAATTTATATTTTGAATTATATATTAGAAAATTAGAAAATAATCTATCCTAAAACTATGAAGAAAAATTCTCGAGTATATTGGACCATAGCTCTTTATGTTGTTTTTGCATTTATATACCTGTTTTTCTTCCTTTTAGAGATAGAGAATTTTCCAATTTTTATCATTATAGCAATTTCTAGC
>Ga0307379_10008107_pt1 | contig 14210 bp, 8 predicted proteins | sample UN2MG_FD_202237 | JGI IMG/M metagenome (GOLD analysis project Ga0307379, IMG submission 202237) | Soil microbial communities from Risofladan, Vaasa, Finland - UN-2 | ecosystem: Environmental > Terrestrial > Soil > Coastal area > Acid sulfate soil | place: Finland: Risofladan, Vaasa | collected...
AAAGGCCGAACCGACCCGGCCCGCCGAACCATCCCGAGCCGGCGCCGAGCCACCAACCGCCGCGCCGCAATCCCCGCAACCGCAGACCCCCGTTGCCCAGCAGCCCGAGGCGGCCCCCCAACAGGCAGGTCCATCAACGGCCGCGGAACAAGCCGGCCCGCAGGCCCTCGAGCAGACCGGCGAGCAAACGGTCAGCCAAACCGGCGAGAAAGCCGCTGAGCAAGCTGGCCACGAGGCCGGCGGAGAAGCCGTCGAGCCGGCCGGAGAACAAGCGGGGGATGCGTCGGGCGAGCAAGCTCCCGACCCGGGGCCGCTGTCGTCGGATCCCGAGCAATCGTCCGCCGCCAATGGCTCGGGCGACCAACCGGAAGACGCCCAGGCCGAAGCCGAAGCCTCGGACGCACCTCCGGACGACGCGCAAGAGCCGACCCAAGCAACCCCACACCCCGAGCCGACGGCCGAGGCCCACGACGGGGGCGAGCCCCCAAGCCGGACGGAGCCACATGGCAATCCAGCGGACCAGCCCCCGAGCGAAGTCGGGCAGCCCGCCGAGGTCGTGGTCGAGCCCCAGCACACGGCCGAAGTCCAACCGGGGCCCGACCAGCCGTCCGAAGCCAATGCGGCCCCCGAGCAGCCCGCGGGCGCCAGCGACAAGCCCGAAGAGGCGCCCGAAGTGAAGACGGAGCCCGCACCCGCAGGCGAAGTCAACTCCGAGGCCGGAGCGGCAGGTGAGGTCCCGGCCGCGCCCGGGTCGGAGCAGGCAGGCCCGCCGCAAGCTGAGGCACCCACTCCGGCCGCGCCCAAACGGCCGCGTCAACTCAAGGCCGATCGCAGGCTGTCGAAGAAGGACCAGAAAAAGAAGAAGGCGGATGAGAAGCGGCAGAAGGCGTTCCGCGACTACTTCGACTACAGCGAAGAGATCAAGAAGATCCCGCCCCACCGCGTGCTGGCTATTAACCGGGGCGAGAGGGCCAAGATCCTACGGGTGAAGATCGAGTGCGACGTCGAGGCGATGCACCAGGCGTTGGAGGAGACGTGCGTGCCCCCGGATCACCCCCACGCGGAGTTCCTCCGCGGCTGCGCCCGAGACTCGCTGGCCCGGTTGATCTTGCCCAGCCTGGAACGGGAAGCCCGTCGAGAGCTCACGGAACGGGCGGAAACGCATGCGGTGGGTGTGTTCGCCCGAAACCTGCGCAACCTGCTGTTGCAGCCGCCGGTTCGCGGGCGGCGGGTGTTGGCCGTGGACCCGGGCTACCGCAGCGGGTGCAAGCTGGTGGCCCTGGACCAGTTCGGGAACTTGCTGGCCCACGCCGTCATCTACCTGGTGGGCCGGCCCGACCGCAAGGACGAAGCCAAGCAGACCGTCGCCGAGTTGGTCAATCGCTATAGCCTCACGGTGGTGACGATCGGCAACGGCACGGCTTGCCGCGAGGCCGAGGATTTCTTCGCCGGATTGATCGGCGATGCGATGCGCGACAAGGACCTCGCCTACGTGATCGTCAACGAGGCGGGAGCGAGCGTCTACTCCACCAGCCGCACCGGCCGCGAGGAGTTGCCCGATTACGATGCCACCTTGCGGGGCGCGATTTCCATCGGCCGGCGACTCCAGGACCCGCTGAGCGAGCTGGTGAAGATCGATCCGGCCAACATCGGGGTGGGGCTGTACCAGCACGACGTCAAGGCGAAGCACCTGCGGACATCGTTGGACGAAGTGGTCGAGTCGTGCGTCAACTACGTGGGCGTCGACGTCAACACGGCCAGCCCGGCCCTGCTGCGGTACGTTTCCGGCCTGAACCAGTTGACGGCCCGCCGCGTCTATGAGCATCGTCAAGAGCACGGCCCCTTCCGCAACCGCGAGCAGCTTCGCGAGGTGCCCGGCTTCGGCGAAGCCACGTTCGTCCAGGCGGCCGGGTTCTTGAAGATCACCGGCGGCGACAATCCTCTCGACGTCACCTGGATCCATCCGGAAAGCTATGAGGCGGCCAGCCGCGTGATGACCCGCTTGGCGTGCAGTCCGGCGGATCTGAGCAATAAACAGGCGGCCGAGGGGCTCAGGGCGCAGATCGGCGAGATCGACGTTGCCGCCCTGGCCGGGGAGCTTCAGGTGGGTGAGCTGCTACTCAGAGACATCCTCGCGCAGCTCGCCCGGCCCGGACGCGACCCCCGTGAGGACCTCCCCCCGCCCGTCTTCAAGCAGGGCGTGCTCAAGCTGGAAGACCTCGCCGCGGGCATGGAGCTTACCGGGACGGTGCTCAACGTGGTCGACTTCGGGGCCTTCGTCGACATCGGGATGCACGACAGCGGGCTGGTCCACGTCAGCCAGTTGGCCGACCGCTTCGTCCGCGATCCGCACGACGTGATCGCGGTGGGCGACATCGTCAAGGTCTGGGTGCTGGATGTCGACAAGGAGCGTCGTCGCGTGTCGCTCACCATGATCGCGCCCGGCCCCCGACGCTCCCCGGAACGCCGCGAAGCCAGGCCCGCCCCTCAGCACGCGCCCGACGCCCCGAAGCGCCCCGCCACGGGCGAGCGGCCTCGCCCCCAAGGGCGGCCAAGACCCAAGGGCCCGCCGCGCGGCCGAGACAGAGGGTCTCCCAAGCCGCAGTACAAGCCCAAGTCGCGCCCCAAACCGGTCACCCCCATTAGCGACGACATGAAGGCCGGCAAGAAGCCCATGCGAAGCTTCAGCGACTTGGCCCAGTTCTTCCAGCCCGAACCGCCCGGGGCCGCCAAAGGCGGCAAGAAATTCAAGCCAAGACCGGCCAAAGGCAAGGCCCAGGCGCCCGGCGACGAGACCCCAAAGGGCACGCCCGACCAACCACAAGCCGACGAACCGAGGGCGCAAACGGGCCAAGCCGAACCCGAGAAGCCCAACCCCCGAGCCTCTGATCCCGACGAGACGAGGACCCCCGAGCAAGCCCCATCGGGTGAAGCCGGAACCCAAGCGCCCGCGCTCGACGAAGCCAAGACCCCCGAGCAAGCGCCGCCCGTGGAAGCCGAAGTCCAGGCTCCCCAAGCCGAGTCTCCGAGCACAGAGCCCCTTGGGCAGGACTCGCAAGACGAACCGAATCCGCCGAAGGACGAGAGTCAACTGTCCCAAGAAGGTACGGAGGGCGCGGAGGATCCGACGCAAAGCCCTGATCCCTGAAGGCCCAGCTTGACGCCTCGCTTCCCCCGGCACCCACGCACGGCAGGGCCACGACCCGGAGTCGCTGGCCGCTTACTCCCGCTTGTTCCGCAACGCCCCGCCCATTCTCGCGCGACCCGATCCTGAATTCATGACCGATTTTGAAAGGCGACTCCAAAAGGCGATCGAGCGGGGCCAACGGGCCGGCGACGCCCGCGCACGCGCCGAGGCCGAAAAGGCCATGCCGGAGGCCGAGCTCCGCCGCCTGCACACGCAATACCGGCTGGAGCTTTCCGAGCACATCGAAGCGTGTCTCAAGAAGCTCCCCCAGCACTTCCCCGGTTTCCGTTTCGAGACGGTCGTCTCCGATCGCGGCTGGGGCGCGGCCGTCAGCCGCGACGACATGGCGGTCGGCCCCAAGCGCAAACGGACCAACTACTACAGCCGCCTGGAGATCGTCATCCGCCCGGCCTCCAAATACCATGTCCTCGACCTGGCGGCCAAAGGGACGATCCGCAACAAAGAGGTCTTCAACCGCAACCACTTCGAGCGACTCGCCGAAGCCGACCCCACCAGCTTCACCGAAATGGTCGACCTCTGGGTCCTCGAATACGCCGAGCTCTACGCGGCGAAAAGCTGAACCCCGCCCGGCGGAAGCCGACGTCACGAATTCCCCGGACGCCGTCGCTCTGGTCGCCTCGGAAGCACGGGGCTTTCGGAAAGCTCGGCATCGGCCGGCAGCGCATGACAAGACCCACGCCGCTTGACGCAAGCGTGGGCCTTGCCGGGGGGGGGCAGAGGGTTGGTGGTTGGTCGTTAGATTTTGTCGGGCTTCTTCTTCGGCTCGTCCTTCGGCCGAGGGGCTTTCTTGGCGTCGGACTTGGGCGCGTCCTTGAGCCGGGGGCGCTGCTCGCGCATCTGGTCGAGCGACTTGCGGAGCTCGTCGATGCGGCGGCTCATCTCTTCCATCCGCTTCTCCAGACCTCCCTCGGGCCGGACTTGCCAGCGCGGGCCGGGCCACTCGGGGACGAAGTCGAAGTCGCCGGACCAGCTCTTCGGGCCTCCGGGAGGCGGCGTGCGCCCGAGCATCCGCTCGACGTGGGGGCGGACGTCGTCGGGCAGCTTGTCGAGCTCGTCCTCGGTCACTTCCCACTTCTCATCGCCCCGCTTGACCACGATCTTGGCCGGGTCGTCGCCCGAGCGCGTGATGGTGACCTGCATGTCCCGCGGCATCGGGCGATCGGGCTTCGCGTCGGGCGGGAGAATCGTGCCCGGGCCCCAGAAACGGAACCGCCACGGCTGCTTGCCCTCCTCGCCCGGCCGAAACTGATCCAAGTACCTTTTCATCCAGTCGCGGGGCGGCTCCTCGACTCTCCCCGGGCCGGGCAACGGGAACTGGGATTCGGGCCGCTTGGCCGGCTTGGCCTTGACCTGGGTGCTCTTCCCGCCGCGGACGAGCTCCAGGGCAAGCTCCTTGTCCTTGGCCGCCTCGACCGCGTCGATCAGGTCTTGAAGCTTCGCAAGCGGCTTGCCGTCCGCCTTGACGAGCACGTCGTATTGCTCGATGCCGGCCGCGGCGGCCGGGCTCTCGGGCACGACCCCCTCGACCATGAGCCCTTGATCCTCCGGCAGCTTCAACTGCGCCCGCAGCGCCGGCGGCACCGGACCGCAACCCAATCCGAGCCAGTATTCGCTCAGCTTGATCGGCTCCGCGTCTCCGACCTGAAAACGGAACTGGCCGTCGCCGAAGTTCTGGAGTATTGGCGGGGCCTCGGCCAAGGGTTTGGGAGGTCCGTCGGCCCGGGCCACGCCCAACGGCATCAACACCGCGGCGACGCCGACGAGCAGGCCGGCGCGTCGCCTCCAGGAGTCTCGTTCCATGGTGATCTCCTTTTCCAACAGCCAGGGGGGGGAATGGGGGTAAATGTGCTACTGATACACCGGATTGCCCACGTAGTGCAGCTCGACCTGCTCCAGCGGGACCACGAGTTGCTGACCGTCCTCCAGGGGGAACGGCACCAACTGCCGGGACCAACGCAGCTCGCGGCCCTGCTGCTTCAGGGCCTCGGCCAGCTCCGCGGGGATCGTCGGGGCGAACCGGTCCATCCACTGCTCGTCGACGCGGTCCCCTTCCCTCGCCGGCACCTGGATCGACTGCGTGCCGTCCGGGCCCGTCCCTACCGGCACCGAGACCAACTGCCAGGCGTGGTCGGGAGCGGCGGGAGGAGCCGAAGGACCTGGAGGAATCTGCGGCTCGACGGCCTTCGAAGCGGACGCCTCGGGCTGTTGAGGGCCTCCGGCAATCTCGATCCGCGACGGACCCAACTCGGGCCCCGGTCGCCCGATGTCCTGAAACGCCACCCCGAGACCCAGCGCGAGGATGAAACTCGCCGCCATGGCCACCAGCGTGCCGAAAAACCCGCCCGGGAAACCGGTCCGGCGGATCGGTCGCGCCCCCCGCGCCTGGGCCGTCGACTCCGGCCGAATCGATTGCATCTCCTCTTTCCAGCTCTGGGCCTCCAGGAACGCCAAGGCACAGCGTCGCCAGCCGCCCGGCACGTGGTCCAGCCCGGAAAGGAGCCGGCGGCGTTCGGGCTCGGGCAGCTCTCCGTCGGCCAACAGGTCGAATCGTTCGTCGTCCGGCGCGTGCAAGTTGTCGTCGATCGGATTCATGCTTGCTCAATCACTTCCAGGGCGGCCAGCTCGCGTCGCATCCGTCTTCGCGCTCGATGGAGCCGCGACTGAACCGCGCTCTCGCTGATTCCCATACGCTCGGCCAACTCCCGGTAGCTCCAGTCCTCGGTGTACTTCAACAACAGGATCTCCGCGTCGTGCTCGGGCAGCCGATCCAGGGCGGTGCGGATCAGGCCGCGTCGCTCCTCGGCCAACAGCCAGCCGAGCGGGTCCGGCTCGCAGTTGTCCGCCTCGGCGGGCTGATTCCGGCGGGCGTACTCGTCGGTGCGCTTGCGCCGGCGCCCCAGCTTGCGGCGATACAACAGCGACTGCCGGACGGCCAGCCGGTAGAGCCACGGGGCCACCTTGCCGGGGTCCGCCAGGGGCGAACGCTGCCGGACCGCGGCCAGCGACACCTCCTGCATCACCTCGTCGACCGCCTCGGCCTGGCCCAACCGCCCGTAGATCACCGTGCGGAGCCACCGGTCGTGCTCGGCCAACGCGGCCCGCCAGTCGATGCTGGGCGTGTTGTCCGGGCCGTCGCGCCGGGAAGTGGGTGCAGGTTGCGTCATGACCGTAGATAATGTTTCCGCGGGCGAAAGAATCTTGCCCGAAAACGGGTTGAAGTCCGGACGGGAGCCGGCTCATCGACGTAAGTCGTTATTTTGAAACCGGTTGCGACCGGCAATTCGCGATAGGCGCCCTTGTCGCCGCCAACGACGATCGCGCCTGTGCCGGGACTTCCGCGTCGGGCCATCCTGCCTCGAACAGACCCCCGCCGGCCACGACAAAGACTACGCTCTCGCCGCTGCAATGGATCGATCAGGAGCCCGCTTCCGGCGATTCGCATCGTGCGGAAGCCCTGGGCCAGGCTCGACAATAGGAGAGAGCGGAAGAAGTCTCGCACGAGAAGAAGCCACCCACGCCCACCAGACGGCGCTGGCCGGCCTTCAATTGACACGAATTCCGGCCCCCGGTAGGCTGATCCTGTACGGCTTCTTCTGCCTTTTTGCGGCGAGTCGCCCATGCCGATTCCAGTTCAATGTCCGGGGTGTGGACGCCCGTTTCAGGCCGCCGATCGACTGGCGGGCAAACGGGCCAAGTGTCCCCAGTGCTCCGCCGCGATTGCGGTACCGGCCGGCGCGGCACCGGGCGGCCAGGAGGCGGCCTGGTACGTGCAAACCGGCGACGGCCGTCAGCACGGACCGATGAGCCAGGCCCAGCTTGAGCGTCTGGTCTCCACGGGGCGACTGAACTGCTTCTGCCGCCTCCGCCATCAGACGTGGTCGGATTGGAAATGGGCGGAAGATCTCTTCCCCCAGTTGGCCGAGCTCGACGAGTCGGCTTCGGCCGGCGACGACGCCCGGCAGGACACCGCCGTCGAGCCCCCGCCGGCAGCTCCGTCCGGGGAATCGACCGCGCGTGGACCGCGCGTGGTGACGTGTCCCGATTGCGGCAACACGGTGTCGACGCGGGCCAGCCGGTGTCCTCATTGCGGCTGCCCCGCGGCGCTGCTCACCGAGCAGGTCGCTGCGGCCCAAGCCGCGTCCTCCGTTGGGCATGCAGTGCAAGCGAGTGCCGGACCCGAGGCGACCGCCGAACTGCTGGCCGATTCGGGGCTTGGTCCGGAGCCGGGGGGTCGGGGCGGCAAGTGGTTCGCCGCGTTGGTCGTCGGCTCCGCGGTCGCGCTGCTACTGATCGGCGTGGTGGGGCTTGGCGTGGGGTGGTGGCTATGGAAGAGCCACGGCCTTGCGGGCCCGCCCGAGATCGAGGCCCCGGTCGCGGCCCGCCCGGCAGTGCCCGCCCCACCCGCCGTGTCGCCCGACGAGATCGAGGCCGCCCTCCAGCAGGCGGCCGGAGAAGTGGCCAAGCGTCTCGACGGGGAGTTCCGCACCGCCCATTCGGCGAAGAGGTTGATCGAGCAAACCCGGGTGAGCGCCGACCTGGTGCAAGCGCTGGCTCAAGGAGACCTGAACGCGATCCCCGACTCTCTCCCTGCGGAGCTTGCGCCGGAAGACTCGACCTCGTACCAGTCGCTCTACGATTCGCTGTACGGCGAGTGCCTGGCGCACCTGCGGGCAAACGTCTCTCCGGATGAGTTCACCCAGCAGGCTGTACAGGACGAGGTGCGCCGTTGGGAGGAAGGGAAACGGGCGGTTCTGGCAACGCAGTTGACGGACGAGCTGCAAAAGTACCTCGCGCCGGCCCGGCAACCCCGTTGACTTCTCGGCGACGCTTCCGCCCGTCGAAGGTCTTGCCCCCTCGCTTCGCTTGACGCAGCCCGCCCCGTGGGGTACACCGATCCGTAGAATGACTGACAATCATTCCTTCTTGCGATCCCAGTTGCATAAGAGGAGGCCCCAGATGTCCCATTGCCACGCTCTCGCTTCGTGTCATGGTTGCTGCCACGCGATCGATCGGCGCCGTTTCCTCCAGGGCTGCGGGGCGGCTGCGGCCGCCGGCTCGCTTGCGCCCCTTGCGGGCGCAGCCGCCGGGGAGCAAGGCGGCGGCAAGGTTCGCGTCGCGGCGGTCTTTCTGGCCAGCATGAACACGCGGGAAATCTGGCCTTACCCGGACTTCGACACCAAAGGCCGCCAGCGCGAGGTCCTCGCCCGGTTGAGGCAGGGCTGCCCGCAGATCGAGTTCGTCCCGGTGACGGTCGAGACCGGGGCCGACGTGCAGAAGGCGATCGCCTTGAAAGACGAAGTCGACGGCTATCTCCTCTACGCGATGACGCTCGTCTGGGGCCAGCGGGCCCAGCTCGTCGAGCTCGCCCGGCTGGGCAAGCCGACCGTGGTGGCCGACGAGTTCCTGGGCGGCTCGGGCGTGTTCCTGACCGGGTTCTCGCAGCTTTGCAGCGCCGGCGTCGCCGCGGCGGGGGTGAGCAGCACGCGGCTGGACGACCTGGTCGTCGTGGCCCGGCAGTTCGCCACGGTCCGCCAGCCCGGCACCACGCCCGCCTCCTTTGCCCGGCAGTGCGAGCGGGTGTGTCGGGAGACGTTCCCCGCCGCAGGCGAGCTCGAGTGCGCCGACGATTCCGTCACGCTGACCGACGTCGGCCGGTGCGTCGAGCGGTTCCGGCAGTCGCGATTCCTGATCGTCGGCCGGGGCCGGGGCGGCCAGGAGCTCGACTTCCTCGGGGCCAAGGGACGCTTCGTCGATTTCGACGAGCTCAATGCCTTCTACGAGAAGATCGACCGCGACGAGGCGGCCGAGTGGGCCGCCCGATGGTCCGAGCAGGCCGACCCGCTCCCGTCGGGTGACTACGTCGAGCCCAGCCGGCCCACCCCCGATGCGGTTCACAAGGCGGGCGGCGTCTACCTGGCCACGCTCAAGCTGCTCGAGAAACACGACACCGACAGCGTCACCATGAACTGTCTAGGAGGATTCAGCCAGGGCAAGCTGCCGTCCTATCCGTGCCTGGGGTTCATGCAGCTCCTCAACGACGGGGGCCAGGGCGTCTGCGAGGCGATGCCCGACGACACGCTCAGCATGCTGATGGCCCGAATCCTCACCGGCCGGCCCGGCTTCGTCTCCGACCCGGCGCTGGATACGTCGAAGAACCACGTCATCTACGCCCATTGCGTGGGCACGACCAAGGTCTTCGGCCCGGAAGGCGAGTCGAACGGGTTCCGCATCCGCACGCTCCACAATCGCGACCCGCGGGGCGCGTGCGCCGAATCGATGATGCCCGCCGGCTACATGACCACCAGCTTTCGCACCAGCGTGGGGCGCAAGCAGATGGTCATCCACCAGGCCAAGGCCTTGGGCCCGCTCGAAACCGAGCGGGGCTGCCGGACCAAGCTGATCGGCGAGGTCTGCGGCGACGTCGGCAAGCTGTTCGATCAGTGGGACCTGTTCGGCTGGCACCGGGTGACGGTCTACGGCGACGTCAAGGAGCCGCTGGCCGAGTTCGGCCGAGCACTCGGCCTGGAGGTGATCGACGAGGCCTGACCCGAGCCCGCGCCGCGCGTTTCTCGAACCGCCCGGCCGAGTCGTCCAACGGCAAAGACCTCGGGGAACCGAGTCCACGGGGGAATCTTGCGATGCCCCCCGGTCACCGCGCCGCGCGCCGCTCGTGAGCCATCTTCAGCAGTCGGCCGACCAGCTCGTCGAACCCGATGCCCACCTTGGCGGCCGCCTTCGGCAAGAGACTGTGGTCCGTGAATCCGGGGATCGTGTTGATTTCGAGGAGGTGCAGGCCGTCCCGCCGGTCGGAAATCAAGTCTACCCGCGAGAAGTCGCGACACCCGAGAGCCTGAAACGCCTTGACCGCCATCTGTTGCGCGAGGGAATATGTGGGCGAGTCGATATCCGGCTCGAAGAAGTATTGCGTGTCCTCTCGACGGTATTTGGCCTCGAAATCGTAGAACGCGATCGCGGGCCGGATTTCGATGACGGGAAGGGCCTCCGCTTCGAGAACGCCCACGGTCAGTTCCGGGCCGTCGAGCTGTCTCTCCACGAGCACCTTTCCGTACTCCGCAACGGCCCGTCGGACTTCCTCGCGCAGCTCGTCCAGCGTAGCGCAGAATCGCACCCCGATGCTGCTGCCCTCGCGTAGTGGTTTGAGCACGGCGGGCGGCCCGGGAAAATCGACGGCCGCCGGGTCGTCCGCCTCGTCTACGCATATCCACGGAGCCGTCGGGAGCCCTTCGCTTCGCCACTTCTCTTTGCTGGCGTGCTTGTCCATGGCGAGTCGGGACGCGGCTGCATCGCTCCCCACGTAGCAGAGTCCCCGGTGCTCCAAGATGGCCTGCAACTGGCCGTCCTCGCCAAACTCGCCGTGCAGAACGGGGAAGATGACGTCGGCGGGCACGTCCAGGGCACTCAGGTCCTGTGGGGATACGTCGGCCTCCGTGACGTTGCAGCCGAGCCTTCGGCAAGCGTTGGCCACGGCTGCGCCGCTTGCCAGGCTCACGTCCCTCTCGGCCGAGGGGCCGCCCCGCAGAACCGTGACTCGCAGACCGCTGAACATGATTCGCGCTTCGCTCGTGCTGGAACGGTGCTTGGGGGGAAAGGCGGATGGCACGTCGCTGGCGGCAGTCCGACGACCACCGCCGTCCGGCCTCAGGCTAGCCGTAACGCGGTGGAAGTCAAGGGTCGTGTCCGTTTCTCTACGGACCTCTTTTCCTCACAAATCCCTTGACGCGGTGCCTCCTCGGACCGCCTAATGGGAGCCGTCGGCTCCATGGCCGTACCGTGAACGTCGGCATCTCGCCATGAGACGGCCGCCATGATTTCGGAGGGTATCGAGATGATCCAGACAAAGGAGCTCGTCGCACGACTCGCGGTCTTTTCCCGCGGGCGGGGATTGCTCGCAGCGACCGCTATCCTCATCGCTGCCACGGCAGTCGCCGCCCCGCCGAGCTCGCCGCCGCGGCCCGGGGAGAACCTCGCCCTGGGCGCCAAGTACGCGGTCCGGCCTCAACCGAGCTACTCGTACTGCACCGATCCGGGCGACACCGAGCAACTGACCGACGGGCGGTCGACGACCGAGTATTTCTGGACGCAAAAGGGCACGGTGGGCTGGCGCTCCGCCCCGTACGCGACGATCGTCGTCGACCTGGGCCGGGTGGAGCCGATCGCCGGCGTGGCGCTCACCACGGCGGCCGGCGCCGCGGACGTGACCTGGCCGCTGGCGATTCACGTCCTCACCAGCGAGGACGGCAAGACCTACCGCGATGCCGGCGATCTGGTCGCCCTGGATCACAAGAAGAATGGCCCGTGGCCTGAAGCGTACGCCATCCGCCGCCTGGTCACCGGGGAGCTGAGCACGCGTGGGCGGTTCGTCCAGTTCGTGATGATTCCCCTGCCGGGCGGACCGTACCTGTTCGTCGACGAAGTGGAGGTGTTTCGCGGGCCCGAGGCGTTGCTGGCCGGCGAGCCGGCGGGGGAAGTCGTGGCCGACGTCGCCGATTTCTATCGCAAAGGCCGGCTTCAACGGGCGGTTGGGCATCGCCTCTTGGCCGACGGAAACGCCATCGGGGAGGCCATCCGCAAGGCCGAGCTCGACGAGCCGGCCCGGCGCCGACTCACGACCGAGCTGGAGACCGCCCGCCCGCTGTTCCGGCCGGAGGCCGTGCCTGCCGGCGCGTCGTTCCGGGCGGTGTTGCCGTTGAATGATGCGCACGCCCGGCTCTTCGCGGTGCAGGCGGGGCTTTGGCGAGCGCTCGGGCGCCCGGGACTGTCGGCTTGGGTTCCGCCGACGTGGGACCCGCTCGACCTGACCGCCGTTCCGCCCGACGGACCGGCTCGGCCGATCGAGGTCGACACGATGCGGGGAGAATACCGCGCGGCGGCGTTCAATTTGGCCAATAGCACCGACCGCGCGCTGACGGCGCGACTTCACTTCGAGGGCCTGCCCGGCTCGCCCACGCCCGGTTGCGTCACGGTTCACGAGGTGGCGTGGACCGACACGTCGCGCGGGGTGCCGGTCGCGGCCGCCCTGCCGGAGGCCCGGCGTGAAGGGCAGTCGTGGGTCGTCCGCGTGGTGCCGGGGCTGGTTCGCCAGGTGTGGCTCACCTTCCACGCCACGGACGTCGAGCCGGGCCAGTACGAGGGCAAGATCGTCGTTGAGGCGGAAGGCGTCGACGCGCTCGACGTGCCGGTCCGATTGCGGGTCTGGCCGATGGAGTTCCCCCAACGCACGACGCTCTGGCTCGGCGGATGGAGTTACACGAACAGCGGCGGGATGTACGGCATCACCCCGCAGAACCGCGAGAAGCTGGTCGAGCACCTCCAATCGCACTTCGTCAACGCCCCGTGGGCCACCGGCGGTGCGATGATGAGATTCGATCTCGACCCGAGCGACCCGGCCAAGGTCCGGCTGGACACCCGGTCCTTCGACGAGTGGATCGATCTCTGGCCCGGCGCCGGCCGGTACATGGTGTTTGTCTCGGTGCCCACCACCTGTGCGGGCGCGAAGATGGGGACGCCCGAGTTCGAGCGTCGCGTGGGCGCGTGGATCTCCGAATGGGTGCGGCACCTGAAGGGGAAGGGGATCGCGCCGGAGCAGCTTGGGCTGCTGATCCGCGACGAGCCGCACGAAGGCTCCGACGACGTTGAGCCGATCTGCGTCTGGGCGCGAGCGATCAAGGCGGCCGAGCCGGGAGTCCTGATCTGGGAAGACCCCACCTATCGCGATCCGACCAAGGCCCCGCCCGAGCTGTTCGACGTCTGCGACGTGCTCTGTCCCAACCGCCCGATGTGGATCGAGCGGGCGAAGCTGTTCGAGCCGTTCTACCTCGACCAGAAGCGAAAGGGCAAGGAGCTCCAGTCGTATTCCTGCTCCGGCCCTGCGCGCTTGTTGGACCCTTACAGCTACTACCGCCTCCAGGCATGGCACTGCTGGCACTTCGGCGCCACGGGCAGCTTCTTCTGGGCCTTCGGCGACAACAGCGGCAGCTCCTCGTGGAACGAGTACCTCACTCAAGCCGGGCCCTACACACCCCTTTTCCTCGACGACGAGACCGTCACCCCCGGCAAGCAGATGGAAGCGATCCGCGAGAGCGTGGAGGATTACGAGTGCTTCGTCATGCTCCGCGAGGCCGTCCGGCGGTCGAAAGCTGCGGGCCGCGCCGAGGCGGCGATCGCGAAGGCCGAGCGGCTGCTCGCGAGCGGGGCCGAGCAGGTCCTTACCGCCGAAGGGGTAGATCAACTCCGCTGGCACGAGCCCAAGGACCGCACCAAGGCCGACGCGGTTCGGGTGGAGATCCTCAAGACGCTGGCACAGCTCAACGAGTAGGGCCGGCGCTGGAGGCGAAGCCTTGCGGGCCGAGCGTCGGGGCGGCAAAATGTGCGACACGGCGCTCGGACTGCGTGCGGACAAAGGTCAAACGATAGAACCCCGGCGGGAAACGAAAGGGCGACGGCGATGAAGCGGACCAGGCAAGGCGATCGAGGGCGGGGCGGGCTTTCCCGGCGACAGATGCTCGGGATCGGCTCGGCGGCGGGTGTGGCGCTGTGCATCAGGCCGGTGATGGCCGGTTCGTCGCCCCCGCCCCCGGCGTTGGCCGAGGCGATCGCCAAGCTCCGCTACCTCACGCCGGTCGAGGCGTTCCGCGAGTTCGGCCGGGAGAAGCCCCGCATCGACGAGTTGCCGGCGGAGAAGCTCCGCGAAATCGGCCTCGACCGCGAGACATGGCAGTTGGAGGTCGTCCCCGATCCGGAGAGCGACTCGAAAGTGGATAATCCGCTCTCCAAGGAACGGGGCACGGCCCTGGACTTCAGCGCGCTGATGAAGCTGGCCGAGAAGCACGCCGTCCGTTTCCTCAAGGTGCACACCTGCACGAACGGCCCCCAGCCTCTGGGAACGGGCCTCTGGGAGGGCGTGCCGCTGAGGGAGGTCGTTTGGCTGGCCCGCCCGACGGGCAACGTCCGCCGCGTCTACTACTACGGATACGACAACGAC
>Ga0307379_10008110_pt1 | contig 14208 bp, 14 predicted proteins | sample UN2MG_FD_202237 | JGI IMG/M metagenome (GOLD analysis project Ga0307379, IMG submission 202237) | Soil microbial communities from Risofladan, Vaasa, Finland - UN-2 | ecosystem: Environmental > Terrestrial > Soil > Coastal area > Acid sulfate soil | place: Finland: Risofladan, Vaasa | collected...
CGTTTTTATAGAGACTATGGAGCATATCCAAATCATAGATGATTTTATTAAACTCCAGAACAGCATTGCGATAACGAGAGTTGTGAAAATAGGAAATCCCAATATTGTACCTTGCTAATAGATCGTAGAAATGACTGAATTCGCGTCCAAACTCAATGCGTTTGTTTTTAATTAATCGGTGTGCGCGTTGGGCAAAACCTAGTTGTTCTAGTTCTTCTGCTGCAGCGGAAAGCTCAAGGAGATAGATTACTGCTAACTTGTTTGTTTGGATTCTTTGCGCCTTCTTTGCATTAGCCAGGGGTGGAGGCGGAAGGTGTTTCTCAAGATATGCCACTACATCATCCAGACGGCGAAAGTAGCAATCAGTACCTCTCTCTTGGATCATAGCGCGAATTCGCTTGGCATAGAATAAGTGAGACCAGTAACTCTCAATAGGTTTCAAGTTGAGATTCTTTTGCGATTTCTCTGGCCATATGACTGTTTCGATAGGAAAGGCATATTCCTCCCAATTAAGAGCATCTGACCAACGTCGTTCTTTCCACTTAGTACAGCGAGTAGGCCCAAAGCATGATTCAATCTGCTGTTCCGCTTTTTTTGAGAGAGGCAGACAGTCTTGGATCACTCTATACTCTTCTTCGTCGATCCATACGTCGATCTGCGCGTTGAGTGTTTCTAGCTTCTCGAAATCGGCTTGATTCATGACATCTCCCTAACATATGGTGACTGACAAGACCAATCAAGGCTACTTAGGCGAACATCAGAAGCATTTAAAGACGAAATGCACTGTTTAATAAGTCTAACGGCAAGCGTGGCACGAAGAGCATTGCTTACAAATTACGCTCTTACCAGAAGCCTCAATAATGCGAATAGGGAAATTCATCTTCTTCTCTTTGCTCAGCACAGGGCGCTCATATTTCATTTTTTTCTTCTCCATTGCTTCGCCTCCCGATAAGTTTTTCTTCAAATAAGTCATTAACAAGTTCTCGAAGATCCCTCTCTCCTTGCTCTGGAACTACTTCAAAGGCCTCTAAAAAACTTCCTTTCAACTCAATCCACTCAGCACCATTCCCTAAAGCTTCTAGGATCCAAAAGGATGTACTATTAAGGCGGAACTCATCGCCTGTAACTACGTTGAAAGCAAAGAACCAGTCCTGATCTGGTATTGAACGCAGCACTATATTGGGCTCCAAGACTAATACAACTCCAGGTTTTAACGCCAGCATTGAGGATCCTCCGCCATATAGTTACCGGTAGTAGAAAAGGCCATAGCTCGGCAACCTCTGCAAGTTGTTAGGAGGTTACAATCTCGACACTTGCCCCCCAAGTCTTGCGGGTTGCGGATTTTCCAGAGAACGTCTGAATCATACCAGATGGCGAAGAGGCCGTCTTTTAAAACATTGCCGATAGGAATGGGTAGGCGGCGACAAGGGTAGACGGTCCCATCTGGCATAATAGTCAAAGCATTATTACCGGCTGAGCATAGGGCACCTACAGTGGGGTCATCGGGAGCTACAAGAGTAAACAGCGGCCTGTACATAAGCACTCGGACCTTAGTCCCGTTCACTGCCATTTCATGAACCCTCTCATAAAGCGACTTGAGTTCTTGGGTGGAGAGAAGCTGATCCCGAAGCCCTTCACCTCTACCTTCAGGTATCAGTCGCTCCAAGGAAAAAGTGTCTACACCCTCGTCATCCAACAACGCGATAAGAGCGGGTATGTCTTTGTAGTTGAGGTGGCTAATAGTGGTCATGACGCTGACTGCGAGACCGCAATCCTTTAAACGGCGAATGGACTGCAAGGTTTCCTCGTAACTTCCTTTGCCTCTGATGGCATCATTAATTGCAGGTTTTGACCCTTCTAAAGAAACCTGTACCCGCCGCAGCTTTTTCTGGTTCTTCAGTGCATGCGCAAAGTCATCTGAGATTAGGGAGCCATTAGTAAGGACATCATAGTAGGCAAAACTGTCTAGGTAGTCAACTCGATCCATCAGAGCGAAGAGCTCATCATGACGAACGAACGGCTCCCCCCCTGTAAGCGAGAGAGACCCTTGCTTCTCCCATTTCAGAAGTGCTTCATCCATCCGACGAAGGACCAATTCGAGATCGGCAAGGGGTAATTCCTGTGTCGGATGACTGTTCTGATAGCAATGGCGACAGTGTTTGTTGCACCGCTCCGTGATATGCCACTGGAAGTAGAACTCGTCTTCAAGGTTCAGTTGCGGTTCCATTTTCTAGATCCTTGGGAGTTAGTGGCTACATTTTACACCAAATGCTAGGGAAAACAAGTTGTAAAATTAAAAAACAATTACATATGAGCGCCAATACGGCCATAGGGCCTAAAATATCTCAATTTTTATTCAAATTTTAATCTGCTATGGGTGAAGTTTTAAAGCGCTCCTAGGCAAATTGCCACACTGTAACGCTATTTTACCCAGATAGGAGCTTGGTCAAGTTCGCATAGGAATAGATCCGCTAATATTTTGCCGACATACTCGAAGTAGTTGACTGGTTCTTCCCCCTCCTCACTGACAAAGTATCTGTGGCTCTCCAGAAACTTTCCTCTAGATATACTCACATGGAGTAGCGGAATGATATTTACTGCCGACGGATCGTAGGACTTTGTACTTTTTCTGAACTCATCCCCCAGTAATTTCGCTCCCCAGTATGAGAAACGGCGTAAAGGCTCCTTACCCTCAGTTCTCTAGAGGAATTCAAAAGCAAATGCTCCAAACGTTAAAACGATCTTAGGTTTGAAATGCTCAATCTTGGTCTGAAGTTTATCCATTTCCGCTTTCACTTGTGGCACCTCTGTCCAATCACAGCTCCTATCATCTGGTTTATTATCAGGGTTTGTGACTGCGTTTCTGATATACAACCTCGCCGTGTCAAACCTGCGCTTCTTTTTCCTGTACAAAGATTCCTGCGTATATTCAAGTATAGGTGTCCAGATATTATGACGGGCGGGATGCCTTGGATCCAAGGGTGCAAGAAGCTGTTCATGCCACTTCTTTGGTGGCGAATCGGCAACAAGCCAAATGGGAAATTTAGGGTCGCCACATGAAGGCTCCATTATCCCTCCTTACACAGTCAAGGTAAGTGGTAACGCTAGTCAGTTAAATACCGATGGGAGAATTATACAACAATAGTGATAAGTAAGTTTCGAACCACTAATGTCCTGAGCACCGATGAAGCGCTAAAGTTTTTTATGGTACTCCCCTGCTATACTAAACAAAAAGCCATTGCGTGTAGCAGAGCACTCGTTGGGTTACCTTAGAATTTGCTACCATAATAAGCGTAGTACTATCAGAAAGGTTCTCTAGGATGTGAGGGTGAGATAATCTACCTTTAGAGCACCGAGGTGGCGTACTAGGAGCCAGGCTGGCCTAGCTTCTATACTTGGAAAGTGCTAATAAGCTATAATAACGTCAAAGTGCAAGTTCCGGCTTGTAATCAGATGACTTAGATTGGGGGCTAAGTTGAGTTTGGTCGACAGCTTTTCAGACCTTTCGCCAGCCGAACAAGCTGTGCTGTTATACGTCGTTGGGCATTGGACCCAAAAAGAACTACTAAACCGATACCATGTATCCTACAGCGAGTTTAGTCGTGCACGAAAGGAACTTGTAGTAAATGGCGTCTTGGAAACAGAAAACACCGCTTCGGAGAAGGGGCTCAATAGGGTCCCAACCAAAGCGTGGATCGAGATTCAGTCTTCGCTTCGGAATAGACTGGAACAGTCTCAAGAAGAAACGCGCGCTGCTTCGGTTGATAACGTACGGCTGAAGGAGAACATTTCGGCCCTCAATGCTCAGGTTGAAACCCTATTTAGTAAAATCTCCGAGCAGGAGAAGCTACAAGAGGGAAGCCACGATCTGAATGACCTCTTATGCCGCTTCGCTACTACGGGAATCAATGCACAGTGGGTCAGAAGTGTAGTAGCACTCACCCTCATCGAAGCGGCTATGAAGATGAAGCTTGAGCAGCTTGGCATATCCATCAAGCCTAATGTCTCTTTTGGGGAGTTGCGAACCACCCTCGAAGAAGCAGTTCAGGCCATAGAGAAGAGGAAACTGCGGCCGCGCCTTTTGGGCCTAAGTGAACTCTCTGAAATGCGAAATAAGATCATCCACACCGGCCACCTGTTTTTAAGCTTACCTAAAACTGAGGCCGACACACTCGTTGACAACGTGAGCGACTTACTCAGTGAAATACTCGATTTCCCTGAAGATGTGCATGGGCAAAAATAGTGGGGGTACTATAAGTGAAGCTAGCAGGAAAATAGGGGTAACGGAGCAAACAGGAACTAATGCGTTAAAAAATTTTGAATAATTTTATAACTTTATTTTACATCCCTTGACTTCGGTCCTCCTTTCAACCTCCTAGGCCCGCTGCGAACAACTCCTCTTTTGGGTTGCCGCATTAGCAGTCTACCCTACTCCTCACGCTATCAGACTTTTGAGTTTTGTGACACTGTATTTCAACTCTAAATCTTCTAACGTAGCTAATCTCTCTTTTAGTTTAATCTTGTCTCCCGACTCAATCCAATCTCTTAGAATATTTAACTCGACAACTATGCCTATGTCCATTACTTCGTGTAAGGTCTTCATATATTTAATTAATTCATCACGCATAACCTTGATCTCCATAAAATCTCTTTCGAAAAGAAGCCTTCTTCCTATATCTGTTGCATCCGGAATTGCGTGAACATCTTTTGACAAATCTCTATAGAGATTGCTGTAGAGCGTGTCGAACGGCTTGGGAATGTCAACAACGTGCCAGTCTATTAGCTGTTTGACGACTTCTGAAAATGGTGGTATCTGAACAAATTGCTTCTGAAATTCTGGGTCACTGAAAAGGATAGCTGTTTTGTCGAGGATTGCTACGGACGTTTCTTCCAAATCTTTTTCAACCGAAGGCTTTCGTTCAATTAGACCTTCTATCCAGTCCCTAACCGATTTGCGTTTTTCCTTGCCTTTACTTAATACAATAGCCTTCTCTCTAAAGCTTTTGTGAGCTAAACACTCCCAAAAGGCGCCTCTTAGAATTAACTCTAGGGTACTTCTCAAGAGAACGTAAGCTGAACTGTAATAGCCTGAGAGTGCCTCTAAAAACGAACGATGTGCCTGATGGAAAGCTTCCCAATGATAAGTAAGGAATGCTGACTTGGAATGCCAGTTCACCCCGGTCTCACTAGGTAGGCAGAAAGACATAAGATACATGAATTCATGAATAGAATCATGAGTCTTTTGGATTATTTCATAATTGCTCTTGATGGAGGTGCGTATGTTCGGGAATCCTATCTCTTGCTCGATATGCGAAAGCGCCTTGTCAAGTAGTGACTTATCAACTTCGCCCATTACCAGCCAACCTTCCTTTAACAGCTCAGTGACTCTATTATACATGATATTTGTAGCTAGGAAATGGGACTCCGTTGTGGGTTGCTAGCTTGCACATCTCAACAAAATGAGGTGCTCGCTGAGCAACATGACACAACAATTGTCCATTATGTGCAATGAGCACAAAAGAGGCCGGGCATCATCTGGAAAGCCCAGCCTCTTACATACTATAGATACTCAAATACCAGCTTTAACTCTTCCCTATTCTAAATGCTTTGGTGTTGCATTTCGGGCACACGCCCTGAGTGGCCGGACGGCCATTCTTCATCGTGATTGACTTCGGGTCCTTGATATCCACCTTTTTTCGGCACTTCATACAATATGCTTGCATTAATCCACCCCTCATTCTTAATTAGAATAATATCGATGCATCGAATAGCTATAAAGCTGATAAATTTATTCGCAATTACTGTCTTTCAGTATTGACATATGATAAACGGTTGTAATATAGTCCAAGGGTAATATCATGCGACGCACAAATTCAAGAAATCTGAAAGGAGGTGACGAAAAAAAAGACCAACTGCTTCGTCATTTTTTACCCAGGTTTTTGGGTGGAGACAGATACGAAATTGTCCCTGTGATTCACTAAATACAGCAACTGCCTTCTAAGCAGTGGGTCGTGAGTTCGAATCTCACCAGGGACGCTTTTGATTGCTTAACGTTTTGCTTAACAATTTGCTTAACTTTTGCCATTGCTCTCTCCTTTCTTAACCTTCGGTTTTCTCTTCCTCTTATAGTCCAAGCTTAGTACTACCCAATCGTGACCTAGTTTCTTGAGATATCTAGACAACCTCCCTTCAACACAGCCCCCTATCTTAACTACTGACTTTCACCCCAACGGCGCCTTATAAAACTTCAGGCTATCCTGAAAAGTAACCGATCTGGTATATCTTTGTACCATCTCTAATGATTCCCATCTGCCGTAAGCCCGCACTGCGGTATTGACCTGTGTCAAAGCCTCCCTACAATAAACCACATTTTTGTCAGGGTTTTCCCCACAAATAAAAATACATACTTTCCCCACAAAAGATACATACTTTCCCGACAGACAAATGGCGAATCTTGTGTTAGTCTATATGCGAGCCTTTTGCCAGGCACTTCCTGCAGGTAGCCACAATCACATACGGGCAAAACACATACTCAATTTTTCAACAGAGAGGATTTTAGTAAATGCAGAGAAGTAAGATGAAACCCACACCTGGGCAAAAAACAATCTGGATATGCCCCTATTGCTCAAGTAACTCAAATGATAGACAAACCCTGTATGAACATCTACTCTTGAGGCATAACATGGATACTCATTACGCTTTGGAATTAGTGACGGATATGGAGACAACTGGCTCAATCGCTAAAGCCACAGAATACATAGCTAATGAGAAAATAGTCCGTTTTGTCAAGTTTAATAACTTAGTGCAAACCAGAGAGGCAGAAATGGATATGAATGCGTTTATCAGTGAAGCAGACGCATGGTTCGGTGAAGCTGTGGCTGCTGATAAGGAAGCCAGAAAGACCCAAAAGAAGGAGGCAAGGAAGAGCTATCTAGTGAAGCAGACGCAGCGTATGAAAAGGCAATGGCATTTGATAAGAAGGCAACCAAGTGCTTCTGGCCGATTGTAGCAGCATTGGTCGACTTCCTAAGTTGAATAGCATTATAAGCTGACTCGCTATTCAAGCTATATTCGCTTTACTAGGTATTCCTGATGCCATTATAGCAAAAATGCTTCCGCAACGAATTTCAGCCTTTCACCCCAACGGCGGTTTATAAAACCGCAAGCTATCCTCAAATGTAACCGACCTAGTGTATCGCTGTACCATCTCTAATGATTCCCATCTGCCCAGGTCTTTGATGGTCATTGTGTCAACCCCTGCCTTACGCAGTAGGCAAGCAAAGGTTCGGCGGAATGTGTAAGGGTTACAGGGCAAGCCTGTTTCCTTTTCTAACCTCTTTAACATTGAGATTATGCCCCATTTATTCAAATCCCAGATATTGCCATTAGGTTGATACTGAGAGAGCCATTCTTTTAAGTATCTTTCAGATAGCTCTCCAAAGGGGGCAAATCCTGCCTTCCTGCCCTTTCCTAAAACTTCTACTGTTCTTATTATCCCAACTTATTTCTTGTGGTTTAATATTCGCTAATTCGGCTAGCCTTAAACCACTTTCAGCAAATAGCGACAGAATGGCTTTGTCTCTTGAACAGTGCGCTTTTTCCACAATAATCAGTACCTGCTCTGCGGTTAAGCTTGGAAGTACCGGTCTACCGAGTATAGGAGCTAAAATATTGAGCATAGGATTGTTCAGACCATACTCAGCCTTAAGCCAGCGATGGAAGGTCTTAATGGCACGAAATGAAGCATGTCTCGTGGCAAATCCATTGTTGTTTGCGGGTATTGAATTTAAGTATCGTTGTATTTTTTGGGGAGTCGCTGCAAGGTAATCGACATTAGCAGCATACTTATACAGCCTGTCTATATAGAATTCAACAGTACGAGGGCTTACACCCATTGCCTTACGTGATAGAATAAAGAGGTTGAGGTAGTCTATTTGAGGTTTTGAATGCTCAACTAGAGCATCCAGTAGTTTCTGTGAAGGTGGCCTTTTGCCGTGCTTAACTTGGCTGATATATGGTTTGCTTAAATTGCTTAACTCCGCTAATTCGGAAACACTGGTTTTGTTAAGCAGTTTAGCTACATGCAACTGCCTTCTAAGCAGTGGGTCGCTGGTTCGAATCCAGCCAGGGACGCTAGCTACAAAATGAGGGGGTTCTGAAAGGGATCCCCACTACTTTTTCAACAAGTAATTGAGTCGAAATATTTCTTTCTCGCGACTCACTGCCTAGTCAAAGATTTCTCATCACACAAGGCTCATAAACATATCACGGAACAGTCAGAATCTAACCTGTAAAAGGTAGTTTATTTTTAAACGCTAATTTCAATAATTTATAACAAGATTATCTAGCTAAATAAGAACAGGAGGAAATGTGAACGAATCAAACACCCGACGCAAGATTGACTACATGGAAATAGCATTGAATAAAAATTTGGAGATCAATGAGAATGCCACTGGATTAGAAGATTATTGGTTTGTCCATCAGGCCTTACCAGAGGTCAACTTGGCTGACATAGATTTGTCGATTTCCCTCTTCGGCAAGACGCTCAGCGCTCCCCTCATCATATCACCACTCGTAGGAGGTGTAGAAGCAGCCACAAGTATAAATCGCAATTTGGCCAAAGCAGCTCAATCATTGGGAGTAGCTATGGGGGTAGGCTCGCAGCGGTGTGCAATTGATAATCCTGACATGGCATCGACGTATGTAGTGCGCGACATAGCTCCTGATATCTTACTCTTCGCTAACCTTGGAGCCGTTCAGCTTAACCACGGTTATGGGATCTCTGAGTGCCGCCGTGCCGTAGAGATGATAGGCGCCGATGGGTTGATCCTACACCTTAATCCGCTGCAAGAGGCTCTTCAGACCGATGGAGACACCAACTTTGCTGGACTCCTTACTAAGATTGAGAGGATTTGTCGTGAACTGACAGTACCAGTGGTCGTAAAGGAAATCGGCACAGGAATATCCGAAGATGTAGCTCGAAAACTGGCCTCAATTGGGGTTGCCGGTATTGACGTAGCCGGTGCCGGTGGCACGACGTGGAGCGAGGTAGAAAGGCATCGCTCGAACAGCTATTTGCTTAATAATAGTTACTCTGTTTTCAAATCGTGGGGCATACCACTAGCAGAATCGATCAAGATGACACGCAACGGCGCACCAAAAATGCCACTTATAGCAAGTGGTGGCATTCGTAACGGCATACATGTAGCCAAGGCCATCGCTCTAGGCACAGATATGGCGGGTATTGCTGCGCCAATGCTTAGGGCAGCGAATATTTCGGCAGAGGCAGTAATAGCGGCATTACAGGATGTGATCAAAACACTAAGGATTTGCATGTTCTGCATAGGCACTTCTAAGTTGGATGAATTGAGGGATTCATGTTTTCTTAAAAGAAGAACAAGGGATTAAGTATACACTACTATTTGCGCGTTTGTCATACAATTTTCAAAGAATTTCTGCATTACACAGACATCACAGATATTGCAGAAAAATCAGGTAAATCATAAAATGTCCTTGGTCGAGGGTCTTGGTGGTGACTCATTGACTAGTTAAAATTGAGGTGCGAGAAAGACAACAAGTCAGTGTATTGAAAGTGGGGTTTTCTGCCCTTTCAGCTACGAATATTACCCTCAATAACTTCTAAGCAGTGGGTCGCTGGTTCGAATCCAGCCAGGGACGCTAGCTACAAACCTGAGAGTATCCTAATGGAATCTCCCTTATATCTCCCCATAAGTCGTGGTGTATAATCCTTATCCCATTATGTAAAGTTGTATCTTTTCTCTTTATGTTTTTTACCCCTGTTCTCCTCTTTTTCCTCATGATAGCTCACAGGTAATCCCCTAAGCCAGATAGGTTATACTGGAAGACGGTTTCTTATGCAATTCAAACTCTATATTGGCTTCCACAAATAGGTCTCTGAAAGAGTTATCAGCATACATGCCAAAGGTCATAAACCGCTTTATCTTGGCATTTACTAGCATCTTGGCACATAGTATACATGGCGTATGTGTGACATAAATTGTAGCATCTTCCAGGCTTACTCCATGGAGAGCTGCCTGAATGATTACATTTTGCTCTGCGTGGATGCCCCGGCATAGCTCATGCCTCGTTCCAGATGGTACATCCATGCCATCTCTCAGGCAGCCAAGCTCAAGGCAATCCTTAAGTCCAGAGGCAGCACCGTTATATCCGGTAGCTAATATGTGTTTGTCCCTTACTGCCACTGCCCCTACATGGTGCCGGCGACACGTCGAGCGTTCTGCCACTACGGACGCTATTTTTAAAAAATATTCATCGATATCTGGCCTAGATATGATCTTCATTTCAAAGCACCGATAACCCTTTCTGTTTGCTTTTTCAAGTCTTCCAAGGAAGACCCGTTGATGATAAAAAAGTCGGCCATGGCGATTGGCCCACCCTTGTTGGTATCCTCTATCTCCACAATATCGCGGCTGACAGCCTCCTCAACGGTTAAGGGTCGGACCTGCCTTTTCATCAACCTCTCATATCTTTTCTCAGGTGATGACCAAACTGCAACCACATATAAGTCTGCACCATAGCGGCTCTTCATCAACGTGTATTCTTCCCATGAGTAGAGACCGTCCACTACGACATCCTCAGATTTCAGCAGGTAATCAATCCTGGACAGGCTTAGCTTGGCATAAGCCGACATTCCATGCTCTTTTCTCATCTGCTGCCTGATATACCGCTCGTTCTCCTCGTTTAGCTCCAGCCCCCTTTTGCTGACTTCTTTATCTGTAATATCCCCAAACCTTATCTTCACAAAGCCATTATTCTCAAATATCCTAGCCACCTCTGATTTACCTGAACCTGCCATACCAACAATTGATATCACTTTCATAACTAGTTCATCCCTAGCGAAAATTCAACAATAAATTACCCCCAACAAGCTGTGGGGCATCTGTGTCGCTAATACTCGCACCTTTATCGCTAGAATTCGCTATGCAGCGCCTAAATACGCTGCTTGCCACCCCAACCTGCAATTCATCGTGCCAGCAGGCTGACAGGTATTCTAGCTAATTTTTATAAATTAAACCTCTGAGACAATCTTCTCAGCTGCTTTGATTGTAGCGTGAAAATGCGCAGCAGGCAAGACCGCTTTTCGCTTGACCGTACGAGACATAAGTGCTAGTCTTATACGCTGAGAGAGTATATAGGTCTCAAGGTTGATGATACGACAGCGAGTTGAGAGCGATGCAAAGCAAAGCGGCCTGAGGATAATCTGGTTCTTCCTCAGACCCTATAAGAGCCGTTTGGCTATTCTGCTGGGCCTATGTCTGCTTGTCGGCTACCTTGAGACCATGAACATCGCTGTACTGTATCCTATACTGGACGCAAGCCTGGAGATGGATGGCGGACTGAGCGGCAACCCCTTCTTTATCGTCTTGAACCACATAGCAGCAATCATCCCGGTTGATAGCGTCCTGGTATCGTACTGCATCCTGTTTATCCTTACAGCGCTCCTTGTATTTGTGTTCAGGCTGGAATATATCAATCTATCATCTAAAATTACGGCAAAGATTGCGACTGACTACAAGCTAAAGGTTTTTAACAAGTTCACCCAATCAGACTACCAGTTCTTTGTCGACAACAGACAAGGAGACCTTTTGTACAAGGCCAGGGGAGCGCCTGAATTCATATCGCTTACTTTAGACTTACTGACCAGATCCCTAGTAGAAATTGTAGAGCGGAGAAGGATACTGCTTCTTAAAGTGGATTTCGTAGACTATCCCAATCGCTCACTATAAAATTAATACAAGGAGGTTTAAATGCAAGGATTCTCAGCACTATTTCAGCCGGGCAATATAGGCAAACTGCAGCTAAAGAACAGGCTTATCATGAACGCCATGGGCACTGTCCTTGTTGACGGTGAGGGGAATGTCACTGAGAGGATGCTTGACTACTATCGGGCGAGAGCACAGGGTGGTGTGAGTCTGATTACCACACAATGCGCCTCGGTTAGCGCTGACGCCACACCCCCTTTTACTTGGACGATGCATGACGATAAGTATATTCCAGGTCTGTGCAGGCTTGTCGAGATCATCCATGAGCAGGGGGCTAAGGTTTCGGTTCAGTTGATGCATTATGGCTTGCTCCTCTTGTTCGGCGGCTTCATTCCTGAAGGTATGTCCATAAAGGTTCCCTCAATAACTTCATGGCTTGCAGGTAATAAGCCTTACGAGGAGCTCGCGGACACGGATATTGAGCGGTATGTGGAGGACTTTTCCGAGGCTGCGCGGCGCGCTCAAGAGAGTGGAGCCGATGCTGTGGAGCTTCATGCCTGCCATGGTTGCCTGGTGAGCACCTTCCTATCCCCGGTCACCAATCGCCGCACAGATAAGTACGGTGGCACCATGGATAACAGAACCCTTTTTGCCCGAATGATTGTGGAGCGTATTAAGCAGAAGACTGGTACAGGATTTCCGCTCGTGGTAAAACTAAATGGCAGCGACGATGTTGAAGGCGGAGTGACCCTCGATGAAGTGGTGCGCCAGGTAGCTATCCTGGAGGAAGCAGGTGCTGATGCTATCAGCATCTCATCTGGACTCGAGTATTGGACCTCACTTAGCATACCATGCTACTCATACCCCGAAGCTCCGATGTTGCATCTGGCGGAAAGGGTGAAGCAGTCAGCCGGAGTGCCTGTGATTACCGCAGGTAAGATAAGCCCGGATTTAGCAGAGCGGATAATCGCAGGTGGCAAGGCGGATTTCATCGGCATGGCCCGCCCCCTCCTTGCCGACCCCGAGCTACCCAACAAGCTGCGGGAGGGGCGCCGGGAAGACATCCGCTGGTGCGTCTATTGTAATAACTGTATCAGAACCGAGCCTGGTCAGGGCCCCTGCTCGGTAAACCCTTCCCTATACCGGGAAGGTAAGTATCCCCTTCCTCCAGCGGAGTCGCCGAAAAGGGTAATGGTTGTTGGCGGCGGTATTGCCGGCATGCAGGCAGCCGTGCTTATGGCGCAGCGGGGACACCAGGTGACCCTCTATGAGAAGAGCACAGAGCTTGGCGGGCAGTGGAATATCGCTGCAGCCCAGCCGGGGAAAGAAGACTACGCCGCTTTTACCCGATACCTCAATCGTTCCCTGAATAAGTGTGGGGTCAGGGTAACTCTGGGTACCCAGATTAGCAAAGAGCAGGTGCAGCAGCTGAAGCCCGATGCGGTAGTGATTGCTACCGGCGCTGTGCCACTGAGCTTGAATATACCAGGGGTCACTAGCAATCACGTATTCCAGGCGAATGACGTGATATTGGGTAAGGCGAAGATAAAAGGCAGTGTGGTAGTGATCGGTGGACGCTTCATCGGCATGGAAGTGGCCATATCTCTGGCGGAGCAGGAAAAAGAGGTGAGCATAGTAACCCTACGAGGGCTGGGAGAGAACGGGAGCAAGCTCGAGCGGATGACCTACCGCGCCCTGGCGAGGCGGCTCATCGAGCTACGGGTCCCGCTATATATACATACCGCGGCGTTGGAGATTACCCCGAGTAGCGTGGTTATCGGTTGGGGAGAGGAAGTCTTTTCCCTGCCGGCGGATACGGTTATCCTGGCAGTGGGTACACAGTCTGATAACAGGCTGGCTCAGGAGCTGGAAGGCATTATCCCTGAGACCTACACCATTGGCGACTGCGTGGCACCCAGTGACGCCGCTGCCGCAACCTATCAGGCAGCGAGGATGGCAGCCAAGATATAAGCGCTGCTTGGCCAGCTCATTCTCTATTAAATATTGGCCATGTTTATAAAGCGCTACTGTCACGCTGGGCAATTGCTCCTTTAGGGGGTCACTCTGACACTACAAATCTCTACTCAGAAGCCCCCCGCTTTTATGCTTGCTGGTACGACATCCCTTCCAATCTTTCAAATACTTCAATAACGCACATGCTTCCGGCTATTTCACCAACAGGCTGCCCCACTAATGGTCCACATGCTCTACCGACAACTGTTGGAACCACCCTTATTAGTCCATTCGCTATGTCAACAGGCGTTGAAATTCCGGTTGCGCCTCTCCCCATATATTTTGTAGTACATTTTGATCTGCTAGAACCGAATCCATGACCATAACCAGAATCCCATTTAGCTAATCATGAAACTAAACTTAAGAAGTCCAGTTATGTAAATGAAACTAAAGAACATTGACAAATAATGGTAGTTGTGATATTAAGATAAAGAGTCGATTTTCTAATCTT
>Ga0307379_10008111_pt1 | contig 14207 bp, 17 predicted proteins | sample UN2MG_FD_202237 | JGI IMG/M metagenome (GOLD analysis project Ga0307379, IMG submission 202237) | Soil microbial communities from Risofladan, Vaasa, Finland - UN-2 | ecosystem: Environmental > Terrestrial > Soil > Coastal area > Acid sulfate soil | place: Finland: Risofladan, Vaasa | collected...
AAAAGTTATTTTCTTGTTACCTTTTCTTGTCACCTTTTCCCCTTTTTCTTTTAGTCTCTTCTATATAGTCCGCTTCTACCCTCGACATCAAATTCTAAATAGTCACCCTCTAAGTCGTCGGCAATTGCTGATATGTCAATATAATTTGTTAAATGGCTTGGAATGTCTCAAAACATTCATTCATCTAAAAAGTTTTCAGCAAGGTCTTTGTAATCCATATCCTCGAATATTTGTACATCATCTTTATTATCTAAAGCATATTGTAGTTCGTCTTGTTCTTCATGTAGTAATATATTTACTTGTAAAGTTTCAAATTCGTCTAGAGCTTCAATTTCTTCAATTTGCTCTTCTGTTGCAATTCATTCACATATATAGTTTTCTAAAGTTTTCATAATGTTTTAATTAGTTATTATTATTAATGTTGCTTACATAGTAAGTATACTCCACTTCGTTACGTTTGTCAAAAGTTTTTTTATTTTAACTTCCCGCATCTAATAATTCGGAGTTTTTAATATTATTTTTAAAATCTCTTTTTATTCAGTCTATAATATCATTATCTTGACACATCGTACAAACGTGACAATCAAATATTTCTGGTAATCTATTGATTTCGACCCAGCTTTCACTACATATTTCACAAAAAACTGTATTATCTATATTTCTCATTTATTTATAATTTAAGTATATTTATTTTTCTTTTAAAGTCAAAACTTTTTTTAAATAAATGTCGATAGTGGTTTTTTCCTTGCTTACCTCGTGAGAGCCACAAACATTTGTTTAAGTAAATATAGTATATTCTTTTTTCCTTTAATGTCAAAACTTTTTTTAATTTTCTTTTCTTTTCCCTTTCAATGGTACATATATGTACTAATTAAGAGAGTTTTTCATAAATATAGTCATATAAGTATGAATTGTCTTTTAGTTGTTCCTCTGTTATTTCTCATAATAACACTCCCTGTACAACTATCTTATCTACTTCGTTTTTCATTGTCTCAGTGAGTTTTCCGTTTAGTTCCATAATAAGAGAGTTATTAATTAATATCAATGTATACTTTATTATTTATTACTACTAAGTTACTTATAAATTTTCAAGCTTCATCGTTTATATCAGCTAAATGATATTGAACATCAAATATAAATTCGTTATTATTATTATATACTCAATTCATAGCTAAGAAATTAGCTAGGTTTAATATTTTTTCTTTTGTAGGCTTCATGGTGTTTTATTATTATTAATATTATTACTCTTTTATTATATTCTTTTATATTAGATTTTCGATACCATTTATATAATCTTGTTTTTTAATACTTTCTAGTGTAAAAGCGTAAAATCTACCACGTTTTGTATATGGTAAAGTCTTTTTAGTGTTACGCATGTAAACGTTCTCATCGAAGTAAAGTCAAGCGTTCTGACTGAGTTTTAATGTAAATAGTTTATTATAATTTATAAAATATACTTTTCATTGATTGAAGTATTCTTTTAGTTCTATTTGTGTAAAATTACTTGCTTTCATAATGTTATAATTATTAATTAAGAGTCTTATTTATTAAGACACTATTATTATATCATTTTATTTATTTAATGCAAAACTTTTTTCAAAGAAAGTTTAAAAACTCTCTTTTAATAATAGTATAAAACACGTGTAATGGCATTATTGCGCCGAAAGCTTGCTATAATAATTAATTAGATAACTCTTTTTATTTTTCTATTCTTTTGTTTATAGCCTTTTGTTTGTATAACTTTTGTGTACAACCTTAGGGTTGAGTTTGTGGCTTTGTGGTGCTTGTTACTGCTAGCGTGTAAGAAAACTTAGTGTTTTATACTCTTTTAAGTTTATAAAGTTTATAAGTCTCTTTTCTTTTCGTAAGCAAGTCGTATATAACTGTGTGTATAAGTCGTATATACTCAGTCACTTCGTTCCCTCGTTTGTTCTTGTATACAAATTGTGTACAGTTTTAAGCACTTAGCACGTAACAGTGCCACTTGCTAGCAGTTAGCACTCAACCTGCCAGGTGCCAGCTGGAGGGAGATAGAACAACGGTAAAAGCATGTCGCCGACAACGTTTATTGTAATAGTCAAGGTGTGAGAGTGTTTTAATTTCCTTAGGGCTTGTAAGCCTTTTAGCTAGGACCGACCACATTAAAAATGTCTTCCAAACCCCCCGCCCACTACCCCCGACCTAAAGAATTATAATAGGTTCTCCATATAATATATACATACCGAAAGGCACAAAAATGAAAAAGCTGAGGGGCTCTTCCCAGTCTTCGCTTAATAAAGCCATTCTAACCATAGAGTGAAAAAAAGGTGTTGTGGTTACTGTGCTTAACAAAGCCATCTATTAATGAACTTTGGCTTATCAATGCACTTCTCACCATAGAGTGAAAAAAGGGTGTTGTGGATTAAAAGAAAGCAAGACATTTCTAAAAACAGCATTTGTCAAGTTGGCTTAACACCCCCCTGTCTGAAAAGTGTTTTACCAACCTAAGCCATTCTCACCAGAGAGTGAAAAAATGACAACAAATGCTTAGTATATAAACTATTAGTTATAACTAGTAGGTTGTAACTTATAGTTTATAATTATAATAGTTTATATTATATGGCGTTTCGACTTCGTCTCTCCGCCAGTGAAGAACTTCTCTCTCTTTTTCTTTCTTTCCTCTTTTCTCACTTTTGCGTCTCACTCCGTTCGCCGATTGCTTGTCTCTATGTTTGTTATGTTATTAATAAAAGAAACTTAAAGCTTACACTCTTTCTTTCTCCCCCAAATTCCGTTTTCCCCCCTCATGATGTTTATGTAATGTGTACATAGTACATATTAGAATGAGCTGTAACGTATGTTATGGTATGAATAGGTATGAGTATAGCCTGTTTAGTTTTACCATGTCTTAGAACTCATTTAAATAGTGATTTCCCCCCCTCCTTGACTTAAATGGTCTTATTCATATAATGAAGCTGTACATTTATAACGAACAAATTTTATTAATGAAAGACGCTGAAAAAATAAATAAACTGTATAGACAGCTCGATGAACGTAAGCGTAATTATTGAATAATAGATTTTAAGCCTCAGTCCTTCCAGCAACCTTTATTAGATGGTATATATGAGAAAATTCCTACAGGAGACAACAAATATCGCTTTCTTCTTTATCAAGGGGGGAATGGTAGTTGAAAGACTTGTATAGCTATGTATGCTGTTGCATGTCTAGCTATGGGCGAGCTATGTAGGAACTACCGAATACCATATATAGGAACTAAGAAGAAAATATATGTTGGTACTAAATCTGGTTCAAATTTAAAAGGGCTCGAAGACTACTTAGTTTGAGACTATTCTGTTACACGTCTCCCGCCAGAAGTTGTAAAGAAGGTGGTTAAAGATAATTGATGAGTGAAAGAAATTCATTTACATAATTGATGTCGTATTATATTCTTTACATATGACCAGGGGAGAGAACGTATACAGGGGACAAATTGAGACCTATATGTGTTTGATGAGGAACCTACTAAGACTGACATATTTTATGAAGGGTTAGCGAGGCTGAGAACTAAGAAGGCTCAAGCTATTTATAGCTTCACTCCTCTAAGTTGACATACAGCTGTATATGAATATTTCTACGAACAAGAGAGTGAGAATGTCATATCACAAAGCTTCATCACTGTTGTTAATTCATTACAAAATAAACATGGTGACCACACCTGGGCTGAGGGACTCACTGAGATGGAGCGTAAAATGAGGATAGAGGGGTTGTTTATACCACCTAGTGGACTTGTGTATTCCAACTTCTCTCGAGAAGCCAATTGTGTTCCTTTCTTTAAGCCAGAGGAAATGTGAAACGTCTCCTATTATGGAGCGGTGGATTTCTGAGTGAAGCATCCGATGGCGTTTGCCTTTATAGCTGTAGATGATGACAATAATATATATGTCTTCGATTTAATATATTGAAGCGGGATATTGATTCATGACCTAGTGAAAAGAGTTATAGAAAAAAAGAATGAACATAAAATCTCTTTTGAATATGTGGTGGCTGATGCTGCTGGTGCTAGAGAGAGGGCTGAGATGGAGTCTTATTGAATAAAGACCACTCCTGCCGATAAGTGGAGTAAGGGTGAGAATTCTACTTCCAATAGAAGGGCTGGTATAATGAAAGTAAATCAAATGCTCTCTGATGGTAAGATATTTATAGCCGACCATTTAAAAGAAGCTATAAGAGAATTTGAAACACATTATTATAAAGAGAACTGAGTGGATGGTGCTGTAGAGAAAACACATGATGATTTCCTAGATGCCCTCCGTTATTTCATATTCTGATATAAGGCTCCTAAATACAGGTCCTCTATCGAGTCTTCGTTTGAGAAAAAACATGGATTTAAATATAGTAAACATGCGGTGAAGAATAGAAACACAAGAAAGCCTTATTAGGATTTCCTTATTAATTAATAAATAAAACAAATGGAAGAAGGACATAAAACTGAGAAGCATGAAGTTGAAGAAAGACTCATAATACTTAAGAGTATTAAAAATAAAGATGGGCTAGTAGATGCTCAAAAAATATGGAAAGAAAACAATAAAGCTAGACGTGTATTAGAACGTTCTCATGACAAAAGCGACTATATGACCAATATAGGGTTTACGGTGAAGACAGCTAAAGATGCTGAGCTTCTAGCTTGAGTCCAGGAATATAAGTTCATACCTCTAGACGAAGAGGCTAGAACTAATATAAATCCCGTGAAGCTTAATTGGAAATACTGGTGGTTAATGGCTAAAACTGATAAAGCTTTATCAAAAGTTATACCAGAAGCTACGGCGTTTTGAACATGAGTTTGGTATGAGGCTACTAAAACTATTAGAAAGAAAATAAAAGAACCAATCCGCTCGAAGGATGGAGGTATTACATATAAAGAAAAAATAGTAGTAGACTATGATGGTATATGGAATGAATATATACCATGGGAAAACTTCTTCATTGATGGTAATGATATTGACAATTCTAATGAAGTGGTGTGGATAAAATATTGGGATAGGAATGAATTTTTAAAAGAACACGAATTAAATCCTGATTATAAAAATCTTTCTTCTATACCTTTAGGGAAACAATATACTGTTGTTGATTGAGAAGTTGATAATAAATATGACCAAGACAATGAAAATATAATCACTGAAATGAGGTATTATAATAAAAGTAATGACCAAATGATTATTTTAGCAAATGGAGCTGAAGTTTTAAATAGTCCAATTCCATTCACTCATAAAGAACTTCCTTTCTGTCTTTTTTATGACTATGAAGTATTAGATAGAATTTGGGGTATGGGTGAATATGAACTACTCGCTGAGGATATTGAATATAGAGATGCTCTAAGAAGTCTATCAATAGATGTTATTAAGGCTCAAATGGGAACTACTATGATAGATGAATCAGTTGATATTGACCAAAGTACATTTGAACTCTGAACTAATACTTACACTAAAGTGAGCGATTTAGATTGAGTTAAATTTTATTCTCCAAATGTATCGACTAATAGCATAGATAATGCAGAACTTAAAGTTGATAATGATATTATAGCTAAGAGTGGTATTGATTTTAAAGCACAACAACTTAGTCCACAAGAAACAGCTACTAGAACTGCAGCGAAGACTGAGAGCGGGAAGAAGAAAATAAATCTTAACCTCAAAATAAATGGCTACTCTTTCTTTGGAAGACTTGCTCGTCTTAGAATGGCAAACATTCAACTATTACATAGCATAGGTAGTAAGGAAATATTTGTTGAAGGACAAGATGTAGATTCTAATTGAATAACTTCGCCATTAAACGGAGGATATTGAAGTTTCACTATAAAACCTTGAATGGTTAAGGGTAATTTTAACATAGTTCCAATCACTGAATCTATTCTTGGTATTAGCGAAGAAAGAGATTTAGAACATATATTAAGATATGCTGAAGTTGCTGGTAATATAGTTGATAGTAACGGACAACCAGTTGTTCAAGGGGACAAGCTTGTTAAGGCAATAACAGAACGTTTTGGACTTGATTTTGATTCACTTACATCAGCGTCTCAACAACAAAAATCTCCAGAACAGATTATAAATGAATTGGAAAGTGAAGACAGAGGAACTTCATTAGCACCTAACGACCCTAATTCTCCTGGCTATATACCACCAGCACAGAGAAGTGGAGCTACTAACGCTGTACCAACATCTTGAGGAAGAGCTGCCCTATAAAAAGGGGGCTTGACTTAATTTGGCTTATTCATATAATGAAGGCTGTACACAAATGTTATACAACTAAGAAAAATTGATATGACGACTAAAGAGGAAGAGGATGTAGTTATTACTAAGCCTAAAAAGCCTAGGAAGCCCCACAAGAAGAAACCGTGAAGAAAGCCAGGGTCAACTAATATATGAAAGCCGTTACAAATTATGAATGCAAATAAGATTGTTGATTATACAATTACATGAGCAGCTACAATTACTAACGAGGAAAATATTGCAGCTTGAGTGAAGGCTAACACCCCACTAACTATAGAACAAGCCTGCCGAGAGGTTGGAATGACTAGAATGAATTTCTATTACTATAGAGATACCATCCCTGCTATTAGAGAGAAGCATATAGAGTTTAAAGCTAATAGAAGAGAGCTTCTAAAAGATAAGGCGGAAGACACCATATATAATGCCCTACATTGAGCTATGAATATATCAGATAAGGATATTCTCGATACAGCAAAGTGGATGAGTGAGAAAACTGATAAAGCCTATAACCCAAAAATAGAAATTGAGAGTAAGAGTCTGGCTTTAAATTTTGATATATCATTAGATGATATGGAAGAGCAATTGCTAGAACTAATTCGTAAATAAACACTAATGATTAAATTAATAAAAGAATTCCTAGAGCGGAAGAGAAGTTTGAAAAATCACACGATAGACATATCTCCAGAAATGAAAAGAAAACTGGATGCGTTTGATTATTCAACTGCTCAAGCTTTATTTAATGTCACATTAGATAAACTAGGGAAGGAAATGATTGGGGGAGAACTATCGGCAGACTATGTCCGCTGAGCAAAGTTCGCCCTTACGCATTTTAAGAAACACTTCAAGAACTAAAAGGTTCCTTTAAATAATAATAATACATAAAATGACAAATTGAGTTACACCTGAAAATGGAGATTCAAGTATAAATACACAGGAGCTTAGCGTAAGCGAAGGTACACCTAAAGTAGACTTTGAAGCTAGACATAAAGAAGCACAAGATGCTCTGTCAAGAAAGGCTGAAGAGAACATTAAAGCTAATATTAAATTAGCAACACTTGATGCAAAAGAAATTTTAGGAATGGATAGTAAAATGCAAAACAAAGTTATATCAGAAGTTTATTGATATAATAACTTAGAAGAGCTAAAAACTATTCAATGAGAAGAATTCTGGAAAACAAGTGGAGAACAAGATTTAACTGAAATTGAGCTTATGGCTAAAGAAGTTAAAATATTAAAAATGCAAAATAAAAAGTCTGATATTACTAGAGCATTAGAAGATTATAAAAAAGATAATGCAAAAATCTTTACTGATAACGAAGATGCTTTACAAAAAATAGAAGGCGAACTTGCTTACATTTCTGAATCTTTACCTGCAAAGGAAAGAGTGGAAAGAGCAGGTAAAATCTTGTTTGGAGACAATTATGTTGACGCAACGACGGCAGCTTATCTATCTATGCAAGACAAGTCAATGTCTGCTGGTTCTAAAACTAGTGCATGAGACTGAAAAAAACAAGGAAATTCTTTCGCTGATTTTGCAAAAGCATGAGGTTTTCTTAAATAGATTTATCACTAACGTGAAAATCCTTTATAATACTAACTTACAAATAAAATGGCTTTACTAATAAACGGTGAACAATTTAAAAGTGAATCAGGTATTGCAACTAACTCTCTCGTTACCGTTTCTGGTAACTTTGTTTCTAAAGCTTCAGGTTTTGCTACAGTTAATACTGTTGGTACTGAAATTCTAGGGGTTGCTCACACTGCTAAAACTTTTGCTTCTAATAACCAAACTGTAGATATGGATAGAGTAATCTATGCTTCTGCTACTACATGAGATATAATGAGAGTTGAAGTTATTGCTGACGCTACTGTAACTATTGCTAACGAAAATCAATTTTTCGATATTAATACTAACGGAACTGTTGATGTTGCTACTGCTTCTGCTACAACTGGTCAATTAAAAATGACTAAATTTGTATCCACTGCAAAATCTATTTACGAAATTGTAAATAAATAAAAACAGAAGAGAACTTTCTCTTTCTTATAATAATTAATAACTAAATAAAAATGACTCCAATCGCTCCAAAAACTGGACATTTCTTTGAAAACTCACAAGACCTACTTACTCCAACTCTAGTTGATATTATCAACCAAAGAATTGCTGAGTCTGGTTATGATGATGAATTCATGAAAGTCGGGTACGTGAATGAAAAAGTATTTACAAAAGACGGTACTATCACTTCTATGATAGGTCCTGAAGCTTTAAAAGAAATTGTTGAAGGTGCAACTGCTCCTTTAATTAATAAAGAACAAGGGTATGAAAAAGGTTTCAGAGTAAAACTCTATGCTAGAAAAATGGTTGTTTCAAAACTTCTTTCTAAATGGATTATGAAAAATGAAACTCTTGCTTCTGCTGATAACTCAGTTCAAGCTGAAATTAGAAAACTTATGGAAGATGTTACTTTCCTTGCGGACGGTGCTAAACTTACATTAAACAACCAAGGTATTGGTGTATTAGCTGATGGTTTTTCAATCACTAACGCTTACGGTGCAGGTTCTGCTTCTCCAGATGGAGTTGCTCTTTTCTCTACTTCACATATAGTAAAAAAAGACGGTACAACTTATTCAAATCTTGAAACTGGTGCACTTACTGCAACTACTTTAGAAGCTGCTATCCAAAAACATAAAGTTACAATTAAAATGGGTAACGGTAGAAGAGTTAGAACTGCTGACGTTTACCAATTACTTGTACCTAGAGCTTTAGAAACTGCTGCTAGAAAAATTCTAGTTGCTGGTGGACAATTAGCTGGTACATATGACCCAACTAACATCACTATCTTTGATTTCCAAGGTAGTAAAATTGAACTAATCGTTTCTGACGTATTAGGACAAACTGATGATAATGGTGGTCTTGTTGGTTCTGATACTAACTGGTTCGTTATTAACTCTTCACTTGCTAGACAAATTAAAGCGTTTAGAGTGTTTGAATTATACGGTCAAGAAGTTACAACTTGGTACGATGATGATACTGGAAATTACTATATCAAATTAGATATGGCTTTCGGTGTTGACCATTACCAACCAGAATGTATCGTTGGTTCTACTTGATTATAGGCTTTACTAAGCCATTTCTTATATTCCTTAATTATGGTCAATGCCTACAAAAGTTAATATAACTGCATGAACTAAATATTGAAGACTTATAGTTGTTGAGGAGGCGTCTACAAGGACAACTCCTTAATGAACTGTAAAGAGATATTTTTCATGTCAATGTAAGTGTTGAGCTATTAAAGAATATATGATTCAATTTCACAGATTTTAAAAACAGTTTTTCGCAAGAAAAGCTATTTTCCTAAAAAGGGGGAGAGGAGAATAATGTTCTCCTTTCTCTCTTTTTTTTATAAATAAATAAAAGAATATATGAATGAGGTGAACAAAAGCGAATTTTTTTCCACAGCCGTAAAACAAAGACTGTTATTTAATAAACTTAATCTTCCTAGAGAAGCAATAAATGTTGAATCTTTTAGGAGTGATGTATCAACGAGCAATCTATGAGAAATCAAAGGTATTGGTGAGGCAACTAAGACTAGGCTAATGGAAGCGGGGATAACAAGCAAGGAAGAACTTAAGGAAAAAACAGAAGAAGAAATAAAAAAAATAATAACAAACCCTTTGTCATTAAAAGGGATAATAGCCTTTAAAGCCACTTAATATGAGTTTAAGAGATATAGAAAACTACCGTTTAATAGACGGAGTAAAAATAGATAATCTTCCAACTGACACAACTGCAGAGTTGGCATTAAAATTAGATGATGTTACTGCTTGAATTGGTATATCTATTGATAAAACAAATCCAAATGTACCAATCATTACTAATACATGAGCCATTCCAGTTTTAACGAAAGCTATAACTTTCACTGTAACTGCCGATTTTGCTATATGAGAAGTTATTGACATTACAACATGAACAGGTGATATATCATGAACCTCAGATAGAGTTGTATGAAATACATGAGCTGTTGATAGCTTATGAATAGATGCATGAGTTTTTAATTGAAATTCATCATTAACGATTGCAGATAACAAAACAATTACACTAAAAGGAGTTGACGCAATATGGGACTCGGCGACTACATTTCATTTTACTAGAGCATTAACTATATGAGAATGGTTTATTATACAAGATTGAGAATCAACTTCAGGAGGAGCTTTATGAAACACACTAGTAGATTGAACTCTTACAATAACTTGAAACAGTAGTTTTCAATGAACCTTATCTAAAACATGAAGCACAATTTGAACTGTTGTTACATATGTAGATGATAATGGTTGACCTAGCACTATAAATTTACCTACAGCGGTTTGATTATTAAATCAATCTTTTAGTTATATAAGAACTGATACAAGTGTAAATATAACCACTATTGACGCTGATGGAGCTGAACAAATAAATAATGCTTCCACTTTACCGATAGCAGCATGAGAGAGCGTTACTATAATTAGTAATGACTCAAACTGGTTTATTATATAAATAAAAAATATGTCAAATTTAGCCTGAATAAACATTAAATACTTCCGTACCGAGGAAGAACTACCTACAGCAATTGGATGATTTATTCAATTAGCTGATTGAGTAAAATACATATTATGAGACAATCTAACTATTACAAATAAGATAAAAATGTGAGCTGGTACAACTCTTGAGTGAAATGGACTATTTGGCTCTACTTTAACGTATGCCTGAACTGGTTCAATGATATCATGAGTAGACTGAGATTGTGTAATAAAACATATACAATTTGATTGCCCGAGTGCAGAGGTATTTAATTTTGTAGATTCTTCTACTCAAATAAGCACTATACTTATAGATAGTGTACAAGTAGTTTCTTGTGATAGCTGGGGGACATTCCAAGTACTATCTTTTATACAGAATAATAGTAATGCTAGAGCAATGACAACTTCATGAATAACGCTTACATGAGCTAATTGGCTAATAGTTTCTATAAAAGAATTCTTTATAGGAACAACTACAGACTGATTCGTATTTATAGATTTTTGAACATCTGTACATCAAAACATTGAAATTACAAATCTCGTATTGCTAGCTACATGATGATGAGCTGCTGCAATATGAATATCTTGACTCGCTTCGAGTTGAAATTTATTAACGTGAAATATTGCAAATGTAAGTATGAGTAGTTTCTTATGAAATATTACTCCTCTCTCGTGAATAGATGAGAATGATATTAGATGGGATTTTCAATGAAACACAGCTAATGTAGCTGATACAAGAATAGTAGCTTGAATGAATATTCCTACTACTCAAACGGTTGTAATAACAACACTATGAGTACCTGTAATCGTAAATGATTCAAATACAGGATGAACAAATATATGGAGTTTAAAAACAGCAAGAAAATTTGAGTTTAGTGCATCTCTAGGTAGACTTACTTATAAGTGAGAAAGACCTGTATATCTAAATGTCGCAGCTACTGCTACAGTAGAAAAAGTATGAGGAGGGGCAGACCCTATATGTTGATTTATTGCAAAGAATTGAACTGTTGTAACTGACTCTAAAGCTTGTACAGAAAATTCTACACCAACGTCTATTCCAATTCAAACATGAGTAGATTTAGTAACAGATGATTATATAGAAATAGCAGTACAGAATGATGGATGAACTGCTGATATAATAATAAATCTAAGTAACGTAGAAATATTTTAACAAATAATTAAAAAATATGACAATCAAGAAAAATCAGATTGAAGATTTTATCTCTGATACAACTCAAGCAGCATTAGATGCAAAACTAGGCAGTGTTGTTTGATGAACAAATATTACAATAGATAATACAGACCCCATAAATCCTATTATTAATGGAACAGCATGAGCCGCTCCTGTAGATAGTGTTAATGCTAAAACTTGAGTTGTCGTATTAGACACTTGAGACTTACTAGAAGTAACAGATAAAAATTATGTTACAGATGCAGAAGCGGTTGTGTTATGAAATACAAGTGGAACTAACACATGAGACCAAGACCTTTCTTGATTAGAAGTGTTAACTAATAAATCAACCAACACTTCATTGGGAGCATCTGACACTCTCTATCCTACTCAAAATGCAGTTAAAACTTATGTTGATGCAGCGGCTTGAGGTTGAGCTTCAACACAATCTAGTGTAACAGCTTGAGAGAACGTAACGGCTTGAGATGCTATAGCATATCATAATTGAATAATAACAGCATATTCTTGAAATAGCTTTAGTGTAGCAACACAGGATGCTACTCCAGTTTGATTAACCTTCAATAGTGATTGAACTAAAATGTTTGTTACTTGATTAATTTGACAGGATATTAATGAATATGCCCTATCTACTGCTTATGATATTACATCAGCAACATATACTACAAATCTATCTGTTTCAGCACAAGATACTGCACCAAGAAGTATTACTTTTAATACAGATGGTACTAAATTATTCTTAGTTTGATTAACTTGAAAAGATATTAATTTATATACACTATCTACAGGTTTTGACTTAACGTCAGCTACCTTCAGTGGAACTACTTTTAGTGTTACTTCACAAGATACTTCTCCTACATGAATTGCTTTTAATCCAGACGGGACAGTAATGATTGTATCTTGAGATGCAAATGAGACAATATTTCAATATAATTTAACTGTTTGATTTGATATAACAACTGCTAGTTATTCTTGAAATAGTTTAAATGTATCTAGTAAAACAACAATAACAAGATGAGTAGCATTTAATACTAATTGAACAATTGTATATGTAGCTTGATGAACAAGTAGTTGAAGTGTAATTGCTTATGCTCTTTCTTCACCATATAATTTATCATCATGAGTTTTTTCATACAACTTTACAGTATCCACTGAAGATACTAATAGTTATGATGTAGCAATTGATGCTACAGGTGATAAGTTATTCATGATATGAATCACTACAGATACTGTTTATGAATATACTACATCAACCTGATATAAAAAATGAGATGCATCTAGTGTTGGTAAAATAAACTTTGTATGATTTGCTGAAGCAACTGCAACTTCTTGAAATCCTGTAACATTAAATACAGCCTGAGTTGATGGTAATCAAAGTTGAATGACAATATGAAGTGAATATTATTTATCAGATACCCCGTGAGCTATAGCAACTACAGCCTGAACTAATTCAGTTAAAGTTGGTAAGGCAATAAGTGCTACGGAACTGGAAATATATACGGGATGAGATACTGGAGGAGGAGAGATATTTGATATAAGAACATGAGCATCTCAGGCATTAACAACAACTATTGCAACAGTACAATTTAATACTGAGCAAGTAGATACTGGTTCAAACTTTAATACAGGGACATATACCTATACAGCACCCTCAACTTGAACATATTTGTTTTATTTCAATCTTGCTTTATTTAGTTGAACAGACCAGGATAAGGTACGTGTTGAATTAGCAGTTAATGGTACTACGCAATTAGCAAATGAGAAAGATATTAGTTGAGATACTGCGTATTTTAATGGTACAAAAGTTGTTTCATTAACAGCAACAGATACGGTTATAATAAGAGCTAGAAATACTACAGCAAGTAGATGAAGTCTAAATGCTGGTAATTCTTCATCGTTTGGTGGATATAAATTAGATTAATAATTAATAAAAACATTATGGATATTGTAAAGGCAATAGAACAGTTACATCCTACATTAAAATTCTGAACTGACTTTATAGTTAGTAATGATAGCCTAGGAGAATGAGATGTAATAGAATGGATTACTACAGAATATACACAACCTACTCAAGCAGAACTAGATACTGCTTGGACTGAACTTGAGACTATACAACAAGCTGAACAAGCTAAGATAGAGAAAAAGCTAGCTATAGAAAAAGTAGCTTCACTCTCTGACCAGCTTAATTTAATAGCTTCTGTATTGGACACACTAACATCTGA
>Ga0307379_10008112_pt1 | contig 14207 bp, 14 predicted proteins | sample UN2MG_FD_202237 | JGI IMG/M metagenome (GOLD analysis project Ga0307379, IMG submission 202237) | Soil microbial communities from Risofladan, Vaasa, Finland - UN-2 | ecosystem: Environmental > Terrestrial > Soil > Coastal area > Acid sulfate soil | place: Finland: Risofladan, Vaasa | collected...
CTCATCCCCTTGTACCGCGCCTCACTGATGTCCATCGCCCGGTCGAGCAGGACCGTGAAGTCCAGCCCGGAGGCGGTCCGGAAATCGACCGCGCGCGTCCCCGCCGCCCGTCCCTCCGCCAGCGTGTGAAGCCTCAGCCCTCCAAGCTGCGACGTGTGGCCGATGCGCTTCTCCGTCTCCTTCCGATCGCGGCCGAATGTCGGCATCCTCCCCTCCTATCGATCGTGCGGCTCAGGCCGCCGCCGTCACTTCGCCAGAAACGCCTCGTCTCCCATCGAGTCCAGGTACTCCTGCAGCCGCCGGCGCCGCGCCAGAACCGCCTCGAATAGCCCATCCGCCGTCTCCTCGATGGTGCGGCGGCTGTTCGTGTAAGGATCTACCTTCGTCGCCGCGTTCACCTGCTCTATCCACTCCCGCGGGATGCCCTTCGTGCCCGACAACGCTCCCGCCAATCCCCCGGCCACCGCCGCCAGGCAATCGGTGTCGCGGCCGAAGTTGACCGATGTGACGATCGCCTCTTTCGGGTCGCCCTTCGTCAGCGCAAACACCGCCAGCCCCTTCGCCACGATCTCGTTCGCCTGCGACTGCCCGTAGTTGAAGTAATCCCCGCCGTCGTAATGCTCGTAGAACTCATCCCGCATCGCCATCGGATCGGTGTGCTTCTCCGCCAGTTCGAGGGCGCGCCTCACCTCCTCCTCGATGGTGTCGTAGTGCGTGTAAAGAGATCCGGGCTCCTCCCGGTAGTGCACGAACTCCTTCGCCACCGCCAGCACCGATTCCACCGTCGCCTCCGGCTTGCACGCCTCCGCGAGGGCCGCGTTGTAGAGCGCCCCCCAGCGAAGCGCGTACGCGATCTCCCGCGCATAGAGCTTGCCCACCTCGAAGGTGTCGTCGGCCGCGCCTCGCGGGTCTCCCGCGTTGATGAGCCCCAGCGGATGCGACGACCGCGCCAGCGACACGACGTTTGGATAGAGGTAGAGCTTCCCCAGCTCGGACGCCGGCAGCCCGGCCCTCGCCAGCTCCAGCAGCGACTTATCGAAGGACTCCTGCTTATAGACGATCTTCTCCGGGTCGATATCTCGAACCCACACCGCGGCGACATCCTGTGCCAGCACCCGGTCCTGCTTCTCGATGATCGCAGTGGCGATCAGCTTCTGCCGTTCGATCCCGTCCTCCGTGGTGCCGGGCGGCCGCTTCCACTCCGTGTACTCCGTGTAGTTCGCGTACGGAAGGAGCCTATCGAGAACGCCGTGCTTCTCCCTGATCTCCTCCCGCGTCCACCCCTCAACCACCGCCCCCATCGCCGATCCTGTCCACGACCCCGCGATGCATCCGCGGAATCTCTCTCTCAGTGTCGTCATAGGCCGACTCCTTTCTTGAGACTCATGGAACGCGCCCCCCCCTCGCCGTGGAACGCCCCTCCATCACTACCGCCTTTGGCCCCATGCCCCCTCTTCCCTCCCCCGACCAAAGTGCGATCGCTCTTTCGGCTTGTTGCTTCCCTCGCCCAAGCGCGAAAAGAGGGCAGCAGCCTCCGCTCCTGCCCTCCTCTATCCGTTGGGCAGGAGCTTGACTCCTGCCACATGTCCCTCTGCCCTGAGGCCTAATGCACCGAGCAGCTAATGCACGGCGTTGCTTCGGTAGTTCCACTGCCGAAGCAGTAAGAGTCCTCTGCCCGCCTAATGCACCGAGCAGCTAATGCACGGATCGTACGCCCGCACCATCATCTCCAGCTTCAGCTCCACGTCCTCCTTCGGCTGGTTCGCGATCTGGGCGGCGAGCGCCTCCAGGTCCCGGTCGATGTTGGCGTAGTTCTGATTGGTGGGGATGATGCAGTTCGCCTTCACGAGCCGCGCCCCGTCGTCGTAAGTGTAGTCGTGAATCAGCAGGCCCCGCGGCGCCTCCACCACGCCCACGCCCCGGCCGTGCCTGGTGATCGGCGGCACCTCTTCCTCCTTGATGCCCCGGGCGAGCAGCTTCTCCATCAACTCGATAGCGTCCTCGATCGCATGCACCGTCTCGATGAACTGCGCCACGTTGTTCATGAACGTGTTGTAGACCGGCGGCTTGAAGCCCAGCTCCTCCATCACCTTCTGCGCCTTCGGGTGAAGCTGCTTCCAGTTGTTGTTCACCCGAGCCAGCGCGCCCACCATATAGCTGTCCCGGTTCCACCTGGAGTGCTTTGCCGTGGAGTGCGGCACCAGGAACTCCTGGATCGCGTCCAGATAGTCGTCCGGGGACACGCGGCCCCCGTCCGTCGAGACGATATCCCCGCCGTAGAAGCTGTAATGGTCGGGCTGCTGGAGCGAAACGTATTCCGTCTCCCGCTCGAAGGCCGGCAGCTCCAACGTCTTGAGGATGCCGATGGTCGTCTTCATGTCGTCGCGCAGACCGATGAACCGGTCGCGCATCTGCGCCAGCGCGGTCGGGTCCGGCATGGAGGTATACCCGCCCGGAACCACGGCCACGGGATGCGTGTGCCTTCCCACCAGCACGTCCGCCAGATCGTAGCCCGTCAGCTTCACGCGGAAGGCGAGCTTGACCGTGTCGGGAGCCTTCTCCACCAGCGGAATGACGCTCTTGAGTCCGAGCAGATCGGGGGCGACGAGGAAGTAGACGTGGAGCGCGTGGCTCGACACCATCTCCGCGTCCATGATCAGGCGGCGCAGCAGCGCGGTCTGCTCGGTGATCTCGATGCCCAGCGCATGTTCGGAGGCCTGCACCGAGGCGGAGCTGTGGCTCATCGCGCAGATCCCACAGATCCGCGTCGCGATGTGCGCCACTTCCTCGTGGCTTCTCCCTCGCAGAAAGCCCTCGAAAAAGCGGTTCGCCTCGACGACTTCGAGGATCGCCCTCTCGACCTTGCCGTCCTTTATCGAGGCGAGGATATTGCCGTGTCCCTCAACTCGTGTTACGTGGTCGACCCGAATCTCCATGGCTCGGAACCCTTCTTCTTGGCATCGGATTCAGCAGCGGACTCCGCCAGCTCCTTCACGCGCGGCGCCCGCTGGGAGTAAATCTGGAACATACCTATGATGTGCTCGAGCGTGTAGTCGTGCTCTTCGAGAACGTCCTTCGCCGCGTTGACGTTGGGATCATCCACGAGCCCCCGGCACCCGAAGCAGCGATGGCCCCGGCTCGTGCAGATGGCGTTGCATCCACACCGCGTCACCGGCCCCAAGCAGATCATGCCCTTGTCGTACACGCACTCGTACCCGTTCAGCTTGCACTCATAGCAGACCGCCTCGTTCGGCACGCGGTATGGCCGCCCCAAGAGCAGGTGCTTCAGCACCGATACGAACTCGTCCGCATTGATCGGGCACCCGTAGATCGAGACATCAACCTCGATCTCGTCGCCGATCGGGCGAACCTCCCCGGCCTCCCCCGCCGCGAACCTGCCCGCTTCCTCGCCGTAGACCAGCGTCAGCAGCTCCGACTTCTCGAACCGGTTCGCCGACACGTGGGGGCCCCCGAGCGCCGCGCACGACCCCAGCGCCACCACCAGCTTCGCTTTCTCTCGGATCTTCTTCAGGCGCGGCACATCGGAATCGCGACAGATCGATCCCTCGACGAACGCGATGTCGAACTCGTCGCTCTTCTCCGACATCGCCTCCCGCCACGTCACGATATCCACGTGCTTCAGCACGTCGATCAGCGGAAGACCGATGCTCAGCACCGTCAGCTGGCAGCCCTCACAACAGGCAAAATCGAAGAATGCTACTCTCGGCTTATCGCTCACCACTCGTTCTCCGCTTCTTCGAGTCTTGCGCTCCCAGACCCTAGATGCTCTCGTGGAAGCTTCGCAGCTCTTCGCCCGTGAACACGGGCCCGTCGATGCACACGTACTTCCCCTCGATCTGGCAGTTGCCGCATTTGCCCACACCGCACTTCATCCGCCGCTCCAGCGAAAAATAGACGTGATCGTCGGGAATGCGCAGCGCCGAAAGCTCCGCGTACACAAACCGGTACATGACCGGGGGACCGACCACCACCGCCACCGTCCGGCGGGACGGGTCGAGTTCGATCTGCTGGAACAGCGTGGTCACCACCCCGACGTTGCCGTCCCACCCCTCGGCCGGCCTGTCGATGGTCACCAACACCTGGTTGTTCTCTCCCTGGCCCCACACCTCCAACTCCTCCGCGAACAGGATGTCCGCTGGGCTCCTGTTCCCGTACAGCAGCATCATGCGGCCGTACTTCTCTCGCTCCGCCATGATGGAGTTCACCACCGACCGCAGCGGCGCCATGCCGATGCCCCCGGACACGATGAGGCAGTCGGCTCCCTCGAAATCCTCCATCGCGAATCCGTTGCCCAGGGGGCCGCGAATGCCTACCGCCTCCCCCGCCCCCAAGGTGTGCATCTTCCCCGTCAGCCCCCCGAGCGTGCGCACGCACAGCTCGAAGCTGCCCTTCTTCGCGGGAGATGAGGTGATAGAGATCGGTGCCTCGCCAAAACCGAAGATGCTCACTTCGACAAACTGGCCGGGCTTGTAGCCAAGATCCTTCCCCCCCGCCAGCTCGATCTCGAAGAGCCGGTCCTGCTCCGTCAGGTTCTCCGCCCGCGTGATCTTCGCGATCTCCGGAACGAACAGCTCCTCCGGCTTCTGATCCGGGAATCGCTGTTGCAGGGTCGTCATCTCACTACTTCCTCCCTCGCTTGGGCCAGCACTGAATTCAGCACATCGACCAGGCCGATCTCCGCTGTGCACGACTTGCTGCACCGGCCGCACCCCACGCAGAACGGCATCCCATGCTCCCGCAGCAGGTACACGAACTTGCGGAACCACCGGTGGCGAACCCGGTCGGCCCGCTCCCCCCGGAAGTTGTGGCCTCCGGCCACCACGGCGAAGTCCTGGAACTGACAGGAATCGTACGTGCGCTCGCGAGTACCCGAGGAGAGAAGGAGATCGACTTCGTCGTCTACGTCGAAGCAGAAGCAGGTGGGACACACGTTCGTGCACGTCCCACAACTGTAGCACCGCAGAGCCGTCGCCTCGAAAACGTCGCTGTGATATCGCGGCTCCAGCCGGTCCGGCAGCGCCTCCATCTCGGCCTTTATCTTGGTCTTCACGCCCTGCTTGCGCTCGTCCCAGGCGGCCTTTGCCGCCGCCTCGTCCGCAGCCGTCGCCTCCCGCACCTCCGCCGCCTCCTTCAGAAGATCCTCGCCCTTCTCTGTCAGCACCTCGACGAAATAGCCGGACTCGATAGGAGTCAGGAAGAGATCGGCCCCCTCCCTCGTGTCCGCGCTGCCGACCGACGTGCAGAAGCAGTACTCGTCCGGCATGCAGTCGATGCCGACGATCGTCGCCGCCTTGCGCCGCGCCAGGTAGTACGGGTCCGACACCCCGTGGCGCTGCCCCATCGCCCAGTCCAGCAGCTCGATCCCCTTGAGATCGCACGGGTGGATGCCGAAAAGCACGAACGGCTCGCGGTCCAACACGGCCGTCGTCTTGCCGTCGGCCATGCTGAATTCGAGCACTTTTTCACGAGGGGGCATGAAGGCCTTCTTCGGCGGCAGCACCGTTCTGACGTACCCGAGCTGGACCTTCTCAGGGTCGTCTATCCATTCGAAATCGAAGCTCGTCTTGCCCCGTTTCACACCTGCCATGAGGCGAGACTTCTCGCAGATCCGCCCCAGAAGCTCCCGCAATCCGGATTCGCTGAGGACACCCGTGCGCCGCATAGATCACTCCAGTCCCTCGGGCATTCGCCTATCGACTCCCCCCCGCGGACAGACCCCTCCGTTCCCGAGAACGCGACAATGCCCTCTCCGGTGAGACGCCGTGGTCGGGGGCCGGCCCTGCGTCGGGGTGCACGCGTGCGCGTGCGCTCGCAACGAATAGTTCTGCGCGAGTCGGGATTCGCCTCCCAGTCCCTGTGAAAATAATACGGAGCGCCTGGACAGCGAGCTTCCCGGCTGCTCGACCCCCGGGTGCTGCCTCCCGGAAAGCGCTTCCCCGTCAGGCGCGCCCCTCACTCGGAGGCCTTCGGCGGCCGAGCCCCCTCCTCGCACGCCGAGCGCCTCCTCGATCCGCCGCACGCCCTCGCCGCGGGACTCTCAGTCCCTCCCCACCTTCACCGCGGCCAACCCCTCCGAGAACATCCCCGCCTGATCGAACTGTGGCTCGGCAACCATCCTGCCCGTCTTATCGATATAGCCCCACTTGTCTCCCACTTTCACCGCGACCAGCCCGTCACGAAACCCCCAGGGTTTGTCGAACTGTGGCTCGATAACCATCCTGCCCGTCTTATCGATATAGCCGCACTTGTCTCCCACTTTCACCGGGGCCAGCCCGTCACCAAACCTGTAGGCATCATCGAACCCCGGCTCGATAACCAGCTCGCCCGTCTTGTCGATATAGCCCCACTTGTCTCCCACTTTCACCGGGGCCAGCCCTTCGCCGAAGTTCCCGGCATCGTCGAACTCGACCTCGATAACCACCTTCCCCATCCTATCGATATAGCCCCACTTGCCCCGAAAGCTCCACATGCGACCGATGCAGCCGCGGCACACGGGGGCCAGCCCTTCGCCGAAGTTCCCGGCATCATCGAACAGGCGCGAGATCACCAAGTAGTGCGTAGTGCCGCTTCCCGGCTTGATATAGCCCCACTTGCCCCCAGAGAGCTCCACCTGGGTCAGTCCTTCCGAGTCAGTAAACAATCGATGGCTCAACTGAGGTTCGACGACCATCTTCCCGGTCTTGTCGATGAATCCCCACTTCTGCGCCCGCTTGTGGTATAGGGTGTCGTAACTCGTGACCCGGGATAGCTCTCTCCCATCCTCGTCGTAGAGTCTCACTCCCGGCGCGGGCTCGATAACCAACCCTTCCTCGCACATGTCACCAATCGCCACGCGCGCCAGTCCTTCCCCCAGCTCTCTCCCGCTAACGCTGACTACGTACTGGGAAAAACCGATGGCATCATCGAACCCCGGCTCGATAACCACCTTGCCCGTCTTGTCGATATAGCCCCACTTGTCTCCCACCTTCACCGCGGCCAGCCCTTCATGGAAGGCGTCCGCCGCCTGGAACCGCGGGTCGATCACCACCTCGCCCGCCCTATCGATAAAGCCCCACTTCCCGCCGTCAGCTCGCGCCTCCCGCCGGGCGACTGACGTCAGCAGCACGGCCGCGAGACACACAGACAAAGCGACAGCTCTCTTCACCATCTCTCCCCTCCTTCGTTTCGTGAAACGTCGCTCTTCCGGGACCCGAAGAGATTCCTGCACTATTGGGTTTCGCACGTTGAAGTAATGTGCGAAACCCAGTAGCCGGCGTCGTGTGCGTTCTGAGAGCTTCGCCGAGTTACTTCTTTCGGCGAAGCTCCATACAGTGACAGACGCAATGCGGGAATCTCTCTAGAGCCGCGAGCAGCGCATCAAGTCCCCGAGAGTCGCGATATGCCCCATCTCCTCCTTGAGGATCTCATCCACCCGCGCCCCGCCGACCCGCTCGGGCACCAGGTCCTGAAGACCGAGATAGAAGACGATCGATTCCTTCTCCATCCCGATGGCGAGCCGCAGGATATCCTCCATGGTCTCCTTGCCGCTGATCCGCACCTCGGAGCCCAGGCCCTTCTTGACAGCTCTCCTGTCGGCGAAGGCCTGCAGGTAGTACGGCAGCTCCCCATACGGGTCGTACGTCATCTCCTTCCGCTCGTCATCGCTCAGCCCGGCCCGCATCGCGGAGAACGTCTTCTCGTGCTCCTCCTCCATCGCCGCCAGCTCCAGAAACATCGCCCGCGCCGAGGCGCTCTGCTCCAGCTCGGCCGCGCGCGTGTAAAACTCGGCCCCCTTCCGCTCGATCTCCAGCGCCATCTCCAGAATCTCGTCCGCGTTGAATGTGATGCTCATGAGTTCCCCACTCGCCTCCTGTCTCTCCTGGCTATTGCCCGCTCGGCTCAGCGTCCATCAGCAGGAGCAGGTGCGGCGCCTCCTGAATCATCGGCGACTTCTGCACGATTCCCTCGGCCGCCTTCTCTCCCCTCCCTCCCGACCCTTCGCCGGACTGACCGCCCGCTGTCTCACAGCGACCACACACGCCGCCCAACGTAAGGCCACGGCCCCTCATCTCTCAATCGCTCGCCCGCTCTGTCGCCTGGTGTCAGAACAGCACAACCCGACCGTAACCGGCGGGAAGAACGAGCCGACCGTCAGCGAAGTGCTGGAGCGGAAGAAGCCGGCACCAGCTCACCGGACAGACAGCGAGGAGGCGGAACGATGGGCAAGACCACCGTCCTCTGGAAAGAGGGCATGCACTTCTGCACCCACGTCGAGTCGGGGCAGCTCATGTGCGACGAGTCCTCGGAGATCGGGAAGGCCTACCCCTCCGCCCCCGAGCTGCTCATGGCCTCCCTCGGCTCCTGCATCGGCTCGGTCCTCGTCTACTTCGCGGACCGCCGCGACCTGGACCTCGAGGGAATGAGCATCGACCTCGACTGGAAGATCGCCGAGGACCCCCACCGCATCGGCGCCATCGACATCGCCGTCTCCATCCCGAAGAAGATCCCCCCGGCGCAGGCCAAGGCCCTCGACCGCGTCGCCCACGCCTGCCTCATCCACAACACCCTCACCCACCCCCCGAAGATCTCCCTCGGGCTCGCCGCCGGCGGCTGAACGCGCGGCCCCGCCCCAGGCGGCCAGCTCACCCCGTCTCGACCTCTCCCTGGCCGCCCATCCGCTCCGCCATCTCGGCCACCTCCTCTCGGCCCTCCTCCAGATACTTCGCCTCATCGGGCGCGAGCCGCTGCAGCAGCTCCATGAACTCCCCGATATGCTCCCGCTCCTCGTTCGCGATGTCCGTCAGCACGGTCTTGGCGAGTTCATCGTCCGTCGCATCGGCATGGGCCAGATACAGGTGCACGGCTTCATGCTCCGCGGCTATGTTCAGTCGGATCGCTCGGATCAGCTCCGCCTTCGTCAGCTTCCGCGGCACAACGCCCGAAAACGGATTCAGGAACTCCGGCATGTCTGTCCTCCTCGCTCTCGTTACACCAGCGTCGCACGGGAATGCGTCGCCACTCCGCGACTCTCTGCCTCGATTCCGGCCCTTCCACGAGCGCCCTTCCTCGGCCGTGTCGCGATTCCACCACCAACCCCGACACCTGTCCCGCAGCTCACCCGCGAACAAGCAATGGAAAGACCGCATGCTGTAGCGCGGGGACACCGATCCCCGCCGGCCGTTTGCCGTTCTTGGTAGCACAGGTTTTCAACCTGTGTGGGCGGCGCAGCCGCCTCCTCCAAACCTCACCCCTCCAATGTCTCGCCCCGTCATCCATTGACGCGCCACCCCAACGGTGCTATCCTGCCCCCCATCATGACCCTCGGAACGTTCGAGCCACAGGCATCCCTCCAGCTTCGACGACGGCGAAGCACGATAGCCTGTGGCCTGGAGGCGCGCCCAACCGGCTGAGCCCCCATACGTTCCATGACGTATCTCAAACCACAGGCTCATCAGCCTGTGGCTTTCTGCATTTCCGGAAAGGAAACCCTAATTGTTCGGTGTTTCGGGAGCTTGCTCCCGAAACCGTTCGTTACGTTGCTTCGGTAGCTTGCTGCCGAAGCCGCACCAGAAACGGAGAAACCAATGAAAGACGGACTCGACACCATGACCCTCGAAGACTTCGACGGCGTCGCTGCCGTGTGGGAAGAGGTGGAGATGTGGCCCCACCCAGGGGAGGCCCGCGCCTGGTACGAGGCCGCCCTCACCCGCAATCCCGGCTGCGGCTTCGTCTGGCGCCACGCCGGCCGCATCATCGGCGCCGTTCTCGCCGGCTGGGACGGCTTCCGCGGCTCCATCCTCCACCTCGCTGTCCTCGAAACCCACCGCAACCACGGCCTCGGCTCCGCCCTCCTCGCCGCCGCCGAGCACAAGCTCAAAGACATCGGCATCCGTCAGATCAACCTCATGGTCTACGAAGAGAACGGCTTCGCCGAATCCCTCTACCACCGCCGCGGCTACGAACGCTCCCCCGTCAAGGTCCTCAGGAAGAGGTTTCCCGCTCAGCAACAGGAAAGCAGCTCTGCCTGAGGCCTTTTCGCTCAGCACAAGCGTCTATACTCAACAGAATGTCGAGTATGGAGGACTACGATGATTGCCGTCATCCCTGCGCTTATTCTTCTCGCCCTGATCGTTATTCCTCTCGTGGTGGTGACCCGGTATTTCCACCATCGCGAAACCATGAAAATACTGGAAGTCGGCGGCGATACGCGCCAAGCGCTGCAGGTACGCGAACGATGGCGGGTCCGTTCGGGAATCCTCTTAGGGGCCCTTATGGCGGTGATCGGCGTAGCCTCTCTGGCGGGGGTCGTGATCTACACTCAGTTGCTCGCGATTACGCTGGCAGGCGCGCCGAAGCCGCGCACGGGCATACTGGACGTGCCCAGCATGACGGTCGTCGTCGCTGCCGCAGTCTTCCTCATTCTCATCGGCGTCACTACCCTTGTCGCTCACACGATCTGGTCCCTGAAGCTCCGAGAACAAGAAAATGCCGATGAGTTGACGCCCACAGGCGAGCGGCGCCGGTTTCAGCGCGGAATGTTGACGGGTGCTGTCTTGTTTACCACCGGTGCTTCCCTCGTCGTTGTTATGTCCGTTGCCCTCGGAGTCTTCACTGTAGGAGCAAGAGACATTGGCGAGTTCGTCGCGTTGTGCGGCGCGGTGCTCGCACCCATCGGTATCGTCGTCTTCACCTTCAATTGGCTCTGGTCGCGTCGGCCCTTGCCCGAGCCCCGAGGCCGCGACGACGAGGATGCTGCTTCTTCAGAGCGCGAGGCGAATGCGTGATGTTCGGGCTGACGGCCCACTACCCGGCTCTATCCCGAGCGTCTTTGCCGAGTGTTTCCTGCCTCCAGGACAACCTTCGGCGCGCCCGTCGCGGCGACCCCTCCGCCTTCGAGGAGATCGTCCGCCGCCACCAACACCGTGTCTACAACCTCGCCTACCGCATGCTGCGCGACCACGACGACGCCGAAGACCTGACCCAGGAAGCCTTCCTCCGAGTGTTCCAGTCCCTCCCGCGCCTCCGCGATGACCGCGCGCTTGGCGCCTATATCACTCGCGTCGCCGCGAACCTATGCATCACCTGGCTCCGCACTAGACGCCGCCGCCCGGAGCAGACCACCGACCCCACCGACCTGGCCTCAGTCCCCGCCCCCGTGGGCTCCGAACTCCACGCGCATCTGCGCGCAGCCGTCTCCGATCTCGCACCCAAGTACCGCCTCGCCGTCACCGCTTTCTATCTCGAAGGTCGCTCCTACGCGGAAGCCGCTCGCGCCCTCGGTATCTCCGCCCGCGCCCTCAAGACCCGCCTCTACCGCGCTCGAACGATGCTGAGGCAAACAGTCGCCGCACTCGACACCGGAGCAGGGGAGGAGGCCGCGACGTGAACTGCCCCCGCGCCCTCCAACTTCTCCAGCCCCTCCTCGACCGCTCCCTGTCTCAGCCAGGGGCGGAGGACCTCCGCACCCACCTCGACACCTGCCCCTCCTGTCGCGGCGAACTCGCTCTCCTCCGCACCCTCCACCAGACCCTCGCCGACGAACCCACCATCGACCCCCCCTCCGGCCTCGCTCCCGCCATCGCCCGCCGCGCCGCCGCTCGCCACCTCACCGCCAAGCGGCTTCTCCTCCCCGCTTGGCTCGAAGCCCTCACCCTCGGTGGCGCCGCCGTCGCCCTCGGCGCCGGCGGATTCGTCGCCGTCACCCTCCTCTCCGCCTCCTTCGACCTCCACCTCTCCCCCGGCGTCACCGCCGCCACCGTCGCCTCCATCATCGCCACTGGACTTGCCTTCTTCAGCTCCAGCTTCTACAGCGCCGAGATCTGACGTGCCCCCCCGCCGTTCCCCCGCGTCACTTGCGCTCCCTCCCCCATACCGGGTATCATGTGCCCAGAATCTCCCGCACCACGGGGACAGGAGAACCGATGCGCGCAACCCCTTCCACTCCGGACCTGGAGCGCAAGCTGCTGGCGATATTGCGGGTGCTGGCCAGCTCCGAGGAGCCCATAGGCGCCCGAGCAATAGCCACCAAGCTCGAGGACGAAGGCATCGAGCTCAGCGAACGCACCGTTCGCTATCACCTCCGGCTGATGGACGAGCGAGGGCTCACTCATAACCTCGGTGAGCCCGGCCGCGTCATCACCGATCGCGGGCGGGAGGAAATCGAGAACGGCGGCGTGAGCGACAAGCTCGGGTTCGTCATCTCCAAGATAGACAGCCTCGCCTATCGATCCACCTTCGACATGGATACGAAGAAGGGCGAGATCATCCTCAATATCTCCTATATCCCCGAGGACCGCTTCGAAGAAGCGCTCGAGATCATGCGCGACGTCTTCCGCGCCGGCTACTGCATGTCCGAGCTGGTCATCGCCCGGCGCGCCGGGGAGAGCATTGGCGGCGTCACCGTGCCCAAAGGCGTCGTCGGTTTCGGCACCGTCTGCACCGTGACGATCAACCGCGTCCTCATCAATAAAGGCATCCCCGTCGAGTCCCGATACGCCGGCCTGCTCGAGGTCTACCGCGACAAACCTCTGCGCTTCACCCACCTCGTCGCCTATGCCGGCACCACCGCCGACCCGACGGAGCTCTTCATCGGGGGCAAGATGACCAGTGTCAAAGAGGCGAGCCTCGTCGGGCGCGGTCGCATCCTCGCCAGCTTCCGGGAGGTGCCGGCCGCCGCCGAGGACGATCTGCGGGAGGCCCTCGACCAATACAAGCAGAACGGACTGGGCGGCATACTCGCCGTCGGGCGGCCGAGCCAGCGATTGCTCAGCGTTCCCGTTTCCATGGACCGTCTCGGCCTCGCCGTCGTCGCGGGCCTCACCCCCGTCGCCGCCCTCGCCGAGAGCGGCATCTCGGTCGAGAACAAAGCCATGAGCGCCCTCGTCGAGTTCTCCGAACTCCTCCCCGTCTACGACATCTAGCCACGCCCTCCGGCCGTCGCTGTTGTTGGGTGGCACGGGTTTTTCGTTGCTTGGCGTTTCGGGACTTCAGTCCCGAAACCATCCGCGTCCATCCGCGTTCATCGGCGGCTTGAGTTGCCGTTCCGGGTACCGCAGGCTTCAGCCTGCAGCGCTGACCGTTGCTGGTGGCACAGGTTTTCAACCTTCGTTGCTTCGGTAGTTCTACTGCCGAAGCCCCCCCGGCCGTTCCCGGTGGCACAGGTTTTCAACCTGTGAAGGCGGCGCAGCCGCCTCCCCGCAGTGCCGTTGTGTTCGGCAGGAGCCTTGGCCGCCTCCGGTGGCTTGCCTCCTGCCCCGAACAACGCGAACCAATGGCCATCTCCAACCGAGACCGCGAACTCGCCCTCCTCGACCGAGCCTGGGAAGACTCCAACACGAACCTCGTCGCCTTCATCGCGTTCGGCGGCGTCGGCAAATCCGCCCTCATCACCCACTGGCTCCAGCGCATGCTCCGCCATTGTAGGGCGGGCGTGCCCACGCCCGCCGGGCCGCCCCCTTTGTCATCCCGAGCGGAGCGAAGCGGAGTCGAGGGACCTCAACACCTGTCGCCGCCCACCCCGCCATGCGCCTCCGCTCCCGCCTTCCCCTCCCTCCTCCCCCGCCGCATCTTCGGCTGGTCCTTCTACTCCCAGGGCCAGCGCGAGCACACCGTCTCCGCCGACCTCTTCATTGACACCGCCCTCCGCTTCTTCGGCGACCCGAAGCCCGAAGAAGGCAGCCCCTGGGACAAGGGCCAGCGCCTCGCCGCGCTCGTCAACCAGCAGCCCACGATCCTCGCCCTCGACGGCATCGAACCCCTTCAATCGACCATTGAGGATGGCAAGATCACCGACCCCGCCCTGGACACGCTCCTCCGCGAGCTGTCCTACGCCATGAACGGCATCTGCCTCCTCACCAGCCGCGTCGATCTCCCCGACCTCCCCCTCTCGGATGTTGTGTGGGAGCCCCCTCCCCAGGGCGACACCTCCTCCAGCGTGCCATCGACACCTCCGCGAGATGATACGTGGGAGCCCCGTCCCCGGGGCGATACGGTGCCCGCCCTGCGTGTCAGTCTCGAACGCCTCTCCACCGAGGCCGGCCGCCATCTTCTCCGACAGGCTGGCGTGAAGGGACTGGATGACGAACTCGACGCGGCTGTAGAGGAATACGAAGGCCATGCCCTCGCGCTTGTCCTCCTCGGCGAGTACCTCGTGAAGTTCCTCGATGCCGACATCGCCAAGCGGGACCTGATACCCCCCTTCCCCGACC
>Ga0307379_10008113_pt1 | contig 14207 bp, 24 predicted proteins | sample UN2MG_FD_202237 | JGI IMG/M metagenome (GOLD analysis project Ga0307379, IMG submission 202237) | Soil microbial communities from Risofladan, Vaasa, Finland - UN-2 | ecosystem: Environmental > Terrestrial > Soil > Coastal area > Acid sulfate soil | place: Finland: Risofladan, Vaasa | collected...
TTTCCTCAACTGCTCGTATTTGATTCAGTTGGTCGTTTGTAATCCATAGATTAACCCGCCAAGTTTCCCAGTTGGTCCATCCGTTGTATTCTTCACTCATTTTATGTATCTCCTGGCGCGTTCGCCATAAAATATATCGTGACCATTCACTTCACAAGCGAGCTCACAAAACTCGATGGCCTCGCTTTTGTCCGATGTGGTCAGTATTGCCGTGCCGGTCTCCGCGTCTATGACTTCAAACTGCGCGTACCCATTTTCATCTCCTACTATCCTTGCCTCGAATACAGTCGGGGTCGTTTCTTGTTTTCCCATGACCGCAATCCGGGGATGGGCCCTTTAAAAGCCTGGGCCTGAGCCCGGGCTTTTATAGGGACGGGCACTAGGAATGGGAAAATAAGTGGCCCCGACCACATCGAGGCCGGGGATTCAGAGATGGTCAGAAGCGCGTCTGGAAGAAGTCCTCGCGGAGCTTCGACGCGTCTAATCTGCGGATCTTCTGCCGTTCGGCAAATTCCTTGGTCCAACATTGCTCACATGGATGGCTGCAATTTTTGCATTGGCCGTTCCATGTGTCGCCGCATGAAGGCATTGGGCAACACCGCCATTGCCCGGGTCCTGGCTTAAGGTTCATGGTTCCGGGTCCTCCTTCACTATCTCGAGGACGTCCATTATCTCGCCATAGATACGGGGCGCGGCGTTCATAAACTCCGTCCAAGTCAATGTGAGGTCATAGCGTTTGCCGTCGTCGTCATCCAATACTATTGTGACGATCTGGTTCGTCTTATTGATGACCCATGTTATATCCGTCATTTTAGCTCTCCCGTATCTTGACGTACACGTTGACTTTGGCCCTGTTGGCGATTCCTATTTTGCCTGGGCCGTGGCGTGTGTCGACGTCCATGAACCATGTCATCCCATGCGCGACCTTCCTGCTATTCGTCGTCTTGACTGTCGTCACTACCACTTCCATGATCTACGCCCCCCCAACAGGTCCGTCACCATCAGACTGTCCTCTAGTGCCTGGGCCTTTCTTCTTATTCTTGCTTGTTTCACGTGGTCGTAGCTTGACCCCATCATCTTCCTTCTTGCTTTCCAATTCCTTTGGACTTCCGTCGCTGCTTGATTTGAGGAAGTCTCGCTCTTGTTCAGACAGTACATAGTTTTCACTCTCGTATTTGTTGTCGTTGGATACCACCCTGAAATAATTTGGGTTCTCACTATCTCCCAAAACTCTGAGTCCTCGCAGTCTTTTTATGTATAATGCGATTGTCCGGTCGTCTAACCCAACATCCCTCATTATCATCGTCCGAACTACGTTGACTGCTATCTCGATGTTGTCGCCCTTCTCGATCTCGGCTTTGAGGTCCATTAGGGTCTGCCACCCTTTCGAGGTCATTGTGTGTCTTGCGCCTTCAAGATTCTTTCCTTGAAGAGCTTAAGGGCTTCCGCGTGGAGTGCTATGCGTATGCGTATCCCGCCGATGTCGTCGGTCCGTGTGTTCAGGTACATCTTACCGCCCCCTTTGGTCGGTGTGCCGTATTCAATGCTCTCTAAGTCCGTGTCCTTTCGCGCTATTATGCGCTCGTCTGCTTCTGTCATTTTTGTTCTCCTGTTGTGTTTAGTCGTCAAATACTGCTTCGTACAAGATGTGGGCCGTTTTCATTTCCATCACATATATGGTGTGTGTGCCGTTCTTGTTGTCTTTTAGGTCGAATGTGTACGCTTTCTTGTGGCCGTCATCGACTGTCTCTAGCCATGCGTACATCCCGTTCTCTGCCTCGATTGTTGTGCTGCATCCTGTGGGTTTCCCCATTACATATCCTATTATTGTCCTCATTCTGGGCCTCTGTGGTCGTCCCGGATGTTCTCGAGACTATCTGCTATCCGCTCTAGTTGCGTCGCTATGTCGTTGAATATTCGCCGTGTTTCTTCGTACCTTGCGGTTATTCCTCGCCAATCCGCCTCGTTCATTCTTTGCACCTCTTGGCGGCTTGCTTGTACTCTTCCCAATATCCGGGCCATGTCCATTTTATCGTCTGTGCATTGTTTTCGTCGGCCCGGATTAAGGCTTGACCTAATGCCGATACGAAGCTGCCCCCATACTTCATCATCGCCATGCCGACGGCTTGCGCTTCCTCTTGTATCATCTTAGGGTGTGGTATTTCTTCACCTGTTTGGGAGTACATACCACCGGGAAAGCGTCCGCGCACATCTCCAACTGCTCGATCACGACGTGGCTACTGCACGCCGTCCAACATTCCTCGCCTTTGATTGTGATGTCGATAAGGGCGTAGTCGCCGTCGTGGAATTGGCTCTTGCGGATTTCATATCCTCTTATGACTATCTCGTTGCCGAGGACTGTTTTCCAATCTACCTTTTCGCCGTCTCTCTCTGCCTGTGGTAATATCTCTCCTATGGGCCGTGGTTTCGCGGCCTTCTCTTTGTCTGCCATTTTTGTCACCGTTTGCATCTATACTTCGCCTGATTTTGTGGTGTACTTCAAGGCGTATCGTATCGCCGCACTGTCGCTTGCTAAGTTGAACCTCGTTCTTAGTGCTTTGATTGTTGTTCTGTCTACTGTTCCTAAAATCACGCATTTCCGTTTCAGTCCTATTAATCTCTGTTCTGCCATGTTATGTCCTCGTTATGTTATCATTATGCATTCAAGGTATATAAGTGTAATAACCTTTATATCAGGGGGGTCGATTTGAGTAGAAAAAAAGAGGCCGAGGTAGCGGCCCCAATAATTTACTTCGGGGGGATCTCAAGGTCTAGGGCCTCGAGCATATTACAACGTGTAAAGAAAAAGGCACAATTCGTGTCGCATCCCGGATTCACATTTGGCCGTCCCTCTTTCAAAGGGCATCTTATACTGCCGCCGTCCGCTTCGACTATCTGATAGTCCATTTGGCCGGTCGTTCGCTCCGGTTGTTGTTCAAGCTTCAATCCCATTGGGTTCTTGGTATGGTCCATATCTATCCTTTTGTGGCTTTTAGCTTATAACCGCCTAGTCCGGCGATGGCCGCACTGCCACCGCCAATGAATAGGCCGTCATGGCCCTGAGAAACGGCGTACAACACGATTACGGCGACACAAACCATCGATGTACAAGCAATAAGGGTTTTTCGGCAGTCAGCATCCATATCAAGCTTCATAATACACCATTCGTCGGTATCCTTTTTATATCCTCAAATCATGCAAATGTACACGCCACCAAAATATATGCAATTCCCCGCGCTCGACAACGTGGTTGTCGTCGTCGGCACTGTCGTCGTCGGCGCGATGGTCGTGGTCGTGAATACAAAGACCCACTCGTCAATATCTGCGCTCCAATTACTCCAATTCAAATCCCCGGACGTCGTATTGGTCCAAGCAGTTATCGAATAATTCCCTAAAAGGGCATCTGTGAATAAGAGAAAGTTGTTGGTATCATTCGTATATGTGACCGTCCGATTACTGAGTGTCCCATTCACCATAAAGCCTATTGATTCGTGGGCGATATTGCTCCCGTTGTATATGCTTAGATTAACATGGACGCGCTCGCCCTGCAATGCGACCGTCTGGTTGACCGTCACATCCCAAACATAAGGCAACAAAGTCGTCGTCGTCACTGGTGTCGTCGCCGTGGTATAATCCATATAAATATACGTCTTATACTCTGCGGCAGTACCTAAGACCACTGGATCGGGCCATGCCCCAAAAGCTAATGTGTCATATTGTGTGTTTTCCGTGCCCGCCGTCGGCGTGTTATAAAATGCACAATAATTCTTGCTCCATGCAACCAAAAGATAGTCCTGGTCTGCCACAATCGGCACGCCTCCACTTTCAAATGGTAGTGTCAATAATGTTCCGATTCCTGCCTCTTGTGTCCCGGTTGTTGTGTTTGCGATAAAGGATTTATTCGCGTAATAAAGTCCGTACTTGACATCATCGAGATATGCCGACCCCCAATAATCGCCCGTCTTGGTCGTTATATTCCATGCCGTTCCGCTATCGGGTGATGTGAAATTCCCCCCCCTGATATGTGTCGGCTCGTAATTACTGAAATCGCTCGTCGTCCCGTTATATCCTAGTCTCTCTGAAGTTCCCATGCTTGAAAACATCACTAAAATCAATATGACGGTCGTTAATCCCATAATTTTTCTTGTATCTGACTTCATTCTAACACGTTCCTCCCTCGAATAAGCACCAATCCGTGAGATTACAATAACAGGGCATATTTAAATCAGTATCGTAATAGACCGCGGCTTCGGTCGCGACTGTACAAGCCGCCGGAGTTGACTCCATATCGAGCCATAGAAATTCCCGCAGAGTCAAATTCGATTTTATATATAGGATGGGGCCATTCGTCCCGATGGACGTTTCGTTGGGAAGTATGGATATATTGGCGTTTCCGGTCATTGAGACGTAGCCACTTCCGAAGAAGGCCGCGTTGACGTCCGTGATGTTTTGGACTGTCATATTGATTGTTCCGTTCGCGTGTTCGTCGTTGCCGACGACTACCGCCAAATTAACTTGGGTCTTGTTGTATGTGTTCGCCTCGAGCTCGATAATGCGGTCGTCCTGGTTCGACGCATTCGTCCAAAGGAGTGTTGTATTCCCCCAGATCTCAAGTATATTTGTCCAATGTAGTGAGAAATTCGCAGTGATATTGTCGATGGTTGGGCCGAAATACTGGTCCGCCGTCATGTTCCCCGTGATGGTAATGGAAATATTACCTGACAAGCCTGCGGCCCCAATCTCCAAACCCTCGAGGCTAGTGAGAGTACAATCTAGTTGGTCTTCGCACGTCGCCGTTGACATCGCGACGCAACTTGTTTCGGTCCCGGTACAAGGGCCCGTCCAAAGGGTCCAACTACATCCGCGTTGTCCTGAGCTTGCGGTGAAGCCGCAACCTAACAACGTGTCAAATGTATTGCACTTCCGCGCCTCTCCCGCGCAAGTGCTATTGCCTCGGACTATCAATGTCTCGAGGACTTCAATGTTGGGGGCCGTGATGTTCCCCTCGAAAATCCCGTCGCCGTGGAAGATTGTCGTGTCGCCATCGCAGTCAAGACAAGGTGTTTCAAAGCTTCCGCTGATGAAAGTGTCTCCCGTATATTCCGCATCTAAATTCACGACGTCGCCTGCGATATCGCCACCCCCACAAAAGCGTATCTGCTCCACATCATAAATGTCGAGGCAACTCATGTCTATATCTTCCCTCGGCGTAAAATCATATGCGTCACCTCGCGTAATTACGAAAACCACCAATATCGCCCAAAATAGGGCGATATATAGCATCCTACGTTCCTTCGGTTTTATATATATCTTCATTTTCTAAGCATCTCCATTCACTCCGATCCGCGTTGCCGCCCCGATAATTGTGAAATTCGTATTCCACCCGGTCAAATTATTCGAGTTAATCAATGTGTAATCCGTCGTCCCAACTTCCTTGAGCCCTGTCTTTGTACTCACCGCATAACACTCCATCATGTTCCCGATGACCATGTTATGCTCCGTGTCCTCGAGGACAATCCCATCTGAGTCCGCATCTGTGGTAATCATATTCCCGTTAATCACATTCCAACTACAATTATTTAAATAAATACTCTGCTCTTTGGTGCCGTACATATAATTATTATTGATGATATTGTTGTGCGCCGCCTCAATCATATATATGGCGTAGTCGCACGAAGAAATCTCATTGCCCAATATCGTGTTAAACCCATTGCCGTTTTCGATGTAGATTCCGTACTCGCCATATATCGAGACGTTGTTGATTATCTGGTTCGCAATACACGCCGCATTCACAATATTAATTGCTATATGGCCCGCGCAACTTATTGTTGATGTGCGGATTTTATTTACTCCCAACCTCGGCTCGATTCCGTGTTGACGCCCTTGAATAATCATCCGTTCGACTGTGCCTGCCGTGATCTTTAGCATTGGATTTGCGTTTATCCCTGCGATTAATCCCTGGATTGTGAAGTCTTGAAGCATACACGCGGGTCTTGTGATGTCTAATATCGTTATGTCCAACTGGCCCTCCAATATTGTGTGGTTGGGTACTCCGCTGAGTTTAACGCCATGAGCCGCGACCGTGATGGTCGCGCTTATCTCGTAAGTCCCGGACTTTATATAAATCCACCCGCCACTCGCGACGCTATCAATCGCTTGTTGAATACAGAGCTCTGTCGTGCCGTTGAAGTCTCCGGTTCCGTCCTGGGCCACAATGACCATCCCGATAGTTCGGTCCGACAAATTCGTCGTGGATATTGCCATGTCATCCCAATTCCGTCACCCATACGGACGCGGTCTGCCCTGCCGCACAAATTAATCCGATGCTATCCGCGTCGACGTCCATTGCCCTCGAGGTCTTCGGGCCCATCGGTCGGTCATTTGTGTCTGCGACTCCGTTAATAAGCATATACATTGTGTTCGGGCCGTGGTTATAGACTTCAAATGCTTTTGTCTCTCCCTGCAAAGTGTGGGCCGTGTGCGCCGCAGTACAAGCTATTTTGGTTTCTGTGATGTATTTGCTTGTTGTTATCCACCCGCCCTGATTGTCTGGTCTGCCACTAGCCATCTGCCGCCATCATCTTATCGCAATATTTTATCGCGTTATTCAGGAGCATTATTGTCGTGTTGAGCTCCGTCAAATTCCCGTTGTCCGGGTGGTTGTCCGTTGCCATCTGCTCCCACACTCCCGCGATCTTCTCCCTCGCCTCTATCAAATCCCCTTTACAATCTTCGTGATTTGTCATTTATTCCATCTCCGTCGGCTTCCGTCGGCCCAACAGTACCTTTCTAACCAAATTTGGGACTCTACTCATAAGAGTGCCGAATGCCAAGACATCCTCCTGCAAAACACTGAACTCGAGCGAGATAGTATGGTCGTATGTGTCGTCGAGGTTCCACGCCTTAATCTTGATGGTATTCTCGGCCCTCGGCAGTGGAAAATAGACCTTCTTCTTAGTTGTCGAATTGTTCCCTCGATAACTCTGCGTCTCTGTCGAGGGGAGAAATTGGTGGCCGCCCTGCCAAACATTGAACCGGACAAGTCCCCACCCTCCTTGTGGGAACCACCGGACCCATTCGTGCATGATGCCTGGACCGCAGACTATCGTGTGTATCACGGGGTTTTTCTCTGTTGTGTTCTTTGGGACCGTGACGTCCGCGGTGTAATCCACCTACACCACCTCAATGCACTCCGGGTCCGTGTTGTTCAAATTTTCGGTGTGTCAAGCCTTCGGCGTCTTTGTGTGCTACCATCGGATGCATCTGCTTCTCTCCGAGTTCAACCTTCACCGACTCGACAAGCATACTCTTTCGGTAGTCCTGGGGCAACGGGCACCATAAAACTGAGGCTTGCATATTCGCCGCGACATTGACGAATATTCCCCTGTCAAATATGACGCCATACGGCGGATTGTAAGACATTGACGTGTTGTTCAGTGCGCCCAAATTCAGCTTTATCGGGCTGACGACATTATCGCCATCGTGGACCGCGACTAATCCCGCGCCTCCCGCGCCTGTGACTACAACGTTGAAAACGATACAAGGCCCTTGATGAAGTTCCTGGTCTGTGGTGCAATAATCAAGTCTAGCAAATGGATTTCGTACCATCGGATATATTTTCATTGTGTGTATCTCCTCCTTGAACTGTACCCATAAAAAATATGGGTGTTGGGGTTGCCCCCAACTTTAAAGCCTACTTCTTGGCCTTCTTCTTCTGGTCTGGGTTCTCTTCCAAATCTCCGCCTTTGTCCGGTCCTCTGTCGTCCATCTTTCGGACCTCAGTAGCTTCGGATTTGTCGTGCGGTCAATTGCACGTTCCCGGTTCCGCTTGCCGCTCCGGCCTTGAGCCTGAGCTTCAAGTGGTCGTTCACTGCTGGAGTGATGTAGTCAAGCTTGTCGGGTCCGTTGTCCTGCAATATCGGACAAACTCCATGTGGGAAATTCCCCATGGCCATACCCTTGAAAGCCGCATCATCCTCTCCGCAGATGTCGTACTGATTCCCAACAACGTGACGTCCGCTGAACGTGTCGTCCAACTGCCTGACTGTCCCGTAGATGGTACCACTGTCCGTCGGCATCAGATAGACCTGGACTGTCCCGGCCTCGGCTCCACTGTACCACTTCTCCATGCACATTCCGTACTGTTGTTGCGTGGCCCTCTCGAAATACTGGCCCGTCGCATTAACAGGTACGCGCTCCTTGGTGTTCACATCAAGTTCGATCTCGTCGATTTTGTCTGTGAAATCCTTGTCCTGCGCCAAAGCATTTATGTATATCTGCTTGTACGGATAGTCCGTTGGAAGGTCTGTGTACTCGTTCGCCCCTGCGACTTGCGCGTACTCCTTAATCTCCTTCACCATACAAAAGCCTGTCGGGTGGGGTGGGTTGTCCTCGAATGTGTCCGCCCAAACCTCGATAGTGTTCGCCGTGGCCGATGTGTCTGCAACGTCCTCGTCCCAAGTTATCTTGAGCTCGGGGTTGTTGAAACGCTTGGGGTCAAAGGCTAGTCGCGGGTCATACAGTTCGTGTCCGAAATTCAGGCACATAGTAGTCGCCTGGACATTACTGTCCAAGAAATTGACTGCCGTATATGCCGGCTTCCCGGTGTCGAAAAACTCCATGCCCTGCAACTCAAAGCCACTCGCAGAATACAACACGTCACTCCCATCACAAAGCTCGATTTTCGTGATGTTTGCGGCGGGGTGGTCCGCAATAACGGCGGTCGTGTGATTGGTCCACCGTCCGATAACCTTTAGTCTGCTGATTATCTGGTTGGTGTCAATGTCCACGATCTTCGTGCCTGCGGCTCCGTTGTCCTGTCGGGCCATTAGCTCGACTGTTCTATATCTCATCTTCTATCCCTCCATGTAAATCCCAATTTGGGATTCAGCGACTCCGTTTGTAGTCTGAGAGTGCCTGTACTATTGGCTTGACTCTTCCGTCTACGTTTGCGATTGGATCGGCGGTTCTTGGGGCTAATGTCACTCCCTCAATTACGCTGAGAACTTCGCCCATTGCCTGTTGATACTTAGGCATTGCTGCGTTCATCCCTGACCCGATTCTTGCGGCTCCTTTCTCAGATGCGGCTCGCTTCCACTCGGCATCGGAAACACGCTGGATTCCCCTTTGTCGACTGTTGTTCGCGAACGACTCCTGAAGCTTCTCGCGATATAGTTGGTCCGACGCCAATGCGTTTGCTTGCCAATCTGTCGCACTTTCCACCCCTGCCTTATATGCGGCCGGGACTCTTCCTACCGCTCCGCGGTAGTTTTCCATTGTGGCACTGATGCCTTTTGTCTTAACCATAGTTGTCACTCTCGCAATGATATTATGTTATATTTTCCGCTCCTAGACATATCACCTTCAAAATACCCCTTTTTCAATCTCTTAGGATGTGGGGCCCCCCATTCTCTGATTTTTAACCTTTTAACTCTAAAAGACTCACAATGGCACGAAGTAGCGCCTTTACTAAGCGTTTTAGTGCATCTCTACCTATGGAGATGTACAACACACTGGACCGCCTCGCAGACACGTTCGACTACGCCTCTATCCCCCATGTAATGCGTCGACTACTCCATGAAGGCATAAAGCGCAGTCGTAAGGCGAAAAAGGTTTATACGGAAGAGTGCGACAAACTTGACGTCCCACAACACATGAGATAAAAAACACGATGGCACAACAAAGAGAAGGTCGACTCGTCAACGAGTACCTAAAGGAATTCTATCCACTCAACAGTCAATGGAAGCGCGTAAGACTCGGCGCCGCCGCCGACCCAAATGAAGCGCGGATGCACGGCGTCACCCTACGATGGGCCGACGCAATCGTCGACACCGGCGACGAAATAATCATCATCGAAGCCAAGATAAAGGCGTCGCCCGGAGTCCTGGCTCAACTCGAGCTTTACGATGACCTATTCGGACAAACCCCGGAATTTAGCCAACATTGGGAGAAGCCTCGGCGGCTTGTTGTACTGGCCGCCGCCGAGGACGCGGATGTACGGCGCCTTGCGACGGACAAGGGGATGGATTTCGTACTATTCCGCCCGGAATGGATTAAAGAATATCTCTTCCAAAGGTTTGCCATTACCCGTGCAGACTAGGGGCGAGAACTAGCCCGAGAGCTAGTTCCAACCTCCCATCTCTATACGCATCCTTCAAGATGTCCTTTTCTGCTTCGGTTAAAGATGCGAGTAGTTCCTCCAACGTCCCAACAACAGGCCCCGGCGGTGTTATCGGCCCTGGCGTCGTACCTGAATATGGCGGCATAATAATCGGCTCAGTTGGACTACCCCAACTAGCTGATTGACCCTCAGTTATTACGACCGTATCCTGGACCGTGTCGTACCCGCCTTTTTCTATCATCACCACATGAGGCCCCGGCGTTAAAGGCTCAAGTTCTCCATGAGGGGCCGGAGTCAAATGATGAACATAGATTCCGTCAACCCATATCCGAGCATTTGCCGGAGAACTATAAACCTGAAGCCTCCCCGCAGATACTCCCGGCTCTGGTTCTGTCCCGGGTACAACTTCCCCAAGGACGACGCTAACCCTTGTCGTCCCACCATCCGCGATCTCAACAGGTTCATCATAGAGGTATCCGCTCCGCTCAATCCTAAGCTGATACGTTCCCGGCGGCAACGGGTCCAACTCCATACCTACGGACGGCGTAATATGCCCGGTATATACGCCATCAATCAAGACCCGAGCATTAGAGGGTTGCGAAATCACCTCAAGCCTCCCCATGCTCCCGGGCGGGGTTTGTTCCTCGCCTTCCTGGGGTGGTTGTCCAAGAACAAGGAAAATATCTGGGTTCTGCCCCGCCAACAACTCGACGTCCAACTCGGCAGATAACCCGGTTTTCGTGGCCCGTACGGTGTGAGGACCCGGGGCCAATAAATACTTCACATCCGCGAGCTCACGCTCGTCGGCAGGCGTCCAATGCCCAGTGTAAACTCCGTCAATATATAACTTCGCATTCGACGGCATACTATCGATTAATACCGTCATCATCTCTTCGCCCGGCACTCCCGGCCCTACTTCGCCGCCGCCTATCAATTCGTAAGTCCCGGGCAAAACTGTCGTCTCACCCGCTTTGACCTCAACAGGCTCCACAATAATGTAATCATCATAACCCGGCAACCGCAGCAGCAGATTATAGAAGCCTATCGGTATCTCACTGCTCATTGCCCCGGTCACACCATAAGATACGCCATCAATGATGTATGCGGCCCTCGTCGGCTTGCTATACGCCTTGATCTTTCCGGTCTGACCCTGCCATATCCCGAGCTTCGCGAACTTCGCATCCTCTTCGGCCTGCTTGTACACGAGTTCATCAACGTATTTGTGCGGCCTGTAAGGGTAAAAGAAGGCCATACCCTCTTTTATCATCTCCAAGCCTATGTCCCTGCCGTCAAGATTCACCGTCGCCAAAACACGGCCATATTGGTCGATTAGATTCGACTCGTCCGTCTTCAACGTGACGTCCCGGCCATAAACCTTATCGAACATCATGTCCATCGACTCCTTCTTGAATGGCTCCCCAATCTCAGGCGTATTTGTGCCGACAACACGGACCTCAAATGTCGCTATGTCCGGCTCGTTCATGTGAACCACCAACGTATCGCCATCGATGACCTCCCGGACCTTCCCCACCATAATCTCACTCGTCCCTGGCGGCAAACCTCCCGTTGTCTTCGCCTCGATCTCTCCACTGTGGAAGTCGTGAATTTCCTTACTGCCTGCGGCCCACTCCGAAATAATCGGGCCCACAATCGGCAAATAGCCCGCGCCACTATCACTGTAAAATTGGAGCCACCCACTGACGTCGCCGTACAAACTATTCAGATTACTAGCATGGTCCCACTGCGCGTTCTTCTTAGCCTCGCTTATAGCCCAACCAAGTCCTTGGAGAAGTTCCTCGAACATGAACGTCACGAATAATGCCCCGCCCTCAACCTTGAGCCAGATGGTCCCCCACTTCTTCAACAAGTCCCACAATCCCCGGGCCTTATCAACCTGACCAGAAGCTAATGCAGTCTTGAACCCGTCCGCAATCTCCTTGACCATCACCTTAGACAACTGCTTAGATTCCATCGCCGTCTTGATGACTGTCTCACTCACGTCGATTCCCCTGCCGCCAAAAATCTCCCTCAGTATCGCGGTGTGGCCGCCCTGACTCTTCTTGTAAATCGCCGCTAACGCCTCGTCCTTATACTCGAGGGGCAACTTCAATATCCGACGTAGCTCGCTCACGGGCACGTCGTGAAGTTGGGACGCCTTAATCAAGACGTCCTCGTCGATGACCCGGGTCACGGCATTATCGGCCAAACCCGTCAACCTATTAATCGCTAGTCCCACGCCTTTCGCCGCATCCGGGGACTGCTTGAATATTGCCACTAACGCATCATCGGCAATCCCCGTCGGTATCAAACCTCCAAACGGGATAATATCAATCGCCATCGACGCGTAATCCAACGCGTTCGCTTCCTCGGGCTCGCCCTTATAATTGATACCAAACCAACTCTTCGTCCACGGGTCCGTCAAGAAATAACCAACTGCCTGCGGCACCGCCCGCGCTATATCGTGCAAACCCGCCGTCAACGGATTCTCCTTAAACTTATCAACTGTCTTGTTGAAGGTAGCGAGCATAAGTTCGTTCAACTCCTGGACCGGGTCCGGTATTGTTGTCGTCCAACCAATATTCCGTTCACCACGTCCATTATGGTCTGTCGGCACACCCTTCACCGCCCACGTAAACACCATCTTACCCGGCGGTATATCCGGCTCCAACGTGAAATCCAAGAACATCGTCTCAGTATGCCCCCAAATAACATCCTCTTCGGGCCCGCGATATATCACGCGATAGATCCGCTCACCCACAAGATTCTCAACAGTCACCCGCAAAAACACCTGTACAAAGTCCCGCAACTTAATCTCAAGCCTATCATCCTCTATGGCCGCCGTATCAACAACCGCCTGCCACAAATCCGGGTCACCCTCCTTCAGGACGTCACCGCCCATACTCTCAGCCAACTCACGTCCACCCCGTATCGCATCCGGACTATAATTACTGTTTCGTATGTCGAACGCCAACTCCACAAACGCGCCCTCACTTACCGCACTCGGATGCTCAAACCCTTGCATCCACATATAATCCGGCCCTGATGGAGTCGGCAAACTATCCACCACATCCGTACTATTCAGCTTCTCAGCCTCAACCGTAAAACGCATCGGCCCACTCGACGCCACCTCACCCGCACCACTATGCAACAACCGCGCCGTCGCCTCACCAACCAACACAACATCCGCACGGGGGAAATCATACGTCCCACTAAACACCGTCGTATAACCCTTCCGAATATTCTGCCCACCAAGATTCAGACGATCGATCTTAAACACCATATCATTATCGCTCCGACGGAATACGAAATCAATCACACCACTCCCATACCAAGTCTGACTCGAGGCGGTCTCAGCCTCCATCCGAATAGGACCACGTTCACCCGCGACATACTCACTCTTCCCATAAGGTCCGCGCACAAGATTCTCAGGCATCATCATCACCTCACAATCACAACAACCTAGTACCGCAGATAAAACACCTGCCATCCCGCGCCTGCTCCGGCTGATTCAACTGCAAACAATTCGGACACGCCAACGGCACATCCAACATCACACCAGCATTCAACACTGTGGGGGTGGCCAAAACACGTGGCGCCATCCTCTGAGCATCCAACAAATCAATCACAACCTCCAACATCCTCTCGGTATTTTGGATAGTAGCAAGCTCAACAGGACTCAATACCACCTCACCCGGCACTCTAGCAGCCATCAATCAAATACTTCGACCCACACGTTAAAAACATCATTCTCTTAAGAGAATTTTAAGAAAGTGGCGGTGGAACGTTCTGCCGTCTCTTCTTCCGGCTTGGTTCGTGTGTACCTTTGTGTTCTTGTTGCGCCGGCGCAACGTTGTTTGGGGTTCTTGGCTCTGACCTTTGGGGTTTCAGTATTTGAGAATATGGTGGCGGTGGCGTTCTTTTTGGGATTCTGGGGGGCGGGATCTTGGGTGGTGGTGGGCTGGCCCGCCCCCTCCGGAACACTGGCCCGCCGGTGTGCGTGCGTGCGCGTGCGCGTGCACGAAGACCTTGGGGGCGGGGGCGCAACATTTGCCCGATCCCTTTGGGCCGGGCGGGGCGGCTCAAGATT
>Ga0307379_10008114_pt1 | contig 14205 bp, 20 predicted proteins | sample UN2MG_FD_202237 | JGI IMG/M metagenome (GOLD analysis project Ga0307379, IMG submission 202237) | Soil microbial communities from Risofladan, Vaasa, Finland - UN-2 | ecosystem: Environmental > Terrestrial > Soil > Coastal area > Acid sulfate soil | place: Finland: Risofladan, Vaasa | collected...
TTATTACAAATAGTCGGTATAAAACTATCTATGAAACTCAAATAAACCTGTTTAAAATACTACCAAAAAAAATATTGGAATTACCAAAGCTATTCATACGGGATATTGTGAAAATAAAATGAAAAATTATAAATGCAAAGATGGTACTAATATTTGTGGGACATTTTATAACTCATATGGGCAATCTAAATTACCGAATGGTTTTAAAATAAATAAAAATTGCAAAATAAATAAACTATTTAGAGATTGCAACGAACCTGAATACGAACGGTTATCATACTGTGCGTTGAATTGTACTAAAAAAGATAAAGACGGTTTTTGTATCGGGATAATAAACTAAAAAGGGAGACAGAAAAAATGAAAATAAATAACCTGGGAGAATTTAAAGAAATAATTAAAAACAAAGAGATATTTTATACAAAGCGTCTTAAAAAGATATTAAGGTATGAACCATTACGAAGAAATGGTTATTATTCTGTGGGTGTTTTAAGAATTTCTGACAACGGTATTGAGCGTTGGGAAAATATATATAAATGCGTGAAACTGCATACTTTATTTACCCTTAACGAGTGTACTATTTTTACCACGAAACCAAAAAAGGGAGACACAAAAATGACAAAAAATGAAAAAGCAATCTTACAAGAAGCTATGGAAATATGTAAAAAAGAATTAAGCATTCGAACTAAGGATGAAGAACGTGAAGACTTTAAAAATGCACACAAAGGACTGCATAATATAGTTAATTTTTATAAATAAAATCCGAAACTCCCGCAAGGGAGTCTGCAAGTGTAGCTTGCACTGAAGAGGATACTAAAACGAAAAAGGGAGACACAAAATGACAATTGACGAAAAAGTAAAAATAGCAAAGCATATTTGTGGGGACTTAAATTGTGAAATTCCAGAAGTAGAACAAAACGAAACAGATATTGAATTAGATAATATTCCTGCGGTATCAGAACTTTATAAGTAAAAAGGGAGACAGAAAAAATGAAAAAACAATATAAAGTAAAATTAGATTTTTGTTATGGTTCAAAATTTAGGGGTGCTGGTTTAGTTTATAAATTTTCAGATGCAGATGCAAAAAAACTTATCGCTAGTGGAAAAATAGAACCTTATAAATTTAAGCCTAAAAGATTTGTTATACTCAAAGGAAAAAAAATTACTTGGGGACAATATCTTAAATATAAACATAAACAAAAACTATGAAACAAATTAAATCTATGTTACTTGCAGCTTTATATCATAAGGACTAGTCCGAAACGGTAGTGGGTAGTCTCCCAACGATCCTACTACCGTCTCCAGCTTATAGCTGGACTGAAGAGGACTTCATCTGTCCCGATTCCCCGAGCGGGATAGGTGAAAAACTAAAACGAAAAAGGGAGGCACAAAAATGATACATAAAAAAATTGAAAAAGAAAAAAAATTTTTAGAAAACTCTACAAAGATAACTGCAATGCTTGTGGTTGAAGTTATCGAAGACTACATACCCAGCCTGCAGTACTATTGTGGAAAAATCAAGCAAAACGCTGCGTCGCAAAAGGATAGTTTAGTTGAAATTCAAAGAATATTATTTGCAGTGAAAAACAGCTGCGACGAAATTATCACCAGACACCGAGATGCATACGCTGCTGCTAATGTTCTGAAAAAGATGTTAGATTTGTTGAAATAGTCCGAAACTCCCGCAAGGGAGTCTGCAAGTGTAGCTTGCACTGAAGAGGATACTAAAACGAAAAAGGGAGAAAATAAAATGAAAATAATAATAAAAAAAAGTGATTTAAAAAAAGAAATTTCAAAGTTTAAGATGGCAACACAAAAGGCAACGCTTACAATTTTGAAATGTGTTTTAATGGAAAGTGAAAATAACACTGTAAGAATTAGTGTTACTGATTTGGAAAAAGCGGTATCTGTAAACATACCTTGTGAAACCCACAAGGCGGGGAGTTTGGTAATTGATTTTAACAGACTTAAACCGATTGTGGAAAACATACCCAGTGATACCATTACTTTTGAAAATGTAGGGGAAAAAGTAAAAGTATCTGGAGGAAGTTTTGAAAGTGTTTTAGAAAATGGGGGTACAAAAGAAGACTTTCCAATAATCCCTACCAGTGATAAAGCAAAACAAATATTTACCATTCCTGCATTGACATTAAAAGATATCGTTAGAAAAGTAGGACATTCCGCATCCACGCAAGAGGTAAGATATGTTTTAAATGGTGTTTTATTTCACAATGATAATGGGTTAAAAGTGGTTGCAACAGATGGTAGGCGTATTGCTATAGCTTATTTAAAATCGGTAACCACAAATGAAAATAATTTAAAAATGATACTTCCCTTTAAATCATTAAAATATATTTGCGGTTTAATTGATAAAGATAATGATATAATTTTTTCAATAAACACACATCCCGCACTAGATAAAAGTAATCTTTTTATAAGACAGGGTAGAACTGTTTTTGCTAGCAGGTTAATTGATGGTAATTTTCCAAGCTATAAAAATGTAATCCCAGAAAAAATAAATCATACTGTTGAGATTCCTGTTAAAAAATTATGTGATATTTCAAACAGAATGGTAAAAATATGCAAAGACACTAAAATTAAAATACACACTACTAAAAATAACATTGATTTTGTTTATGAAGACGAAAAGGAAACAACAAAAGAAAATTTAAAAGTAGCATATGCGGGAGATGATTTTTCTTTTAAAATCAATATGGAATATTTGAGAGATGTTGTTTCTTGTTTCAAAGATGGGGATGTGAAAATGAAAGTTGTTAATGATATAAACCCTGTTGTATTTGAAAAAGAAATATACAAATATATCATAATACCGATTAGAGCATAAATCAAAGGAGGATAGCTAAAATGAGCGTACAAATATTTATAGGAGTGATGAAAGATTTAAAAGATAAAGACGGTTTTTGTATCGGGATAATAAACTAAAAAGGGAGACAGAAAAAATGAAAGATTACAGAATTGAAACAGATGGAAGACATATGAGTAGAGTGGTGTCAAAACCAACAAATAATTATGGACTATGTTTTATTGAATTAAAACCATTATCTACAATATTTGAATTTTGCGAAAAAAAAGATTACGAAAAGTTTTTAAAAAAAGTAGACAAAAACAAAATAATAAATTAGGAAAACAAAGGGAGACACAAAAATGAAAGTAAAGATAAAAAGAAAAAAGTGTAAAGTAAAAATAAAAAATAAAAAACTAGTGCAACCAGTATACCTACCTGGTGCGTTTGATAGGTTCAAAAAAGAACTTGAAACGTCATCCAATATAAACTATTTTATAAGTAAAACATATATGGATCTATTTGAAAATACTCCACCTGTTGATATTCACCGGGTTTTAGTAATTACAAAAATAGAGTATGAGTATGCGTATAGGGATCTACAATCCCTTAATAAGAAACCGACAGAATCGTTTATGAATCACTACAAATCTGCTATGGTATTTGATATGGGGGGTTTTGGATCTACTCTTAAAACAATTTTGTTAAATAAAATAAAGGAGGACTGTATGACCAAGTCAAAAAAGAAAGTAGCAGAAAAGAAAGCTGAAAAAACAGCAAAGAAAAACGGCACTTCTGCTTTCAGAAAATGTGTAGGTAAGGAACTAAAGATGGGCATTCAAGAAACGTGGGCTCATCTTTTTAGTAAAAATGAAACTCAAGAAACAAAAATGAGTGACAAGGAAATATCTGATTTTATAAAAGCAGAATTTCCAGATAGAAAAACTGCTGCATTTAATCACGTACCTTTTGTACGTGGACGTTACAATCGTGGATTACTCACTAAAGGTGTTGTACCAAGTACCGCATCAGTGTGTTACGTACCTATTCCTGGTACCAAAGCAGCTAAAAGAGCTGATAAAGAAACTACAAAATTAGAAAAGAAAAGTACTAGTGGTAAGTTAAAGGAACAGGTTTCTAAATCAAAAGAAAAAAAAGTTGCAGATAAAAAAGTTGCAAAAGCAAAAATTAAAGTAAGGGTAGAAAGGAAATAATAATTGTGGGAATATGTACTATAAAAAAAAGAGTGAGCAGCGAACGGATAGGCGTCGGCAGCGTCTGCTCACTCTATCCCTCAGAAGTCAGACCACTATTGCCTCATCAGCGAGAGGCATTAGATTATGCTTTGAGTACTTCTACCCCTGCTTTATTTATGGAAATGCGTTTAGGTAAAACTAAAGTAGCTATCGAGTGGGTACGTAGAATAGGTATGCGTAGAGTGCTTGTAGTAGCTCCAAAAAGTGTTTTGATATCTTGGGAGACAGAACTTACAACTGAAAAAGAAGGAACTTTCTGGTATAATTCAGGAAGTACAATTAAGAGATTGAAAAGTATGAAGGAAGAATTCAATATGCATAGATGGTTTCTAATTAATTATGAGGCTTTACAAAGAATGCCAGAACTAAAAGATATAGGTTTTGATTGTGTAATACTAGATGAGTCTACTCGTATTAAAAATCCTACATCAAAAACAACAAAAACAATACTTAGTAATTTCAAAAATATAAGATACAAAGCATTGTTATCTGGTGCTCCGATGCCTGAAGGAATATTAGATATTGTACCACAACTTCTATTTTTACAAGGAAAAGTTTTAAATAAATATAATTTTTGGCAGTTTAGATTTTGCTATACAAATAGATATGGATTTGATTGGGTATTGAGACCTAAAGTACATAGTGAGTTGTCGGATCATTTGCATAATACTTGTTTTTTCTTAAGTAAAAAAGAGGCGGGGATAGCGATACCTAAAGTTTACGAAACACGATACGTAGAACCTAATAGTACACAAAAGAAAATTTTAAAAGATTTAGCAAAAGATTTTATGACAGAAATTTCAGGTAAAAAATATTCTACTAAATGGATACCTAGTAATTTAATGTGGATGGCTCAGGTAGCATCTGGTTTCTTTGATGGGAATATTATAAATGACGGGAAAGCTAGGGAATTATTGAGTCTTTTAAAAGGAGAACTTTATAAAGAATCAGTAGTTGTTTGGTTTAGATTTAATGCTGAGTTAAAATATGTATCAAAACTTTTAAAAGAAAATAATATAACTTGTACTGAATTTCTAGGGGAGTTGTCTACCACCCAAAGGCGAGAGGTAGTGGCAGCCTTTCGTACTAAACGGGTACGAGTGCTTCTTGTGCAAATCAAAACTGGGTTATTTGGAATGGACTTTTCGGTATCCTCGACAAACGTCTACTTCTCAAATAGCTACAGTTATGAGGAGCGAGCTCAATCAGAACAAAGGATCGAGCATCCACGCAAGAGGCACTCGTTATTAACTATAGACTTAGTATGTAAAGGTACGGTTGACGAAGAAGTTCTAAAATCAATAAAAAAGAAAAAGTTAAACGCAAAAATTCTATGCACTAATATGAAAAAATTCTTGGAGGATAAATATGGATACAATAGCTAAAATGCAGTTTGCAGATATAGTTGTAGCTTTACTAGTTCATACTGAAGATACTTTTTTGGTAGGTTGTATTTCTGGCACAGGAAAAAATAAAGTAATTAGCGATAATAAAATTCATAAAAGCAGAAAATTAGCAGTTACTCATTTTAAAGAATTGTGCATTAAAAAATTAAATTTATTAGGATAAATATGAGTGTAGATATTGCAGTAGATCCCGGGATTTCTGGTGCAGGGTATGTACTAATGAATAAAGATATGTCATATAAATTTATAGTGAAAGCAGGAGTATTGAACGCTGATAACTCACTTAGCTGGGAAGAGAAAGCAGTAGACATTGCAGAGCAACTATTTGCGGTTGCAAAAAGTTACGGAGGTTGTAGGAATATGTACTGTGAATTCCCTATAATCTATAATAATCCTGGAGGTATTTCTATCGCGGTAAAAGGGGATATTTTGAAACTCATATATTCTGTAGGTGTTTTGGCTGGGGTATTCAAGGACTCATTATTTAAGGCTATTAAAGTAAATATATGGAAAGGTCAGTTACCAAAAAAAGCAGTAGAGAAAAGAATAATACAAAAACTTGGTGCAAAAACTTGTACGAGGCTTGGATTAGATAGTCATTCTTGGGATGCGGTAGGCATTGCTTTGTATGTACGTGGTGATTTCTAAATCAGATAGGCTATGATGGAAAAGTTTTAAAATAGTACAAACAACGATGTGCTAATTGTAGTAATAAAAATTAATAGGAGGTAACGAAATGAAAAGATAGTACAAACAACGATGTGCTAATTGTAGTAATAAAAATTAATAGGAGGTAACGAAATGAAAAGAAAGTACAACCCTCTCGAGAGAGGTGTATCACAGAGTGCGTTGGGTAGGTTCTTACAGTGCCGAAAAAAAGCACTTATTGCTATCCAGGGATGGATACCTAAAACTACTAGTAAAGCATTTCGCTTTGGAGGCATATGGCATCGCACAGAAGAGCTGCTATATAGTCTTCCGTGCGTAAGTAAAGGTAGTGTACCTACTGAAAAAGATAGGCAAGGTATAATGCGAAAAGTACGAAGTGAGTACTTGGATAATATTGATCCAAGTACTGATGCTGATGAGATAGCAGAAACAGACAAAGATTTGCACACAGCCGAGATACTGCTAGAGGGTTACGTTAAAAAGTACCCAAAAGATTTCACATCCAGAAAGTGGTTGGGTACTGAAATAAAACTAGAGGTTAAGTATAACGATATAAAGTTGGTAGGGTATATCGACGGTGCTTATGAATCCAGAGGCAAAGTATGGTTGCAAGAATCAAAAACAAAAGGTAGAATTATGGATGATGTTTTAGTAGATACCCTTGCTTTTGACTTACAAAGTATGATGTATTTGCAACTTTATTATTTGCAGTACGGTAGAGTACCAGAGGGTTTAGAATATAACATAGTACGCAAACCTCAAATATATCAACGCAAAGCGGAGTCTCCTGCTCAATTTAAAAAGCGTTTAAAAAAAGACATACTTGCACGTCTTGATTTTTATTTCATACGTTATGAAATTTGCATAGGCAAAGATGAGTACCAAAAATGGCTAGCTACTGAGTTTGATGAAATATTACGCGAGTACAAACTCTGGGTAGATAATAACTATACTACTACTTTTAAAAATACAACCAGTTGTATGGGTATGTATGGTGCGTGTAACTGTCTACCGATATGTGCAAGAGGTGACTACTCTCAATTCAAAAATATAAACAAGAGGTGAAAAAAATGAAACTACCAAAAAATAAATCAAAACCAAAAAGTAATATCTCAGACTATAGTATTCTTTTATATGGTCGTGAGAAAATAGGTAAGACTACCTTGTGTTCACAGTTTCCTAATTCACTATTCCTTATGTGTGAACCAGGAGGTAAGTCTTTATCTATCTACCAGATACCCATACATAGTTGGAAGGATATGATCGAGGCGATTAAACTATTAGAAAGTGATACTAGATTTGATACAATCGTAGTTGATACTGCTGATATTGCTTTTAAATATTGTGAAGAAAGGGTATGCGAAAAACTTGCTATCTCACATCCCTCAGAAGAAGAGTGGGGTAAGGGTTGGGGTGCGGTTAAAGACGAATTCACTAGAGTTATGTCTCGGATTCAAAAGCTAGGTAAAGGTGTTATATTTACTTCGCATTCTGAAGAAAAAGAAATACGTAAAACTTCAGGCCAGTCGTCTGACAGAACTCAACCTACATTATCAAAACAGGGAAGAAGAGTACTAGAACCTATGGTTGACTTATGGGCTTATTACACATACACTCCTGACGGTTCTAGGTCATTGGTGGTAGAAGGAAGTGCTAACATATCTGCAGGCAGTAGGATAAAAGGAAGGTTTGTAGGTATTTCAAGTATTGATATGGGAAGTTCTGAAGAAGATGCGTATCGTAATCTTATAACAGCATTCAATAGTGGTTCGGTTGCTGAAAAGATTGTAGGTAAAAAGAAAGTAAAAATAATAAGGAGGTAGTATGGATGTTAAAAAACAACTAAAACAGGTGAATAAGGTTTGGAAAAAGGCTTATGAAAATAAAGACGCTAGTTTCGGAAATGCGTTGGAAGACGGTAGGTACATAGCACAAGTAACTGCTGCTGAAGTTCAAATATCAAAAAGCGATAGTCAAAGACTGCAAGTGATGTTGGAACTAACAGTTACAGATGGTGAACACAAAGGGGAGTCCGTAAGGAATTACATAGGAATGAATACTCCAGAAGGTATTGGAGTGCTTCAAAGAACGTTAGTACGTCTAGGTGTAGATGTTCCCGAAGATGGTGAGTTATTAGTAAAAGCACTAGAATCATTGGTAGCTGCTAAAAAGATAGTACGCGTAACTTTGAAAACAAAAAGCACGTCGAAAGGTGAGTTTCAAAATATGTATGTTGACAAAGTTATGGGTGTGGCTGAGGGAACTGACTCCAAAGAATCAGAAGACGAAGAAGACGAAGAAGACGAAAAAGTCGAAAATTCCGTACCTAAAGAAGACGAAGAAGAAGACGAAGACGAAGAAGAAGAAGAAGAAGACGAAGACGAAGACGAAGACGAAGACGAAGACGAAGACGAAGACGAAGAAGAAGAAGAAGACGAAGAAGAATTAAAAGTAGGTATGGAAGTAGAAGTAGAGTACAAAAAGAAAAATGTCATAGGTGTAGTTAAAAAAATAGACGAAGACAAAGGTGGTGCTTTAATCTTTTTGAAAAAAGCAAAAAAGAAAAAGTTCTACCAGTTTGAGGATATTTCAATTCTTGAAAAAGAAGAGAAAACTAAAAAAGTAGTACGCAAGAAATAAATTAATTATTCCAGCCTCGTTTTTATGGAGCGGGGCTGGGAATCTAGGTAGTAAAGGAGATTACAAATGGGTAAGATTTATTTAGCTGCACCTTTTTTCAACGAAGAGCAAGAAACAACCATAGGTACTGTGGAGGCTATGTGTCAAGAATTAGGTTGGGATTTCTTCTCTCCCAGAATAGAGTGTTTCTGTCCACCTAATGCTAGTGATTACGTGCAACAAAGTACATTTAAATTAAATATTAAGCACATAGAACTTGCTCCTATGGTATTGGCTAGGATAGATGATTTTGATACAGGTACTATTTGGGAACTAGGTTATGCTTACAAATGCAAAGTACCTGTAGTAGTATATACTACTTTTGAAACTGGTAGGGGTTTGAATCTGATGCTCGCGAAAGGATGCATAGGCTTTATTCAAGGACTTACTAGGTTACGTAATTTTTTAAAAGGAAGTAAAGAAAAAAATGGAGACAAAGTACAACTAAAATATTCAATTAAGAATTCAAAAGAAAAGTACCCTAATTTTGAATTTGCAAAACAATGGGTAAAGGAGATAATATAATGCTGAATATAGAAGAACTATTAATAGGTCAAAACGCTAGGTTACGTCACATAGTACGTTTTAATAACTCACCAAGAATAAAAGATGAAAGTGTTGCAGAACATAGTTATTACACATCTTTTTACTCGTTAGTTTTGTGCGAAGTACTTACAGAATTTGGTGCTGAAATTGACAAAGGAAAACTTCTATCCAAAGCAATACTGCACGATATGGATGAAAGTTTTTCAGGAGATTTTGTCCGTATGTATAAGAATGCTACTCCAGAACTTCGTGACGCTATTGAAAATACAAATAAAAAATTAATAGACAGCGTGTTTAGGGGTTTATTTAATAAGCAAGGTAGGTTTGAGTACTTATCAAAGTACTTATCTTTGGAATGGATAAACTGCAAAGACGATAGCATAGAGGGTGAAATAGTATCGTTTGCTGACTTCTTATCTGTATTATCATATGTATTACACGAAGTTGGATCAGGGAATAGATCTATATTGAAATACGTTAAAGCTATGGATGAGTACTTAAGTAGTTTTAATCATTTTTTGATATTTCAACAATATGAGGAGGCTAAATTATGGAAGAATGCTTGCGAAAAGATACTGAAAGAATTGTATCAGTAATTAATTTTTCTGAAAAAGAAGTAAGGGATCAAAGAGACAAGGTACGTATTTGGTTCTTTGAAGGTCTTGATAAAACAGGTAAATCCTCTTTGTGTCAGGCTTGTAGGTTAAGTTCTAGGCACGCTGAACCGTTTATGGATAGAGGACTTATGGGTAAAGAAGTATTTTATCATCACTTACGGGAGCATACCGTAAATTTTCCTATAAAGAAGTACAGAAATACAGAAAGTATACTTATGGAGAATGATATATACGGTATCATATATACTATGTGCTCTATACAGACTATACTACAAAGATCAAAGGATGTGCAAGAAGAACTGTTTACCCAAACAGACTTTCAAGAACAAATGCATCTGTACTCGGCTAGTTTGTCTACCAGAATAATAATGAAAGTACCTGTAATTATAGTTGACACCGAAAAATATAGTATGGAACAAAACGTTAAAGCTATATTGGAAGTATTACAGCTACCATATTTCGGTTTCAAATCAAATTCAAAGGAGGTATGAAATGCCTAAAGTAAAATTAATAACTTGGACACAAGATCCTATAGAGACAATATATACAATTTGGCAGTCAGGTAAGACATTAGAACCTGTAATGTCAATTAAGGATGTAAAAGCTATATGCAAAACTAACAAAGAATTCAAAGCTGAAGTTTTGCGTACTTTCAAAGCTATAATACATTCAAAAATACCTATAGCTGAAAATCTGAACTTCACTTTTGTACTAAGTGATGTATCAATAGCTTTAAGAGAGCAGTTGGTACGGCACAGGATAGGTACTAAATTAGATGACAAAATAGGTGTTGATATGATACCTAACTTAGCTGACTCTACTTTCTGGGCACAGAGTATGCGGTTACTTCCTATGGATAAATTCTTTTCAGACAACGCATACTATTACCCAGAAGGTTTGAAGGATAAAGTAGTAACTGACGAATGTGGAATGAAGTATCCTGCTGGTTTGTATTACGAAAAAATACTAAAACAAATACAGACTGCCTATTCTAATTTAATAAAGGCGGGGGTAGGTTTTGAGGATGCGAGAATGCTACTTCCTTTAGCTACAACTCACAGGATAGTATGGACGTTAAACCTTTCTTCTTTGATGCACGTAATAGGAAAAAGAAGTTGTTGGATATCACAGGCGACTCTTTGGAATCCTATAATAGAAGGTATGATAGAAGAGATATGCAATAAGGTATCTAATGAATTTAGAGAATTAGCTACCCCTCCTTGTATAAAAAATGATAAGTTTCAAGGATGCATTTATACTGAAATAAATAAAGAGCGTTGTGAAAACAAAGACGACAATCCTCCTTGCAGTTTGTATGTACGTCAAAACAAAGCGAAGTGGTTATCTGATTCTATAAGGAAATCAGAAAAGGCTAATGAACTTATTAAAAAATATACAAAACTTTGGAATAGGAATTCTTGCACAGGCGAAAAATTATGAAGTGTAAAATTAAAAAATCATCAAGACGCTGGGTTGCGGTTGATACGGAAACTACAGGTTTAAGTGTCTGGAGAGGGGATAGGCCTTATGCAGTGTCTTGGTGCTGGGATGATGGTACTACAGGGTTTGTACGATGGAAAGTTAATCCTTTTACAAGAAAAATAGTAGATACTTTTGGTACGTATAAAGTTGTTAAAGAATTACTTGCGGATCCTACAACTGATAAAGTATTTCACAATGCAAAGTTTGATTTACAAATGCTAGAAGAGGGTTGTTATTTTAAAGTCAACGGAGAAATTAACGATACACTTTTGGCTATGAAATGTCTTAAAAATGATATGCCATCGTATAGTTTAAAATATTTAGGTGAAAAACTATTAGGTGTTTCAAAAAAAGATCAAGAAGATCTACATAAAGCTACACAAAAAGCTAGACGGGAAGGTAAAAAGAAAAACTACAAAATAGCTGATGAAATACCTCCAGACTATTGGCTTGCACCTCCAGAACTATTGGAAAAATACGCAGTTTTGGATGCTGAAAGGACTGCTCAACTTTGGCATTTTGTAAAAGAAAAACTTAAAAAAGAAAATTTAATGCATATCTATAAAAAAGAATTACGTCTTTTACCTGTAGTTATGGCTATGGAAAAACGTGGGGTAGTTATAGATTTGAATGCAGTAAAAAAAGAAATAACTATACATAAAAAGAACGCAAAAGCTATGTACAAAAAGGTATGCGAAATAGGTGGAGTTAAAGAAATAAATTTAGCATCACCAAAACAAGTATCTGACTTATTTTATAAAAAATTAAAAATACCAGTAGTAGAGCGTACTGCGAAAGGCGAACCTAGCGTTAACTACTTGGCTCTTGCAAAGATGGATCACCCTATAGCTAAATCTTTTGAGCAACATCGTGCATCAAAACACGCAGTAAATAGTTTTTTTCAAAAATATATGGATGATTGTGTAGATGAGAAAGGGGTGAAAGTACTGCATCCTAACTTTAATCAATTTGGTACAACTACTGCTAGATTCTCTTGCAGCAGACCAAACCTACAACAAGTAGCTGATGCTCACACATCACGATCTGCGGTAGGTATCCAAGCACGTAGTGTTTTTGTACCCAGAAAAGGGTACAACTGGTACCTATTTGATTACTCTCAAATTGAAGTTTGGATTTTTGCAATGGTAAGTAATGAAAAATTTATGCTTGAGGCTTTAAAATCAGGTAGGAATTTACATACAGAAAATACAAATAAAATATGGGGTAAAGGTACTGACATAGTAGCAAAAGAACGATCAAAGACTGGACAATCGCATAGCAGGGCTAAAGCAAAGATGCTAATGTTTGGTAAGATTTATGGTATGGGTGTAAATGCTGCAGCTGATTTAATACGATGCAGTAAGTCTGATGCGGAACAATACCTTAAAGATTTTGATAAAGCGTTTCCAGATATACAAAAATTTATGAACAAAATGACAAGACAAGTTGAGTTAAAAGGTAGTTTAATTAACGCATACGGAAGGAAGTATTGGCTAGATTCAAGATACGCATATCGTGCAGTTAATTACCTGGTACAGGGTTCAGCTGCTGATTTACTAAAAGAAAAAATAATAGAGACTCACGAATATTTAATCAAAAATAAAATTGACGGTAATTTGATAATGACTATTCACGACGAAGTTATTTTTGAGATAAGAAAAAAGTATGCAACAAGAAATGTACTAAAGAAGTTGGTAAATATAATGGAAGATCATCACGGAGTATTTCCGCAGGTAAAAAAGTTCAATATTGAAATTAAAAGAGCTACCGAACGCTGGAGCGAGAGATACCCTATAAAAATATAAGGAGGCTAACTATGGCTATGATAACAAGGTTAAATATAATAAAATCGATATGTAAAAAAATACATATTTCTAGGAAAAAACCAAATTCATCAAAAGTAACGAAACAAGAATTGATGCATATAAATACATACTTGTCCATACATACGACAGGAAAAAGAAAATGACAGTAGATACCAAACTAAAGATATTCAAAGAGCACCACGTAAATTTCGTATCTACTTCAGGAGGACAGGCAGTAGGTGAGTGTCTTTTTTGTGGGAAACCTAGGCATTTTTATGTGAACCTAGAAAACTTATTATGGGATTGTAAGGTATGCGGTTTGAAAGGAAACAAGGAACAGTTTTTATTTAAGGTATCTAAACTATATACGGAGGTTTTAAATAAAAAACCAAAACTATTAGCTAGGTTATCTGAAGATAGAAAAATTCCAACCAAAGCAATTAAAAAATACGACGTTGGTTGGGATATAGTAGGTGATCGATTTACAATACCTGTTTACAGAGATATTAAGTCCTGCAACGATATACGATTATATAAGTTAGGTTCAAAAACAAGATCTACCTGGGGATGCATATCTGGATTGTTGAATATGCAAGCTATTCATACGGAGAACACAGTATATGTATGTGAGGGTGAATGGGATGCTATACTATTTGATTGGCTACTACGCAAGAATAATATGTCTGGAGCGGTTGTATCTGTTCCTGGAGCAAACATATTTAAAAGAGATTGGGTACCTGCATTCAAAGATAAGGTAGTACAACTTCTTTACGACAAAGACAACGCTGGGGATATGGGTGAACGATTGGCTCAAGAACGATTAAACGGTACTACAAAACAGATTAGATACTTACATTGGAGTGAAGAACTTCCTAATGGTTTTGATATCAGAGACTGGATATCTTATGGTATAAAAGTAAAAAAACCCAAAGGATGCTTTAGGAA
>Ga0307379_10008119_pt1 | contig 14200 bp, 11 predicted proteins | sample UN2MG_FD_202237 | JGI IMG/M metagenome (GOLD analysis project Ga0307379, IMG submission 202237) | Soil microbial communities from Risofladan, Vaasa, Finland - UN-2 | ecosystem: Environmental > Terrestrial > Soil > Coastal area > Acid sulfate soil | place: Finland: Risofladan, Vaasa | collected...
GTCCCGACGGGTTCGTCTTCCATGCCCAGTCTCCCTGGCTCCGAGGTAATCCTTAACCAGACTGTATATCGGCTTGCGGTAGAAAGAAAATCAACTCTCGCCGAGCGCCGGCCGTGCGTGTCGTCGCAACGGGACCCGACACCCTTGCGGGGAGAGCTCAGACCTGCTCTTCCTCGTCCTCCAGGTCGTCATCGTCGTCAAGGAGCTCGTCGTCCTCATCGGCGAGGTCATCCTCATCTTCATCTTCATCCTCGTCCTCGTCCTCGTCGTCGTCGTCGCCGCAGATGGCTGCCCGAGCCGCGACGTCCTCTGCGGCCAGGTCCACGTCCTCACCCGGCTCGGCCACGAGCCCGACCTCCTCATCGTCTTCCTCGTCGGTCTGTTCCTCATCGTGAAGCTCGTCGTAGTTGCGGTCGGCGATGACCTCGCTGGCTTCGTCCAGCAGCACCTCCGGCACCATGACAGGCACCCCACGGGTCATGCCCTTCGGCGGGGGGGGCTTCTGTCGGCCGCCGGGCTTGTTCTCGACCAGAGCGTCGTCCCCGACGATAGCCGGGATGTCGTGATCGTTCAGAAGCTCGCGATACTCCTCCGCCTCCTCGGCGGATCGAGCGAGAACCGCCGGCACGAAATCCTCAAAGTCCCCTTCTGACCGCTCCAGATCATCCTTCCTCTTCCGCGCCATGGGGACTCTCTCCTGGGCCTGCCACCACGCATAAAAGTATACATTTCCTTCGTCAAGCCCAGCCCGGAAAATCGCGTGGAAAATCTTGCCGCCCGCGCGGATCAGATCGCCCAGGGACAGGCAATGCCCGCTTCCGGAGGATCGATGCCTCCGAATGCCGATTGCAAAAGCCGCACGAGCGGATACAATGCCCGCATCAGGTTCCTCAGAGCAGCTCCCATGACGTCGAGAGAACAGCGATGCGACTAGCGGCCTTGATCTTAGTGAGCGTGTCCCTTCTTCACCTGACGGGGTGCGGCGAGGACGCCACCATCTACGCCACCGACGCCCGTAAGGCCAACGGACTGGTGGTGATCCTGCCGGGAATCGAGGGCGAGAGCGAATACAACCACGACATCCGCCGGGGCCTGATGGCCGGCGGCGTAGAGTACGCACTGGTCATCCGCTCCTGGGGCGTGCCCGTGCCCGTGGCAGGCATGATCGTGAACCAGACGAACTTCCTGGGCAACCGGCTGGCGGCGACAGGCGTGGCACAGATGATCGCGCAGTACCAGGACCGCTACCCGGGCCGGCCGGTCTATGTCGTCGGCCACAGCGGCGGAGGCGGGGTGGCCGTCTTCACGGCCGAGGCCCTGGCCGACATGACAGGCGACCGGAAGATCGAGGGGCTGGTCCTGCTGTCCGCCAGCATCTCCAACAACTACCCCAACACGTCCAAGGCGCTCGCCCAATGCCGCCAGGGACTGGTGAACTTCTACAACCCCGAGGACACCGCCCTGCTGGGCCTCGGCACGACGATAGCAGGCAACGTGGACGGCGGGCGGGCCCCCTCGGCCGGCAGAGCCGGCTTCGAGATCACGCACCCCAAGCTGTACGACCAGGCTGTGTCGGGGTCCATGAGCGGCGACGACCCGCACGGCAGCACGACGCGCGTGCCGTTCGTTTCCAGGCGCGTGGTGCCGTGGATCAAGGCCACCCAGTGGCCGCCGGGACTGACGGCCGGACGTCACGACCGCTAAGACGGCCTCACGCCCGTTGCCCGCGGCGCCGATACCCCATAAAATGGACTCCGGCGCCTCGGCGGTCCACGCCGACCTAGCTCAATGGTAGAGCACAGCTTTCGTAAAGCTGAGGTTGAGGGTCCGACTCCCTCGGTCGGCTTTCTCCATTTCCGATTGACGAGTGTCGATTGTCGATTGAGGGGTGTGGATTGCGAAGCTTCGCGCTTGCGGTTTCGCTCGTGTTGACGTGGGCCGCCGCCCTGGGGGCCGAGACCAAGCTTTCCATCACAGCCGATGTGGGGATCTGCGCGCATCCGAAGGAGGTGGAGCTAAACACGGGCGGCTCCTCGCGGGTTCGCGTCAAGGGAAACGAGCACTACTACCTGTTCCGCTTCGACACCGGCCCCGTCCGCAACTGGCGCATCACGAAGGCCGCCCTGCACGTCAAACTCGCCGGCGGGCATCTGAGAAGGGTCGCCTTCTGCACCGTGCCGGTCGCCCCCGCCATGGCTAACTGGACGGAGGGCACCGCGCGGAACCAGCCGCAGAAGGGCTCACCGTGCTTCACGTGCGTCAGCTATCCGGGCAAGAGGTGGACTGGCTGGGGCGGGACGATGATGGACGCCACGTTCAACAACCCTCGCATGCTGTGGGTGGCCGCCAACGTGAAGGCAGGCGCGGACGGCTGGCTGGAGATCCCCATCGACCCGCGGCTGGTGATGGCCTGCGCGCTGGGCCTCTCGAACGGGCTGGTCATGTCCGACGAGAAGGGCCAGACACGCGAGAACCACGACATCTTCACGCGCGAGCAGTCCAGCGCCCGGCCCTACGTGACCGTACAGGGCAAGGCTCTGCGCGTAACAACTAACCCGTCGCGCGGGCCGTTCGTCGCCGAGCCGTTCCCGCCGGCGGCCGGCTTTGGCCACGGAGCAATCTGCGTGGACACATCGACCAAGGTACTCAGCGGCGGGGTTGTCGGGAGCGTCGTGAGAATCCATCCGCCCATCCGCCCGGACCAGACGCCAGCGTGGGAGCGGAAGGCCGTGACGCTGGGCGACCCGGAGGTTATCTTCGAAGGCCTGGAGCCCAATCGTCCACACCACGTGAAGGTGTGGACGTTCCACGACTCTGGGGCAGTCGCGGACAGCATGACCAAGACGGTGCTTTCCTCGCCGGCGCTGGAGTTGCCAATGGTCGCCCGCGCCAAGACCGCGGCGACCATGCCGGCCGTCTTCCAGAAGACCTCGGGCGGCTGGCGCGTGGAGCTTCGCCAGGCGGGCGAGGTCGTCCTTCCCGACGCCAAGCCGCTGCCGGACGGGGCGACGATGCCCGTGCCCGTCACGCCGCGCAACGCGTGGGTCGCCCTCCAGGCGGTCCTGCTGCCGCCAAACGGCCATGACTCAAACGTGACGGTTGCGGCGCGCGCCCCGACAGGCGCGCGGATCACGCCGCCCGGCCCGGTGAGGCTGTATCGCACGTGGTACGTGTTGGACGCCAAGGCTGTCGCCCACGCCGAGGTGCTCGTGCCGATCAAGCCCGGTGCTGCGTTCGACATCCCGTGGAAGGCCAACAAACTTCCCAGGCAGACCCGCCAACCCATCTTCGTGGACGTCTGGGTGCCCCGGGGGGCGACCCCCGGCAGATACGCGATGGAACTGCGGGTGAAGCAGGCGGGCAAGGACGTGATCGATGTGCCGATCCCGTTCGAGGTGGCGACGGCCACGCTGGGCGACGAGTTCCGCATCGTGGGCGACATGAACGCCTACGGCTCGCCGGCGGGCGCAATGGGCGTGCGGACCCGCGACCCCAAGGCCTACATGGCCATGGAGCGGAAGTACTACCGGCTGGCCCACGCGCACCGGATGACGCTGAACGTGCTGCCATATTCACAGTCCGGCTCGATCAACTGGCGCGGCGCGCCGAGGACCGGCGCCGACGGCAAGCTCGACTTCGCCGAATGGGACGAGCGCTACGGCCCGCTGCTTTCGGGCGAGGCGTTCTCGCCCGCAACAGGCTACGTCGGCCCCGGCGCCAATACGCCGATCCATCACATGTACCTGCCATTCCACGAGAACTGGCCGTGCAAGCTCGCGGAGCACTTCAAACCTTGGCCGCCGCCGAAGGACTACGACGCATTCCTGAAATGGTCCGCCGACCTGCCGACCATTGGGCAATGTTTCGGCGGCGGGGACTCAGCCTACGCGGCGTGGTGGCACAGGGCGCTGCGCGATTTCCAGCATCATCTCGCACAACGCGGGTGGCGCCATACGCGATACCAGGTGTACCTGAACAACAAGTACTACTTCCGCAACCCCAAGGAGTCGTCCGGGCGGGGAGTAAGCCTGTGGCTGCTGGACGAGCCGATGTTCGCCGACGACTTCCTGGCCCTGCGCCACTTCGGCACGCTGGCGTTGAGCGGCGGGTTCCAGAAGGCCCGCCCGTTCGACCCCAACGAGGCGATGCAGAGGGTCCGAATGGTCCGTGGGCAGCCTCCGAAAACGGCCATGTTCGGCTTCCGCATCGACATCTCGCGGCCGACGCATCAAAGGAACTGGCTGGACGGACTGGTGGACCTGAACGTCTGCGCCGGGCAGCTCCACTCGCAGCGCCACCTGATCGCGCGGCGGAAGCGCCGGTTCGCCGAGGAGTACTGGAACTACCGGATGCCTCCGTCGTTCACGAGCGACAACGCCGCCTGGGCGCTCTGGCCGGTGCAGAGCTATTGCTGGGGCGCCACGGGGACGCTGCCCTGGCAGACCATCGGCTCCGACGGGGACCTCGCCAAGGCCGACGAGACGGCGCTGATGTACCCCGGGCGCAAGTTCGGACTCAAAGAGCCCGTCCCGTCGCTCCGCATGAAGGCCTGGCGCGAGGGTCTCCAGATCGCCGAGATGCTGCGGATGCTCCGCGAGAAGCGCGGGTGGAACGACATCCAGCTACGCGCGTGGGTCGGTCAGGTGCTCCAACTCGAGGGGTGGAAGGACGGGATGGACCCCAAGGCGGATGCGGGGATCGTCACGTTCAAGGGGGTGGGTTGGGAGAAACTCGAAATCCTGAAGCTCGCGATCGTCGGAGCGCTGGATCACGATTAGGTCGCAACGGTAGGGATTGCGAAACCGCAAGCGATTCACATATGCGGTGGTCGAGGATCTGAATCAGAAGTAGATTCGCCCTGCGGAGTTTGCGAAACCGCAAGCGAATCCAATGAATCCGCTTGCGGTTTCGCAGAGTCTGGGAGTGGGAAGGATGATAGTCGCGCATCACCTGATCTGGACCGCCTACGGATGGTGGCTTCCCAACGATCCGCGGGGGAGCACCTCCAGGACCATCGCCTGCGACGTGATCGCGGAGATGGGAGAGCTCCACTACGGGCGAAAGAGCGTCCAACCCGCCTCGAGGGAAATCCGGGAGTTCTACCAACAAGCGGAGGAACGTCTCCAGCACGCCCTCGTGGAGTTCAGCGAGCAGGATATCGACCAGATCGCCGCCCCCTTCGCGGACACGATCGCGAGGAACCGATACACCTGCTGGGCCTGCGCGATCATGCCCGATCACGTCCACGTGCTCATCCGCAAGCACCGCGACAAGGCGGAGCAGATGATCGCCAAACTTGAGGGCGACTCACGCCAGCGACTCATAGCCCTCGGGCGGCGCCACGCCGAGCACCCCGTCTGGGGCGGGCCGGGATGGAAGGTCTTCCTCGATCATCCCGACGAGGTGCGGCGCACGATCCGGTACATCGAAAGCAATCCAGTCAAGTTGGGGCGCCCGCGGCAGAGGTGGGCATTCGCCAAACCGTACGATGGGTGGCCTCTGCATCCGGGACACAGCCCGAATTCGCCTTACGTCCGGCGAAAGCGGGGCGAACCGTTTCGGGACCTTCCCTGAATGTGCGAAACCGCGAGCGGATTCATCTAACGATGTCGAAGTAGTGATCGAAAAATCGCTTGGGGTCCACGTCTGACGCAACTGCGTGAGGTTTGGCGTCGCTGTCGGGATCGAACGCAGTCCATCCCATCGTCGGGGGCGCGAGCGAAACGCTCACCTTTCCCTGTCGGTAGCGGCACAGGTCGGGCTCGAAGATACACGCCGCAGCCAGCGGGTCGTGGAAGGTGATCCGGTCGCGCCGGCGGAACCAGACCTCGGCGAAGTCCCGCACGGGGGCAAGGGCCTTGGCGGTGAATCGCTTGCGGCAGTCGTCGGCGGGCATCCGGCACTGCATGGTTACGTCCAGGCCGAAGCTGGTGTGACGCGGCGGGCGAGCCTGGCAGCCAGCGCCGTAGACGATGGCCGTCGCGTGCGGGTCGCCGATGGCGTTCCACTCGCCGCCGTCGGCCGGCAAGAACCGCCCGCACATCAGGACCAGTTGCCTCAGCATGCAGGGCAGCTCGGGGTCGGCGGCGAAGAGCAGCCCCGCGTTGGTCAGCGGGCCGATGCACAGCAGCGTGATCTCGCCGGCGCTGGCGCGGATCGTCCGCCGCATGAACTCGACGGCCGTGCTGGGAGCGAAGTCGGTCTGCCGGGGCCAGTCGCCCAGGGCCTCCGCCTGCGGCACGCCCTTCTGGCGCATCTCGATGAGCATGGCCTCGGGGCAGCCGGCGTGGACGGGCACGTCGTCGCGGCCGACGTTGCGGCAGATGGCCGACGCCAGCTCCGCGCGCCGGTGCGGCTGGCCGGTCACGGTCGTTACGCCCACCAGCTCGCATCGCGGCTGACACAGCAGATACGCCAGCGCCAGGGCGTCGTCGATATCCGAGCCGATGTCCGTGTCCAGCAGGACCTTGAGGCGTTCGCTCGCCATGGCTTGTGCCGGCCCTCAATCCTGCTCGGCCGCCTCGGCGCGGTGGCGGTTCTCGCGCTGCTGGCCTCGCGGCATGGCGATCACGCCCGTCCGGGCCAGCTCGCGGATGCCGTAGGGACGAACGAGGTCCACGAACGCCTCGATCTTGCCTTCCGGTCCGGACAGCTCAACCAGCACCGAGTTGCGGGCCACGTCCACCACGCGGCCGCGGAACAGGTTGACCAGCTGGACGACCTCCGGCCTCTTCTCCGAGGGCGCGTGAACGCGGATCAGCATCAGGTCGCGCTCGATGTATTCGACGCTCTCGAAATCGCGGACCTTCACCACCGTGACGATCTTGCCCAACTGCTTGCGTACCTGCTCCAGGACGCGATCGTCGCCGCCGACGACGATGGTCATGCGCGACATCACGGGGTCTTCCGTGCGCCCGACCACCAGCGAGTCGATGTTGAACCCGCGGGCGGCAAACATGCTCGCCACGTGCGCCAGGACGCCCGGCTCGTTCTGAACCAATGCGGTTATCACGTGTCTCATTTCGTCTCTCCGCTCAGGCCAGCTTGCCCAGTTCCATGTCGCTGAGGCTCTTGCCCGCAGGGACCATCGGGTAAACGTTCTCCTCGGGCTCCACCTTAACGCCCACCACGACCGGACCTGGATGCTTGAGCGCCTCGGCCAGCGCGTCGCCAAGCTCGCTTCGTTCGCTGACGGTGATGCCCCTGGCGCCGAAGCTCTCGGCCACCCGCGCGAAGTCCGGGCACGGATGGTGCGTTGACGAGTACCGTCGCCTGTAGAACATCTCCTGCCACTGGCGGACCATGCCGAGGTAGTCGTTGTCCAGCACGATGAACTTCACCGGCTGTTCATAGCTGACGGCCGTTATCACCTCCACCATGGTCATGGAGAAGCTGCCGTCGCCGTCTATGTCGAGCACCGTGGCGCCGGGGTTGCCGAACTGCGCCCCGATGGCCGACGGGCAGCCGAACCCCATCGTCCCAAGCCCGCCGGAGGTGATGATCTGCCGTGGCCTGCGCCACCCGTAAAACTGCGCCGCCCACATCTGATGCTGCCCGACGCCGGTGGCCACGATCGCCTTGTGGTCCGTCAGTTTGCCCAGCATCTCGATCACCTCTTGAGGCTTGACCTTGCCGTCACGCTCGTACTTCAGCGGATACTTGGCCTTCCACTCGGCAATCTGGTCCAGCCAGGGCTTCCGCACGCGCGGCTCTATCAGCTCGAGCATCCGATCGAGGATGTCTTTGGCGTCGCCGACCACCGGGATGTCCACCACGACGTTCTTTGAGATCGAAGCCGGGTCGATGTCTATGTGGATGATCTTGGCCTTGGGCGCGAAGGTCGTCAGGTCGCCCGTTACGCGGTCGTCGAAGCGCGCCCCGATGCTGATAAGGCAGTCGCAGTCCTGCACGGCGAAATTCGCGGTCGCGGACCCGTGCATGCCGAGCATCTGAAGCGCCAGCGGGTCGGATTCGTCGACCGCGCCCAGTCCCAGCAGCGTGGTGGTGGCGGGAATCTGGCCCTTGGCGGCCAGCGCACGAAGCGCGTCGGACGCCCCGGCGATGATGACGCCGCCGCCGACGTACAGCACGGGGCGCTCGGCGGCATTGATCGCCTCGGCAGCAAGCTTGATCTGCCGGATATGGCCTTCCGTGCGGGGCTTGTAGCCGGGCAGCTTGAGGTCCAGGTCCGGCTCTTCGGCGAGCTTGGCGACGGTGGCGTCCACCGCAATGTCCACAAGCACCGGTCCCGGCCGGCCCGTCCGCGCGATGTGAAAGGCCTCCTTGATGTTCCGTCCGAGGTCCTCGACGCGCTTGACCAGGAAGTTGTGCTTGGTTATCGGGCGGGTGATCCCGGTCATGTCGGCCTCCTGGAAGGCGTCGTTGCCGATCAGGAAGCTCTTGACCTGCCCGGTGAACGCCACCACCGGGACCGAATCCATGTTCGCGGTGGCCAGCCCGGTAACAAGGTTCGTGGCGCCGGGCCCGCTGGTCGCCAGGCACACCCCGACGCGCCCGGTGCTGCGGGCGTATCCGTCGGCCATGTGCGCCGCCCCCTGCTCGTGGCGCGTCCGGACGAACTTCAGCGGCGAATCGTACAGGGCATCGAAAATCGGCAGCACGGCCCCGCCGGGAAACCCGAAGAGGTACTCAACGCCCTCGGACAGCAGCATCTGGTTGAACATCTCCGCCCCGCTACACCCGACGTAGCTGCCGGTGGCCTTTGCCGCGCTCTTGGACCTTGTCTTCGTCATCGCTCTGTCCTCAAGAGGCCTGGGAAGCCTTTTACCATGATTGATCGCCATGTCACGTCTCAAATCGCCGGTCGAGCGATGGACCGCCCAAGCGCGAAGCTCAACCGGAGATGAGCCTGGAGAGTTGTGGCCGCCACACAGAGTACGTACGCGTGGCGGCCTAGAGTACAATCAGAACCAGCACCAACAGCGACACGGCCTCCGGCCGAGCCGCAGACCCGGCAGCAACTGACCGCCTTTTCGCGTTGGCACGATTCATCTTAGATACCAGCATACTACGTCGGCTGGATTCCTGTCAAGCTTCTGTTCAGCAAATCGCCGCAACCCGTCCCCGCCACGGCTCAGGGGCGCTCGCCGAAGACGTTCTGGAGGCACCACTTCACCGACCGCTCGATGCCCTCCTCATAGCCGACGGTGGGCTGCCAGCCGAGCTCGCTCCTGGCCTTCTCGCAGGAGAAGAAGCACCGCCGCCCCATCAGCCAGACCACGTAGCGGGTAACCAGCGGGGGCCTTTTCGTGCGGAACAGGTGCCCGAACAGCTCCATCATGAACGCCGCCGACCAGGCCACCCGATACGGCACCTTCTTGGTAACCGGCGGGACGCCGAGGCAACGGGCCATGCGGTTGAGGTACTCGGCCTGGGTTATCACGCCGTCGTTGGACAGGTTGTACGACTGTCCGAGGGCCTTGTCGTTGGTGGCCGCCAGTATGCACCCCTCGGCCTCGTTGCCCGCGTACGTGAGGTTCAGCCGGTTGGCGCCGTCGCCGACGAGCTTGCCCTTGCCCGCGCGGATCGCGCGGATCAGCCGCGGCATCGACGCGCGGTCGCGCGGGCCGTACAGCCAGCTCGGCTTGACCACCGTCAGCGGCACGTCGCCCCTCTCCCAGGCGGCCCACGCGAGCTTCTCGGCCTCGACCTTGGCGCGGCTGTAGTAGCTCCACTTGTGCAGGCCGACGCCCAGCGGGGCCGACTCGTCCAGCACCAGCCCTTCGCCGTCCGGATGCCCGTAGGCGGAGATGCTGCTGATGTGCAGGAATCGCTTGACGCCCGCGCGCCCGGCGGCTTCAAGCATGTTGGCCGTCCCGTCGATCGTGACCGAAACGAAACGCCGCCACGGGCCCCAGTCGCCCACCTGGGCGGCCGCGTGATAGACAGTATGAACCCCCTTGGCCGCCTCCCGCAGGCTGTCGAGCTTGGTAACGTCTCCGACGGCTTTCTGCACGCCGAGCTGATCCAGGAAGCTCGTGTCGCTGTCGGCCCGCACCAGTGCGCGGACCGGCTCGCCGGCCGCGACGAGCTGCTCGACGATATGACTGCCCAGCAATCCAGTGGCGCCCGTGATGAGGTTCATGCCGGCTCCTTCCACGCCTGCCCGGGGCGCTCAATCGTCCCTCGGGCCTGAGCAGGCTCGGAGGTTACTGCCTGCCCTTTCAGACGGTCAAGACGAAACCGTCTCGGCGAGCGGGGCGTTTGGCGGCCCCAGGGGCCGCGGGAGGGTCTGGGAAATGGCCTGGATTAAGGGATTGACCCTCCGGGCGGGCCTGGGTATAGTCTCCGGATTCCTAGGCTCGAATATGCTCCGCGAAGTGTTCTTTAAGTCGGGCCGGCGTTTTCGCCGATGAGAGATGTGCCTCGCGGGCCGTAGGCCGGGGCGGCCCAAGCAGTCGAGGCGTTTGTCGGCGAACAACAAGGATGGTTGAGATGCTGAAGCGACTGCTCGGGCCGACCAATCGCAGGATACGCATCTGTGTCGGTCTCATGCTCGTGGGGCTGTTCTGCATCCAGTGCATCGGGCCTAGCAGCGGCAAGTTCTCCACGAAGGCCGTCGCGGGGGGCGGTCAATCCAACATGGCTACGCCCGAGCTGCGCAAGCTCGCCCAGAGCGACCACGTCGCCCTGCTGGAGTACTGCCTGCGCAACTGTCAGAAGTACACCGACTACCGCTGCACGTTCATCAAGCAGGAACTGATTCGCGGCAAGGTCGGTGAGGAACAGCACGTCAAGGTGAAGTTCCGCCGCGAGCCGTTCAGCGTGGCGATGGCCTGGCAGAAGAACCCGCCCAGGGGTGACCGCGTGCTGTACGTAGAGGGCAAGTACGGCAATCAGATGCTGGTCCGCCCATCCGGCGCAATCGCACGGGCGCTGGCCCCCACCGTGCTTCGTGACCCCAACGGCCCCGACGCGCGCAGGACCACGCTCCGCACGGTCAACATGTTCGGCTTCGAGCGAGGCCTGGAGAATCTCCTGAAGGTGTACAAACAGGCCAAGCAGCGCGGTGACCTTAGAGAGAAGCTGCTCGAAGACGCCGAGGTGAAGGGCCGCAACACGTTCGTGCTGGCCCGCTACCTGCCTGAAGGAAGGGGCTACCCAGCCTACAAGACACTGATCTACATCGACCAGGAGTACCTGGTGCCGATCATGATCGAGGGGTTGGACTCCAACGGTCAGTACATCTGCCAGTACGTTTACACCGACATCGAGTTCAATCCCGGCCTGACGGACAAGGACTTCCTGCCGGAGAACAACGACCTGGTGACCCCCAAGCAGTAGGGGCATGAATGGATCCTGGCGCAATGCCCCGCTTCGACCTCGGAGCGGGGTTTTTTCATGCGCCCTTGCCGTCGTATGCAGGACTGAGTTTCATATAATCACGTCGGCGGCGCCCTAGGGCGCGGAGCCAGCAGTCGACCGTCGGGCGCAGCGACGCTCAAGGACACGGACGACAGGAGAATCGGCCATGAAGCTCACCCCCAGGGCACTGGGTTGTCTGGTGGTTCTGGCGATCAGCGCGGCGGGCTGTTCCAAGAGCAAGCCCCCTCCAATCGATTCGCCTGGCAAGGTGCGGGTGGTGGCGACGATCTTCCCCATCGCCGACCTCCTCCGGCAGGTAGGCGGGCAGAGGGTGGAGGTCTCCTGCATGCTGGCCGCCGGCCGGAGCCCGCACGGCTACCAGGCCAAGGCGGAGCACGTGGAGACGCTCAACAAGGCCAACCTGCTTTTCATGGTGGGCCTTGGCGTCGATGAGTGGGCCCGCCGGGCCGCCCGGACCGCAGGCAGCGGGCAGGTCCGAGTCGTCGAGCTCGCCAAGGATCGCGACTTCAAGGGGGTCTACGATCAGTTCGCCAAGACCTACCCCACCACGGCGCCGCACGCGCAGCACGCAACAGACCCGCACGTCTGGCTCGACCCGGTCTTCATGCAGAGCTTCCTCGTGGCGGCCGTCGGTGAGCTGGTCAAGGCCGACCCGCTCCACGCCGAGGACTACCGCACCGCCGGGCTGGCGTATCTCGCCAGCCTTCAGAAGCTCGACGAAGACTACCGCAGCACTATCGGGCTGCTGAAGCACAAACACTTCCTGACCTATCATCCCGCCTTCACGTACGTGGCCCGTCGGTACGGCCTGACGCAGTTCGCCCTGGACGAGATCGGCCTGGGGGCCATCAGCCCGGAGCACCTTGAGAAGGTGCTCAAGTTCCTCAAGGAACACCAGGTCAAGGCGATCTTCGTCGAGCCGCAGTTCCCCGCTGAGAGGATCGAGTCGCTTGCCAAGCAGACCGGCGCCAGCGTGGGCCGCCTGGATCCGCTGGGCAACCCCGACCGCAAGGGATACGACAGCTACCTGGCGATGATGAGGAGCAATCTCCTGGCCCTGCAAGGCGCCCTGGGGGATTAGTCCGACATTCATAAACCACACAGACCACGAAGATGTAACCGGATGCGGTCGGCAGGCAGGTGACGAACCAATGCCGAGTATCGAATGACGAATGCCGAACCAATGACGAATGTCGAACGTCGAATGCCGAAGAGGGGCGCCACCGGCTCTTTTCGTCATTCGTGCCTCGTCATTGATTCGTCATTCGTGCCTCGTCATTCGTCATTCGCACCTTTGTCCCCCTTGTGGTAAATCATCCGGGTCAGCCGATGGATGCCAAACACGCATCAGATTGCTGGTACGCCGGACCCGACCACGTCGGCGAGGACGTCCTGTGCGTAAACGGGTTGTCCTTCAGCTACCCGGACGGCACCGAGGCGCTGCGCGACGTGAATCTGCACGTGCAGACAGGCTCCACGCTGGCCGTCATCGGGCCCAACGGGGCCGGCAAGACGACACTGCTGAAGATCCTGCTCGGCCTGCTGAAGGGATATGCCGGCGACGTGAAGGTGGCTGGCCTGCCGCCCGCCGCCGCCCGCCTGCGGGGCAACGTCGTAAGTTGGGTCCCCCAGCGGGCGCAGCAGCCGCCGGAGTTCCCCGCCACCGTCGCCCAGGTGGTGCGGATGGGGCTGGTCGGAAAGACCGGCATGCTGGCCGCGCCCAAACGGCAGGACCTCCAGTATGCCGGGCATGCCCTGGACGTGCTGGGCATCTCACACCTGGCCGATCGGCCGATCGGGGAGGTCTCCGGCGGCGAGTATCAGCGGGCGGTGATCGCCCGCGCGCTGGCGCCCCGCCCCAGGCTGCTGCTGCTCGACGAGCCCACCGTGGGCGTGGACGAAGCGGGGCTGGAGGTCTTCAGCGCGCTGATGCGGCAGATCAGCGAGGAGTTCGGCGTGACGCTGGTGATCGTCTCCCACGACCTGCGGACCGTCGTGCCCGAATGCCAGCAGGTCGCGTGCCTGAACCGCGAGCTGCATTTCCACGACTCGCCGTCGCGTCTGACGCCCGAGCTGCTCGAGGACGTCTTTCGCTGCAAGCTGACGGGCTGGTTCCCGGCCGGCGGGAGGCACGCGCGATGACCGCGCCAGGGGCAATGCTCGCATGGGCCGACCTGTGGCTGCGGTTCTGGGACAACGCCTTCTATCAGCAGGCGCTGCTGGGCGGGCTGGCCGTGGCGCTGATGTGCAGCGTGCTGAGCGTGTTCGTCGTGCTCAAGCGGATGGCCTTCATCGGGCAGGGCATCTCGCACGCGGCCTTCGGGGGCTTCGGGGCGGCCGTTCTGGCGCAGGCTCTGCTGCCGGCGATGGAGTCGGTGTTGGCCAGGGACCTGATCGTTGCCTGCTTCTGCGTCATCACGGCGCTGGGGATCGGATGCCTGTCGCGCCGCGGGAAGCTCTCTGAGGACACGGCCATCGGCATCGCGATGGTGGCGGCTATGGCCCTGGGCGTGCTGCTCATGGAGCGAGCGGCGCGGGAGCCCGGCTATGTACCCCCCCCGCTGCACGCCGTCCTGTTCGGCGACATCCTGTTCATAACGCAACAGGAAGTATGGACGGTGTGGATCATGGCGGCGCTGATCGTGGCGGCCGTCGCGGCGGCCTTCAAGGAGCTGGTGTTCTTCGCGTTCGACGAGGAGGCCGCCCGGGCGTTCGGCGTGCGAACGGGGCTTCTGTACTACGGCCTGCTGGTGGCACTGGGGCTGGCGGTCGTGGCGGCGATGAAGACCGTCGGTGTGATCCTGGCAGGTGCGATGCTCGTGCTGCCCGGGGCGTCGGCCAGGCTGTGGTCCAT
>Ga0307379_10008120_pt1 | contig 14197 bp, 13 predicted proteins | sample UN2MG_FD_202237 | JGI IMG/M metagenome (GOLD analysis project Ga0307379, IMG submission 202237) | Soil microbial communities from Risofladan, Vaasa, Finland - UN-2 | ecosystem: Environmental > Terrestrial > Soil > Coastal area > Acid sulfate soil | place: Finland: Risofladan, Vaasa | collected...
ATAACCCGGAAGCTATAAATTTGACTATTGCCGAAAATACCATCAAACAATATATGCTACAGGAAGTTTTTTCCAAAGAGGTAGCTAATGCCCATTTAAAAGGCTGGATTCATATTCACGATTTAGGCTACCCGCGAATTTACTGTTCCGGTCATTCTCTCGAATATTTAAAGAAATATGGACTGGAATTAGAAAATTTAGATACCTCTTCCGCCCCGGCCAAGCATACCAGAACTTTAACCGGACATTTAAACACTTTCCTGGCTTCTATGCAGGCTTATTATGCAGGTGCTTTAGGTATTGGCTATTTAAATATCATGTATGCCCCTTTTTTGGTAAATCTGCCTTTTAAAGAAATAAAGCAAGAAGCTCAATATTTAATCTTTAGCGGTTCCCAAAACGCTTTTTCAAGGGGAGGACAAAGTCTTTTCCTGGATTTCAATGTTCATCTTGGCATTCCACACTATCTTAGAAATATACCGGCAATTGGACCAGGAGGAAAATATACTGGAAAAAATTATGGAGAATACGAGAAAGAATCCCAATTATTTTTAAGGGCTTTGATGGAGGTTTGGAGAGAAGGGGATTTCCATGGAAAAGTTTTTGCTTTTCCTAAAATGGATCTGCACATCGATAGCAAATCTTTCGAGGATCCAGAACAGAAAAAATTATTAAAATATGCCTGTGAAATAGCTTCCGAGAACGGTTCACCTTATTTTATTTTTGATAGGGAAGATATATGTTTGGCCGCTTGCTGCCGATTAAAAACAGAGATAACCGATCAAGAAATGATACAGTATCCGGAAAAGTTAAGATTTGCCGGAATACAAAATGTTACTATCAACCTTCCCCAATGTGCCTATAGGGCTTTTTCCAATAATAAGATTTCCGGATCCTTCCTCGACGCTAAAAATGCAGAGAGCATAGCACTATTTTTAGAGATAATTGATCAAGCTTTATGTTTGGCGGTTCGAGCTCATTTACAGAAGAAAAAGTTTTTAGAGGTGATGATGGAAAGTCCCAGCGGACCTTTATGGCAGATAAGCAAGATAGCCCAGGATGGCAGACCTTACGTAAATTTAGATGAAGGAACTTACTTAATAGGATTAATTGGCTTAAACGAAGCAATCCAGCATATTACCGGTAAACAACTGCATGAAAACGAAGATGCTTATAAATTTGGATTAAAAACAGTATCTTTTATGAGTTTAAAATGCAGAGAGTATAGTGAGAAGTTTGATTTAAAATTATCTTTAGAAGAATCTCCTGCTGAAAGTGCCGCGGGGAGGTTAGCTAAAATTGATTTACAAGAATATCCAGATAGTGAAAAAGTTATAAAAGGAAATTCCAATGGAGACGAAAGTTATTATACTAATAGTATCCATTTTGCTGCTTCAGCGCCGGTAGATTTGATCACTCGAATTATTAAACAGAGTAAGTTCCATCCTTTAATAAAGAGCGGAGCGATAATTCATGCCTTTGTAGGAGAAAATCGACCTTCACCAGAGAGTATCTATAATTTAGTTAAGAAAGTTTGGAAACATACTCAGTGTTCTCAACTTACTATTTCGCCTGAGTTTACCATATGCAATACCTGCAGTGAAGTGAGCAGAGGATTACAGGAGAATTGTAATGGATGTGGGAGTGAAGATGTATATGGAGTAACCAGGATAGTAGGATATTATAGCAAAATAACTAATTGGAATAAAAACAAGATCGGTGAATTAAAAGATCGACATTCTGGAAATTATAAGTTAGCCGTTAGTGAATAGCAGAACTAGCGTGGAGCGTACAGCGTTTAGCGGATAGAAAAGAGAAGATAAAAAGAAATAATATCGGGAATATAATTAGTTAGCTGGTTAGTTGGTAAACTGGGTAACTATAACGCGATATTCGATACACGATACTAAACTACTATACGCTAAGCGCTGTACGCTATAAGCTAGAATACGAGATACGAATCAGGCCCCTACATAAAAAGGAAATTCCTATACAATAAATTAGAAGAGAGTAATAATACTATGAAAATAAAAATATTCTGGCAAAAAAACTGTCCTCATTGTCCGGAAGCTAAAAATATAGGAAAACAATTGGAAAAAGAGACGGAGGTTCAATATTTTGATGTAGATACGGTTGATGGTCTGGCGGAAGCAAGTTATTATGATACTGCATCCACTCCTTCTATAGTAGTCTTAGACAATAATGATAATGAGATCAAAATATGGAGAGGAAAGACCCCTCGCTTGGAGGAGATTAGAGAGGAAGCAGCAATTTGAACATTAGTATAAAGCGGATGATTGAGACCTCTCTGATTGACTGGGAGGGGAAAATTGTTTCTACTTTATATGTCCCCTCATGTAATTTTCGATGTCCTTACTGCTATAATTGTGATTTGATATTGCATCCGGAAAATTTTCCTAACATCTCCCAGAGAGAAATAGATAGCTTTCTCTTGGAGAGAAAAGATTTTATCGATGGTATATGTATAAGCGGAGGAGAACCCACTTTATACCCCGATATAATTTCATATTTTAAAAATTTAAAGGATAATGGTTTTCTAATAAAATTGGATACTAACGGTACTAATCCAAAATTGTTAAAAAAGCTTTTAAATCTCGGTTTAGTGGATTATATTGCTATGGATATTAAATCATCATTAGATTATAATCATTATTCTGAAGCTGCGGGCATCAAGGATAAAGCGATGTTTGAGAAGGTAAAAGATAGCATCGAATTAATAATGAACTCAGAAATTGATTATGAATTTCGCACTACTGTAGTACCTTTATTGCATTCCGAAGGGACTATTATGGAAATTGCCCAATATATTTCGGGAGCAAAAAAATATGTTTTACAGAATTTTTCTCCTTTAGATAAGACCCTTAATCCTTCTTTTCAAAAGATAAAACCCTATGCTGATGAAAAAATACAAGAACTATCGGAAAAAGCTAAAAAATATGTTCAAAATTGTTATTGGAGATAAGGATAACGATTAACCAATTAGCCAATTCCCCGATTCGCCAATTAATTTAGTTAGTGAATAGTAGAACTAGCGTATAGCTAAAAATTAAAAGCGCAAAGCGCAAAACCAAAGCTTAAAACTTAAAATTAAAGAAATCAGTAATTTATATACTTGTAGTAAAAAACCTAAAGAAAAAAGTACAAGGTGAAAAATTACATACTCCTCTGTCATTCCCACGAAAGTGGGAATCCAGGGCGGAAGAAAAAAAAGGTGGATTCCCGTTTTCACGGGAATGACAAAAGATATGAGTAGTAAAAAAACAATAAGAATAGTACGAAATAGTTGGCACGACATTAGATTTTGTAACTTAGTATATATTTGGTAGAGATTTAAAATATCTTAATAATAATAAGCTTGTTGAAAATTTATAAAAAGAAAAAAGCATGTTGTATAGAATGATTTATCCTACGCCTATACGCTAAACACTAAATGGGTTTTAAGTTTTGAATTATGGTTTTTCGCTTCGTTACTATATACCATATACTCGATACTAATTTAGTTTTTCGTTTTGCGTTTTTCGCTTTATACTTTATATGATATGCTCTTGCTTCTTTTTTCAAATTCAAAGTTTGCAACTCGAAACTTATTACTTGCTACACATTACTCTTATTAAATATCAATACATCGTGAACCCTTCTTAGGCTCATTATAATATCAATACATCGTGAACTCCTAATGATAATAAAATATCAAGACATCGTGAACCCTAGAGATCGATCTTTGATAAATCAATAGAGCTTTTTGGTAAAGGATAATCATATTCTACTACTAATTTAGAATCATGGTATACAAACAATTTCTCTTGGACAGTATCAATAGTAGCCCAGACATATTCATGCTCTACATCATCAGGCATAATATATTTTTCTCCAAAGATATCTAAAACACGATCACTCCTTATAAAGCGGACAAGATGTACATATCCTGGAACAATAGCTAACTTTTCAGGAAGTCTAAAAGAATCAGGTAAAAGCTTAATGTCTCCGGAAAACTTTTGATTGGGAGTCATGCCTTCTAAGGTACTGTAACGATGATTCTGATCGTGAAATAATTCAAACTCTTTAGCCTTTTTGTAAAGATGATCAAAGTCTTTAAAATACTGGGTCCGAAAGAACATCTTATCAAAGACATTCTGAAAATGCTCGATAATCCCATTCCTCCAAGGTTCTCTTAAAGGAATAAAGAGAGGCTGTATACCTAAAGACAGACATAGACGGATGACTAGCCCGAAAGAGTGAGGGTATTGGTTACTCCCTCGCATAGGTAATTGATTATCCATCTGCAGATAGCAGGGTATACCTAAAGTATGCCAGGAACATATTAAAGCCTTGGTGATAGCCATTCTGTTTTGTCTACGGTCAGGATTAATACTATTCCGGCGGTCATAGGCATCGATGATATTAGCTGAGTAGAATCGTCCATCTTTTTTTAGATATCTAGGCCCGACGACATCCAATTGATGTAAGTAATTACTGCGGGTAATCGCCAAAGAAGGATAATTGACCCCTTTGGGAGAATATTTAGTTCGTTTATGCACCAAGTCATTCCGCTTAATAATTCTATTTAAGCTAGCAAGGGAAGGAGGAATTTTTCCTTCTTGTTTTAAATGCCAGCAAATATTAAACGCTCCTATTTGAGTATAAGGTTTTTTTTCTAAACGCTTTCTGGTTTCAATTACCATTTGTTCCATAGCTTTATTAATCCTCTTAGGACTTTGATGGGGTCTGCAAGAGTGGCTTTTAGCCCAATCTTTTCCATCTAGTTTGTATCGTTTTAACCATTTAAAGAACCAGGTTTTACTCTTACCAAGGCTCTGGCAGATCTCTTTAGGAGATTCACCGTTTTTATATCTTTTTATAGCTTTTTCTCTTAATTCTTTGATATTCATACTGACCTCCTTTTTTAAGGTCAGTATAGAATATTGTATAAGTATAGTTCGCGATGTGTTGATACAAAATACCATTAAGGTTCGCGAGGTGTTGATATTTTTAAGTTCGCGATGTGTTGATATTTGTCAATTACTTATTACTGTAGTTTACTATATAACATATACTTGATACTCGATATTAATTTAATCTTTTGTGAAAAAAAGTACAATTATTTTCAAAAAAAAGAAGAATTTTTTTAAATAAATGTCGTATACAAAGAATAGTGTTTTATTTTTACTTAGCTATGTTATACTATATAAAACTATTTTGAATAGAGATTAGTACAATTAAATAATATTTATTCTGAATGAAAGTAATGGGAGAGGTCTTTTCTGTTACAGAGAAGAAGCCGAAGGGGCAAGATGTATGATACATTTAAACTCTCAGGCAAAAGGACCATTGCCGGACAGAACTCTGGAAAGTTTTTTAATAAACACCGAAGGGGCAATTTCCAATATTCTGGAAAAATCTCTCAGGTAAAAAGACAGGGTAAGAAATTCCATTGGAGTATCTTACCCTTTTTATTTTGATACAGTATAAGTATTAAAAAATATTTGCAAAAAGTAGAGAAAATTTGAATCAAAATTTTGAATTAAAAGAATTTGGACAAATAAAATATTTCAAATGTAGAGAATTGGATAACACCAACTTAGTAGTAAATGCGTTTACTACTCGAACAGGCGGGGTAAGCAGATTCCCGCTCGATAACCTAAATTTATCCTATAATGTAGGCGATGAAGAAAGCCGCGTATCAGAAAATAGAAAAATAATTTTAGATGCTTTAGATATTGATTATCGAGCCACAGTCACTGCCCAGCAAGTCCATAAAGATAAAATAAGCTTAGTAAGAAAAAAAGATATTGGTAAGGGAGCCTTTAAATATTCTAAGGGAATTGCACAAACTGATGCCTTAATTACAGATATCCCCGGGATACCGCTTTTAATGTGTTATGCTGATTGTGTACCCATTTTTATTTTAGACCCTGTAAAAAAAGCTATTGCCTTGATTCATAGTGGAAGAAAGGGAACAGAATTGGAATTAACCTTAAAAACTTTATTTAAGATGAAAAAAATCTTTGAGACTAGTCCCCACTCCTGCTTGGCTGCCATTTTTCCATCCATCGGTCCCTGCTGTTATTGTATTAAAGAGGAAAATAAAATTAATGGTTATTGGTTAAATGAAATTAAATATAATGGTGAATTAATTTCCCTGCAAAATAAGAGCGGGAGGAGTCTTGATTTAAGAAAAGCAAACTATTGGCAATTGATCAAAGTCGGACTACAGAAAAAGAATATCTTCGTTAATGAAATTTGTACGGCAGACCATCCCGAACTATTCTTTTCGTATCGAAGAGATAAGGGGAATACCGGCCGTATGGCTGCCATCTTTATGTTAAAGCAGTAAAATGATTGTATTCCAAAAAGTAAATAAAATGGTAATGTATAGGTGCGATGAATCGTTTCCTAGGGAGAGACTAGGCATTAAAATAAAGGGAGGAGAGCATGCGGATAAAAGAACATCCTATCTTAGAATTTAACCAGAAAGAAAAAGTTAAATTCACCTTAGATGGGAAAGAATTGGAAGGTTATAAGGGTGAGCCCATTGCTTCCGCCTTGGTAGCTGCCGGAATAAAGATATTAAGCAGAAGCATTAAATATAAGCGGCCTAGGGGATTTTTTTGTGCTATAGGAAAATGTTCAGCTTGTCTAATGAAAGTAAATGGTATTCCCAATGTTAGAACCTGTGTAACTAAATTGGAAGAAGGAATGAAAGTAGAAACTCAAAAAGGAAAAGGTGATTTCAATTGAAAGCGACTGATATAGCAATTATCGGCGGGGGTCCGGCAGGATTGTCGGCAGCAATTTATGCCGCTTCCTTAGGAGTAAAAGTAACTCTTATTGACGATGGTCTAGAATTAGGTGGACAGTTGATTAAACAGACTCATAAATTTTTTGGTTCCGAGAAACAGTTTGCCGGAGTGAGAGGCATAGAAATTGCCAAAAAAATGATACGGGATATCGAAAGATATGGTAATGTTGAGGTAATTGCTAATGCAACAGTCACCGGCTATTATGAAGATGAGGTTATTACCATTACCAAAGGAGTTAATGGTGATATATTAAAAAAATTAAAAGCCCAAAGAATTATTATAGCTACCGGGGCATCAGAGAATATGCTGCCTTTTGTAAATAACGACTTACCCGGAGTCTATGGTGCCGGGGCAGTTCAAACCTTAATGAATCTTTACGGGGTAGTCCCGGGAAACAATATCTTAATGATAGGGGCGGGTAATATCGGTCTGATTGTAAGCTACCAGCTCCTGCAAGCCGGGATCAAGGTGGCAGCTATCGTGGAAGCCCTTCCTAATATAGGCGGTTATTTAGTGCATGCTTCCAAGATTAGACGTTTAGGAGTGCCCATCTACACTTCTCATTCCCTAAAAGAAGTGTATGGTACAGACTGTGTAGATAAAGCGGTAATCTCTGAGATTAATCAAAATTTTGAATTTGTACCGGGGACGGAAAAAGAACTTGAGGTGGATACTATCTGCCTGGCTGTAGGTTTATCTCCACTCTCCGATCTACTCTGGCAAGCCGGTTGTCAGATGAAATATATTCCCGAGCTCTGTGGACATGTAGCCCTAAGGGATGACAATATGAAATCTACTAAGGATAAAATCTATATCGCCGGAGATGTAGCCGGTATCGAAGAGGCCAGTAGTGCTATGTTGGAAGGTCAAATTGCCGGTCTGAATGCCGCGGTGAGCCTGGGGTATAAATGTGATAATTATAAAGAGCAAGATAAAAAATTAAAAGCAGAATTAAAAGAATTGAGAGACAACCCTTTAAGTGAAGAGATAAAGAGAGGCATAGAAAAAGCCTTGATAAAGGAGGGGAGGGATTAACTATGTTAGAAAGAACCGGCATACCGACCGATGATGATTTAGAAAAAGTAATTCCGGATAAAGAAAGATTAACCAAAGGTCCGGTAGTTATTATAGAATGTTTTCAGAAGATACCCTGTGACCCCTGTGCCATATCCTGTAAACTTGGGGCTATAAAACCCTTTAACGATATAAATGACTTACCTCAGGTTGATTTTGAGAAGTGTACCGGCTGCGGTGTTTGTATCAGTTCATGCCCCGGTCTGGCCATATTTGTAATGGAGATGAATTATTCAGATGAAAAATCTTTAATCAAACTACCTCACGAAATGCTCCCCCTGCCGGAAAAGGGAGATGATGTTTATGCTTTAGACAGAGCGGGCAGTATGCTCGGTAAAGCAAAAGTAATAAAAGTCTTAAAGATTAAAAATAAGACTCACGTAATTTCCATAGAAGTTCCTAAAAGTATGGCTATGAAAGTAAGAAGCATAAAAGTGGAGGACAAAAACAATGAAAGATGAAACCATAATTTGCCGATGTGAAGATGTTACCTGGGGAGAAATCAGGCAGGCTTTAGAAAAAGGTTATACTACCCTCGATGAAATTAAAAGGAATACTCGAGCAGGAATGGGAAGATGCCAGGGCACGACTTGCCGCAGGATTATCTTAAGGGAAATAGCTAAGTTTTGTCATAAGAACATAGAAGAGGTAGCCATACCTACCTTTAGACCTCCCACTAAGCCGATAAAGTTGGGGACTCTGGCGGGTGATTACGATGATTAGAAAAGCAAGTGTAGTAATAATTGGCGGGGGAATAATCGGTTGCAGCATTGCCTATAATTTAGCCAAAATGGGGTGTAAAAATATAGTATTGTTTGAGAAAAATTCTCTAGCCAGTGGCGCCACCGGAAGGTGTGGAGCAGGAATCAGACAGCAGTTTGGAACTGAGATGAATTGTATCCTGGCACGAGAAAGTATAAAAATTTTTGAGAATTTAAGCCAAGAATTAGATTATGATATAGAGCTGAATCAGGGCGGATATCTGATGCTGGCTTATACCGAAAAAGAAGTCAATCAGTTTAAGAAGAATGTGGCTTTGGAGCAATCTTTAGATATTGATGCTAGATCCATTACTGTTAAAGAAGCTAAAGAGATTGCCCCACCCTTAAACACAGAGGGCTTACTAGCCGCAACTTTTTGCCCTAGCGATGGTCATGCCAACCCTTTTAAAACAAATTTTGCTTATGCGGAAGCTGCTCAAAAGCTGGGGGTAAAGATCTACAATTTTACCGAGGCAAGAGAGATTAAGACAGAAGATAATAGAATAGTTTCAGTCAGTACAGATCAGGGAGAAGTGCTCACTCCTATTGTAATAAATGCCGCGGGTGGTTATTCGGGAGAAATAGGGAAAATGGCAGGAGTGGAAATACCGGTATATTCTCAAAGGCACCAAATCCTAATTACTGAACCGATTGATCCTTTATTCAGGCCGATGCTGATGTCTTTCTCTCGTAATTTTTACTGCCAGCAGACTCCTCACGGAAGCATCATAATGGGTTTGGGCGACCCCGATGAACGCAAAGGTCACGATATAGGTTCAAGCTGGCAGTTTGCCCGGGAGATGGCTCAAAAGATGGCCACAGTCGTTCCTTTGTTAAAAGAAGTGAGTATGGTAAGACAATGGTCAGGTTTATATAACATGAGTCCTGATTCTCAGCCAATCTTAGGCGAGCATCCTCAAGTAGGCGGATTTTATATGGCCATAGGATTTAGTGGCCATGGATTTATGCTTGCTCCAATAGTCAGCCGTCTCATTGCAGAATTAATACTGAAAGGAAGAACTTCTATCCCTATTGACAAATTAGATATTGAACGGTTTGAACGAGGTGAATTGATTATTGAACCCTCAGTAGTATAATAATTAAAATATTAATACTTATTTTGCTCAGAAAAAGAAGGTTTTTTTGATTTTTCGTAGAATATATATATGATAAATAGATTAGGCAAAAAATAATCTAAAGATGGTTTTTCACAAAATCTAAAAAGATTCCTAGAATTTAGGGGTCAGGTTTCAACATTTGACATAACTTGCCCCTAAAAAAATGCCTGGAGTGTTATGTCAAATGTTGAGACCTGACCCCTAATAACAGCAAATTATTATAATTTTGTGAGTGACTATTCTTACAGAAAAAAAGGAGGTGAAAGAGTTTCTTAAGTAATTATAGAATATAAGTTGATTCTAATGTTATGGCTAGTTAATTTACTAAAATGTTCTGTTTTTTTATGTATTTAAAACAATTTAAGGAGAATTAAAAATGAAAAGAATTAAATTTTTATTAGTTATTACCGCGTTAGTATTGGCACTTGGCTTAGCTTCTTTGGTAGCGCTGGCTGCTCCGGTAGTTATCGGTCTTCAAGCTCCAATTACCGGTGCAGCAGCAATGGAAGGTGAAATGGCTAAACAATCTGTGGAAATTGCTGCCCAAATGATCAATGAAAAGGGTGGAATTTTAGGCGGTAGAATGATTGAAATTATGGTAGTTGATGATGTTTTCCAACCTAAAGAAAGTGCTTTAGCTGCAATAAAATTAGTTTCGAAAGGTGTAACTGCTGTTATCCAAACTTATGGTAGCTCTGTTACCCAGCCTGCTTCTGATATATATGAAAAATATAAAAAGGTAAATATTGCTTATGGTGCAACGGTTACCGGTCTTACCGAAAGAGGGTTAAAATATTTCTTCCGTACTTGTGGAAGAACCGATACTCAAGGACAATTTTTTGCAGACGAAGTCCTACCTCTCTTTAATGCTAGAAAAGTTGCCATTATGCATGATAACCTTTCCTTCTCTTTAGGACTTGCTGAAGATACCAAAAAAGCATTACAACCTAAACTGGATGCGGGAGAAGTGGAATTAGTCTACTTTGATGCAATTACACCCGGAGAATCTGATTATACTGTTCCTCTGACTAAATTAAGAGAAACCAATCCGGATATATTCTATTTTACCGGTTATTTCCCGGAAGCAGGATTAATAATCAGACAAGCTCGCGATATAGGGATTAAGGCAGTATTTGTAGGCGGAGATGCAGCCATCAATGAAGATTTTATTAATATTGCCGGTTTAGAGTATGCTACAGGTTGTTATCAGACTCAGGAAGCTTTAATCGAATATTTTACCAATCCTGAAGCAATGGCATTTAAAGAAGCCTACATGTCGAAATATAATACTCTCCCATCCAGCCCCTGGTCAGTCTATGCCGCCGATGCTCTCTGTGTACTTGCAGAGGCTATCGATAAATCTGGTTCCACCGATTCAGACGTCATTGTTGATTATCTTAAGAATAAGATGGATAAATTCCCCAGTATTACCGGACCAATAGGTTTTGATGAAATTGGTGATCGTGAAGGAACCGGGATTAATCTTTATGTAGTAAATGCAGATGGAAGTTTCGGAATTTACGGAAAATAAAATAAAACGAGGTAAAATACGAAGATGAAAATAATATTAGAGCAGTTACTAAACGGATTGACTATAGGCTCATTTTATGCTCTTATTGCTCTCGGTTATTCCATGGTATACGGGGTAATGAAGCTGATTAATTTTGCGCATGGAGACTTGTTTGCCCTGGGTTCTTATCTTGGATATACCCTTCTCGTATTTGGCTCTACCTATGCTACCGTTACCTTTGGTATATGGGGCGGCATGATTGCGGCTATGTTAATAGCCGCAATCGGCATAGGAATTGCCGGAACTCTAATAGAGCGAATTGCCTATCGTCCAATATATTCAGTAGGCCGGCTTCCCGCAGTAGTGTCTGCATTAGGTGCTTCAATTGTTATACAAAATGGGATAATGATTGTTTGGGGACCGCGTCCACAAGCTTATCCCTCACAGGTTGTTCCTTCAATTATGTTAAACGTTGGAGAGTTTAAAATTACTTTATTACAAGTTATAATTTTATTGATTTCTTTTATGCTTATGGGACTTTTATATTACATTGTTCAAAAAACCACCTTTGGCGCAGCTATCCGAGCTTGTGCCTTGGATAGAGATACTGCCGCTTTAATGGGGATAAATATTGAAACCATCATATTTTTTATCTTTGCTTTGGGACCGGCTTTGGGCGGAATGTCAGGGGTAATGGTAGGTATGTATTATAGAAAGATTAGTTTTATCATGGGATGGAATTACGGATTAAAAGCCTTCACTGCTACTATCCTGGGAGGTATCGGCAATATCCCGGGTGCAATGCTGGGCGGGCTTCTCTTAGGGGTATTAGAGATGTTAGGGTCTGTCTACATTTCTACTGCCTATAAGGATGTGTTTGTATTTTTAGTTTTAATATTAGTATTAATTTTTCGCCCCCGAGGTCTTTTGGGTGAAAAAGTTGCAGAAAAAGTGTAAAGGGGCGAAAATATGAAATTAAACAAAAATATAAAAGAAAAAAATAGTATATTTAAAAATTGGCTGGTTATTTTAATAGCAATTTTATTTATAGTATTACCTTCTATAATAAATGCTTATTGGGTAGATGTCTTATTTTTCTTTGGCATCTATGCTCTTTTGGGGCTTAGCTTAAATATTGTTTTAGGAGAAGTGGGGCTTTTTGATTTAGGGCATATGGGATTTATGGCTATCGGTGCTTACACTACTGCCATTCTGAATACCAGCTTTGGAATTCCAGTAATAATTTTAATACCGATAAGTGCAATTGCAGCAGGTGCCTTTGCCTGGATAGTCTGTTCTCCAATCATCCATTTAAGAGGAGATTACCTATGTATTGTAACCATCGGAATGGGTGAAATCATCAGGCTTACTTTGAATAACAATCCATTTGGGATTACCGGTGGTCCAAATGGAGTCTTTGGAATTGATTTTCCTTCATTGGGCAGCATCTTTGTAGTTGATAATTCTACTAAATTTTATTATTATATCTGGTTAATAGTCAGCCTGACCATTATCGGTTTGGTTAATTTGCAGCGTTCACGGATAGGTAGAGCCTGGAATTGTATTCGAGAAGATGAAATTGCTGCAGAGGCTACCGGGATTGATGTTAGGTCTTATAAATTATTGGCTTTTGTTTTAGGGGCAGGTTTGGCCGGAATTGCAGGCAATGTTTACGCTACTAAATTAATGATAGTATCACCAGAAAGTTTTAGTTTTATGGAATCCTGCCTGCTCTTCTGTATCGTATTAATCGGAGGAATGGGTTCTATACCCGGAGTCTTAATCGGGGCTGCCGCCATCAGTCTTTTCCCGGAATTTTTCCGAACTTTCGCCCAATACCGAATGCTAATTTTTGGAACAGCAATGGTGGTTATGATGATCTTTAGACCCGGTGGTATTTGGCCCAGAAAGAGGGGAGCTGCCGAATTCAAAACACTTTTAATGAAAGCAGGAGAAGAAAATGGCTAAAGACAATAATAGTATAGAAACAATGATAAAAACCAAGCAAGAAAATGAAGAAATAAATAAAATGAATAAAGTTGTTTTTCAAACCGATAAACTTACCAAAAAATTCGGCGGATTAATTGCAGTAAACAATTTTGACCTTAAAGTGAATCAAGGGCAAATAAGCAGTCTGATAGGTCCTAATGGAGCAGGAAAAACTACCGTTTTTAATGTCGTTACCGGCATATATAAAGCTGATGGTGGAAAAGTTGTCTTTAAAGGAGAAGACCTTGCCGGTAAAAAACCTCATCAGATTATAAAAAAGGGGATTGCACGGACTTTTCAAAATATCCGACTTTTTTCTAATATGACCTGTCTGGAAAATGTTATGGCCGGCCAGCATTGCCGCAGCAGGGAAGGAACCTGGTCTTCTGTTTTACAAACTCCCGGGCAAAGAAAAGAAGAATTTGAAATTAAGAAAAATGCTGAAGACCGTCTTAAACAAGTCGGATTATGGAAATATCGAGATGAATTGGCAAAAAATATTGCCTATGGTAATCAGAGAATGTTAGAAATAGGCCGAGCTTTAGCCTCTAATCCTGATTTATTAATTTTAGACGAACCAAGCAGCGGTCTGAATGATAAAGAATCTGAGGATCTGATAATATTTTTAAAATCCCTATTAAAGGAAGATTTAACTATTTTGCTTATCGAACACGATATGAATGTAGTAATGGGAATTTCTGATTGGATTACGGTGATGGATGAAGGTAAAAAAATTGCTGAGGGTTTGCCCGAAGATGTATATAGTAATCCTCAAGTAATTGAAGCTTACTTAGGTAAAGACGAAGAGGAGGAGGAATAATAATATGACTATATTGTTGAAAGTAGAAGATTTAAAAATATTTTATGGTTCTATCGAAGCCCTTAAAGGAATTTCACTCACAGTTGACGAAGGTGAAATAGTTA
>Ga0307379_10008121_pt1 | contig 14197 bp, 12 predicted proteins | sample UN2MG_FD_202237 | JGI IMG/M metagenome (GOLD analysis project Ga0307379, IMG submission 202237) | Soil microbial communities from Risofladan, Vaasa, Finland - UN-2 | ecosystem: Environmental > Terrestrial > Soil > Coastal area > Acid sulfate soil | place: Finland: Risofladan, Vaasa | collected...
ATCGCCCTGCATCTCGAACGGCACGACGTTGTCGGCCACCATCTCCTGAGCGAGTTCACCAGCGTCGAACTCGACGCTCGACATCCCGGCCGCCTCGGTCGGGTCACTGCCGTTGCTCGGAACGCTGCCATTGCTCGGTTCGGTGTCTGCCGCGGCGAGCGACGAGAGGCGGTCGCTGACCGTTCGCGCTCCGACGTCTTCGCCCATGACGGCCAGGCCGGCTTCGATCAGATCCTTGACCGTGCGGGACACGTCGACCTCGCCGAGGTCGAGCGAATCGCCGATGCCCCGGACCGTCCGACCGCTCCCGACTGCGGCGATCGTCCGCCACCGGCCCGATGACACGATGACCTCGTGGCCCGGGAGGTCGGTGGCGAGGGTCACCCAGTGGTCGAGGGACGGCACGACCTTCTCGATGTCGCGCCACTCGACGAGCATGGCCTCGGCGTCGACGAGCACTTCGTCGACAGCAACCGGATCGCCCTTGGTCTCGGGCTCGATGTTCTCGTCGAACGAGAACGTCCCTTCGGCGAACCGCAACAGGTCGAACACCACGTCGACAACAGCACGATGATCAGCGACGCGAGTCGAATCGGCCGCGACGATCTTGCCGGAGGACAGGTGGACCGAGCCGCTGACGCCGTCCCCATTGAGCACGAGACAACCCGTGTTCTTGGTGGTGTCGAGCAACCGGAGCACGTCCGGTAGCGCAAAAGTCTCGAGGGTGCCCTGAAGGGCCATGATGGTCTCCAAATCGCCGCTTGCAATCCCATCGGCCGATTCGGACTCGACCTTCAGAGTTTTTTGGAAAGAATCGCGCGGCGCATCTGCTCGACCGGTGGGTCCTCTCCGGTCCATCGCCGAAACGCATGGGCAGCTTGGTGCACCAGCATGCTGACACCGTTCGCCGTCGCCAGGCCGAGTTCGCGGGCTGCGCTGAGCAACGGGGTCTCGCTCGGCTCGTACACCAGGTCGACCACGACCTGGCCCGTGAGCAGGTGGAGGTCGAACGGCAGCCGGCCGTCGCCCATGCCGACCGGAGTGGCCTGGACGATGACATCGACGGCCGCGAGCTCCGACGGAACCGCCACCCGTCCAACCGGCCCGGCCATCGATGCGGCGATCTGGGCGCGTTCGTCGCTGCGATTGACCACCAGCACCGAAGCCGCGCCGGCATCTCCGAGTGCGGAGATGACCGCTCGCGCCGCACCACCGGCCCCCACCACCCCGAACGTGCGCCCAGACGGGGTCACTCCGAGGTCGTCGGCGAGCCCGTCGACGAAGCCCGCACCGTCGGTGTTGTACCCGACCAGTTCGTCGCCGTCCCACGCGATGCAGTTGACGGCGTCGAGTCGCGCTGCGGTGGGGTCGAGGCGATCGAGACCCGCGATCACGTCGGACTTGAGCGGCATGGTCACCGACATCCCGCCAAGGCCGAGGGCCCGCATGGCGGCGACGGCAGCGCCTCCGCCCCCGCGCTCGATCTCGAACGCGGCGAATACCCAGTCGAGGCCGAGCGCCGCGAACCCGGCGTTGTGGATGACCGGCGAGAGCGAGTGTCGCACCGGCGAGCCGATCACCGCTGCGAGCGTCGTGCGGCCCGAGATCATCCGCAGCCGAGGCCCTGCTGGCGACACGCTTCCTTGGCGCGCAGGAACTCCTGATTGCTGTCGGTGAAGAAGTGATTCCCCTCGGCGTCCATCAGGACGTAGAAGGTCCACGGCCCCGGCTCCGGGTTGAGAGCAGCCTCGATCGCTCCGCGGCCGGGGGCGGCAATCGGCGTGGGGGGCAGGCCGAGGGTCCGCCTCGTGTTGTACGGCGAGTCGCTCTGGAAGTCGAGCGCATCGCGGTCACGCCCTGCGAGGATGGCTTCGTAGCGCGACGTGGCGTCGATACCGAGTGGGATGCCCTGCTCCAGACGGTTGTGGATGACCCGGCTGATCTTCGCACGGTCGCCGGGGACTTTGGCCTCCTCCTCGATGAGCGACGCCAGGATCACCACCTCGTACCTCGACAACCCGAAGGATGCCCCGATGCCGTCCGCGTCGAGTTCGTCCAACACGGCATCCATCTGATCGGCCAGACGCTGGAGCACCTGCTGCTCGGTCTCGTCGTCGTCCACCTGATAGGTGTCGGGGAACAGCAGACCCTCCATCGAAGGCTCGTCGGCGGGCTTGGTGCGACTGGTGATCGCACCCGATGCGAGGAGCTGGTCGAGGGACTCGACCGAGAATCTGTCGATGCCCAGCTCGGGGTCAGCCAATCGTTCGGTGATCTCGGTCACCGTGTACGCCTCGGGGATCGTGAAGCCATCATTCTCCGGTGGAGCGGGGCCGGCTTCGAGCAACGCGACGACCTCGTCCATCGCCGCGTTGGTGGGCAGGGTGTACTCGCCGGCCTGGAAAGGGCCGCCACCGTTCAGGCGCAGGTACCAACCCCAGACCCGCGAACTCGAGATGACGTCGTTGTCGACCAGGAGCTGACCGATGTCGTCGGAGGTGGCGCCGACCGGCACCACCACGGCAACCGGAGGGCCCTGCTCGCCACCCGGGTCGACTTCTCCCTGGTACCAGAACCAGCCGTAGGCGGCGACGGCCGAGGCCAGCAACACGACCACGCCGAGCACTGCGAGCCAACGTGCGCAACCGCCTCGGCCGGTGCGGGTGCGGATCGTCGCGTACTCGTGATGCAGGTCGTCGTCATCAATGTCGTGATCGTCGTACTCGTAGTCGTACTCGTACGCATCGTCGTGGTCCCAGGTCAAGGGGTCGGCCGGATCGGGGCTGCGGGTCGGGTCGGTGGGGTCGTCGTTCATGGGCTCGGATGGCGGGTCGGTTCGTGTGGGCTGTCGAGCCACGACTGCAGGATCACCGCAGCCGCCACCTTGTCGACCACCTTTCGGCGTTGCTTGGCGTCGAGATGCTGTGCGAGGAGGGCCCGTTCGGCCGCGACCGTACTCAGCCGCTCGTCCTGGGTCTCAACGCGGACTCCGAGACCCGTGCGCAGCTCGTCGGCCTCGACGAGGGCCTTCGCCGCAGCAGGACCGATCGAGCCGTCGAGTGACAACGGCAACCCGACGACGATCAGCTCTGCCTCGACCTCGTCGTAGAGCGTCCGGATGCGACGGTGGTCGGATCGACGGTCTTTGCTCCGCTCGACGACCTGGTAGGGCGTGGCGACCCTTCCCTCGCTGTCGCAGAGCGCGACACCGATCCGCCGAGATCCGAGATCAAGCCCGATGGCCCGCGGCATTCCTCAGCGGCCCGCGATGGCGTCGCGAACCAGGCCCAGCGCGTCATCGATTCCGTCGGCGTTCTTCCCGCCCAACATCGACAGGTGGGGATCGGGGCGGCCGCCTCCCTGGATCAGTCCGGACGCCGGGGCGATCAGTGCACCCGCGTCGACGTCGACATCTGACCGAACCGCAGCGACGAGCGCCGCACCGCCGCCCTCGGGCTCGGACCCGATCACGACGACGCCGACCCCCTTGTCGCGGATGGCCACGGCGAGGTCGCGAAGCGCTCCGCGATCGATGCCGTCGACACGGGTCACCAGGACGCCGTCGGCTGCTTCGGCGGCGAGACCGTCGGCCCGGCCGAGCGACAACTCGCTCCGGATCGCCTTGATCTCGTTGCGCAGGTCCTTGATCTCGCCCATTCTCCGACATGCCGCATCGACCACTTCGCCCACGGGCACCCCGATTGCATCGGCCACGGCATCGAGCTGCGATCGGAGGTCGCGGAGACGTTCGATCGGGCCGGTGCCGGTCACCGCCTCGATCCGGCGGAGGTTCGAGCCGATCGATGATTCGCTGATGATCTTGATCGGACCGATGTCGCCGGTCGCGGCAACGTGGGTTCCGCCGCAGAACTCGACCGACGGCCCAGCCTCGAGCACCCGCACTCGGTCTCCGTACTTGTCGCCGAAGAACGCGATGGCTCCGAGTTCGGTCGCCTCGTCCTTGGAGGTCTCGTAGTGCCGGACGGGTTCATTGCGCAGGATCAGGGCGTTCGCGAGGTCCTCGATCCGGATCAGTTCGTCGTCGGTGACGGGGTCGAAGTGGCTGAAGTCGAATCGCAGCCGGGCATCGTCGACGAGCGAGCCCTGCTGCTTGACGTGTTCGCCGAGCACCTCGCGCAACGCCCAGTGCAGGACATGGGTGCCGGTGTGGTTCCGACGAATACGGGCCCGACGGTCGGCATCGATCGCCACCCGGACTCCTTGGCCGACCTCGAAGCTCCCTTCGACCCCGACCAGGTGATGGCCGTGTAACCCGGGGAGCACGAAGGTGGTGTCTGCGACGACCGCCGATGCCGTCTCGGAGGTCACCGTCCCGGAATCGCCAACCTGGCCGCCGGACTCGGCGTAACACGGCGTGCGGTCGAGGACGAGGACGTCGCCCACCACTCCGAGCACCACGGCATCGCTGGCGCTCTCGTCGCGACCGGTGAACCCGGTCGAGCCGTGCTCGGCGAGGATGGCCTGGAACGCATCGATGTCCTCGCCGGTTGCGACCCCGCCACCTCTTCCGGCCGCCCGGGCACGCTCACGTTGGGCCTCCATCTCGGTGTGGAAGGCCTCGACGTCGACCCTCCTCCCGCGGTCATCGACGATCTCCTCGGTGACCTCGAGCGGGAAACCGTAGGTGTCGTGGAGGAGAAAGGCGTCGGCCCCCGGGAGGGCTTCACCCTCGCCGAGCTGCTCGAGCTTCTCGTCGAGGATCGCCACGCCGGTCTTGAGTGTCTGGCGGAACTTCTCCTCTTCACGAGAGCAGATGCCGAGCACGAGATCTCGGTTGGCCTCGAGATCGGGGTAGGCCTCGCCCATCACCTCGATGCACGACTCGACCAGCGGCACCGTCACGACCTTGGTGACGCCCAGGAGATAGGCGAATCGCACGGCGCGGCGAATCACGCGTCGGAGCACGTAGCCGCGGTCCTCGTTCGACGGCACGACCCCGTCGCTGACCAGGAACGCCATGGTGCGGGTGTGATCGGCGAGCAGTCGCAGGGCCACGTCGGTGCGTTCGTCGGTGCCGAGCGTCGAACCCGTCACCGACTGCGCGGTGTCGAGCAGCCTCGACACCGAATCGGCGACGTAGAGCGACGGGCTGTCCGCCAGCACACCGAGAATCCGTTCGAATCCGGCACCGGTGTCGATTCCTGGTGCCTCGAGGTCGGTCAGTTCGCCGTCTGCGCCGCGGAAGTACTGCGGAAACACCAGGTTCCAGAATTCGACGAACCGTTTGTCAGCATCGGGGTTGGCTGGCCCGCCTTCGGGACCGTGTGCCGGACCGAAGTCGAAGAAGAGCTCCGACGACGGACCACACGGCCCGGTGTCGCCCATCTCCCAGAAGTTGTCCTTGTCGAGCCGTTGAATCCGCTCGCGAGGAAAGCCGACGGCGTCGGCCCAGATGTCCTCGGCCTCGTCGTCGGAGGTGTGCACCGTGATCCACATGCGGTCTGCATCGATGCCGAGCGCCTCGGTCGCGAACTCGTACGCCCACGGGATCGCCTCGGCCTTGAAGTAGTCGCCGAAGCTGAAGTTCCCGAGCATCTCGAAGAAGCTCAGGTGACGGAGGCTCCGCCCGATGTCGTCGAGGTCGTTGTGCTTGCCGCCGAGCCGCACGCATTTCTGGACCGAGGTGGCACGCCGTGGCTCGAAGGGCGGCTCCTCCTCGCCCAGGAAGTACGGCACGAAGGGCATCATCCCGGAGTTCACGAACATCGGTGCGGACGGGTGGTGCGGGATCAGGCCGGCCGACGGCACCACGGTGTGGTGACGGGCGACGAAGAAGTCGGTCCAGATTCGACGGAGCTCGGATGCCTCCATGACGGCCGCCGAGCCTACCGGCGCGCCGCGCCATCGGTAGGGTCTGCCGCGATGCAGCGGCTACGTGGCATGGACGCCTCCTTCTTCTACATGGAGACGCCGACCTCGCACATGCACGTGGTCGGGGCGCTCGTCCTCGACCCGTCGACGGCGCCGGATGGGTACGGCCTCGGCACCGTGCGTGACCTCATCGAGTCCCGCATCCATCTGATGCCGCCGTTCCGCCGACGACTCGTCGAGGTCCCGCTCGGACTCGACCACCCCCGTTGGATCGAAGATCCCGACTTCGACATCGAACATCACCTCTCGCGGATCGCCCTGCCCGCCCCGGGCGACCAACGCAGCCTCGAGGAGTTCGTCGGTGGGTTCGCCGGACGGCCCCTCGACCGGGCCCGTCCGCTGTGGGAGCTGGTGTTGGTCGAAGGCCTCGAGGACGGAAACGTCGCGCTCGTGACCAAGATGCACCACGCGGCCATCGACGGCGTCTCGGGCGCCGACCTGATGGTGCATCTCTTCGACCTCGACCCCTCCCCTGCGCCGGTCGAGCCGCCCACCGAGCCATGGACGCCCGATGTGGTCCCGTCCGAGGTGTCCCTCGTCGCCGAGGGGCTCGTCAACCAGGCGGCGAACCCGGCCCGGATGCTCCGGCAGATGGCCAGGACCCTCTCGTCACTGGCCGATGTCTTCAAAGGGATCGGCAGCGACGACGCCGTCCTGCCCTTCTCGGCGCCGCAGGCCCCCTGGAACGGGTCGATCTCGGCGCAGCGGTGCGTGGCCTTCAGCCGGTGTGCGCTCGACGACCTCAAGACGATCAAGGCGACCTTCGGCTGCAAGATCAACGACGTCGTGCTCGCAGCGACCACCCAGTCGCTCCGCGCCTACCTCAGGACCCACGGGGCGCCCGTCGACCGTGCGTTGGTGGCCAGCTGCCCGGTGTCGGTGCGAACCGATGCAGAGGTCGGCGAGGTCAACAACCGGGTCTCCTCGATGTTCGTGGCTCTCCCGGTCCATCTCGACGATCCGCTGGACCAACTCGATCAGATCGTCGCGACCACGACCGCCGCAAAGGAACTGCACGCCGCCATGGGAGCCGACACGCTCCAGGATTGGGCCGAGGTGCTGACACCCGGCCTGTTCACGCTGGCCATGCGGAGCTACAGCCAGTTGTCGCTGGCAGATCGTCACCCGCCGCTCCAGAACCTGATCGTGTCCAACGTCCCCGGCCCGCCGGTTCCGCTCTACTCGGCCGGGGCGACGGTTCGAGCCACCTACCCGCTCGGTCCACTCATCGACGGAGCCGGCATGAACCTCACGGTGATCTCGAACATGGGGAACCTGGATGCGGCACTGATCGCCTGCCCCGACCTCGTGCCCGACCCGTGGCTGGTCACCGACGGCTTCGCCGAAGGGATCGACACGCTTCTCCGGCTCGCCGTCTGAGCGGTCAACATGGAGTGATGGCTCCCCTCACGTCGCTCGAAGCAGGCATGCGGATCCCGTTCGGAGGCAATCAGTTCACCGAGGTCCCCGCCGAGCTGGCCGCCTCGTTCGAGGCGGGAGACCATCTCGTCGTCGTGCAGTCGACCGGGACCCTCCTGCGTATCCCGTCCGCCGATCTCGCCGCCGCGCACCGGGCCGTCGACGCCGCCGCCGGAGCGTTCACCGGGCTACGTCGGGTGTCCGACGATGCGGTGTCGCACTTCTTCGGTGAGTTCGCCGATCGGTTGACCGATCCGAGCGCCTTCGCCGCCGTCGCCGAGGCGAACGCTGCGGACGTGGCCGACGCGACCTCGCGAGGTCGTTCGACCACCCGACTCGCGCTGAGCGAGACCATGCGCGCTGACATGGTCGAGGGTCTGCGAGCCTGGGCGTCGCGGTCCTCGGGCATCGGCGACGTCATCGAACGCACCGAGCACGACGGGTGGCACGTCGAGCAGATCCGTGCAGGCCTCGGCGTCATCGGATTCGTGTTCGAGGGGCGACCGAACGTCTTCGCCGACGCCGCCGGTCTGCTTCGTACCGGGAACACCGTGGTCTTCCGCATCGGATCCGACGCACTTCGCACCGCGCGCGCCATCGTCGGGCACGCCGTCGAGCCGGCGCTCGCCGCATCGGGCCTTCCCGCCGGATCGCTCTCGCTCGTCGACGCGGCCTCACGGGCGAGCGGCTACGCGCTGTTCACCGACCGACGCCTCGCGCTCGCTGTTGCTCGTGGTTCGGGCCCGGCGGTCGAGCAGCTCGGAACCGTGGCCGCCCAGTGCGGGATCCCGGTGAGCCTTCACGGCACGGGTGGCGCGTGGATCGTCGTCCATCCCGAGGCCGACAACGCCTCGTTGGGCGCCGCGGTCGAGCACTCGCTCGACCGCAAGGTCTGCAACACCCTCAACACGATCTGTGTGACCCGTGGCGCCGCGAACGAGCAGACGCGTGTGATCCTCGAGGCGTTCGAGCGGGCCGGCTCGAGGCGCGACACCGTGACGAAGGTCCACGTGACCGAAGGAGACGAAGCAGTGATCCCCCCGGCTTGGTTCGCACCGGTAGCGATCGATCGAGCCACCGGGACCGTGACCGAACCACAGACCCAGTCGATCGGTCGCGACCAACTCGGGCACGAGTGGGAGTGGGAGAACAGCCCCGAGGTGACCCTGTGTCTGGTCGAGTCGGTCGACGAGGCGGTCGAGTTGTTCAACACGCAAAGCCCGCACTTCGCCGCCAGCCTCGTGGGAGGAGGCGACGCAGCCCATCAGCACTTCTACGAGGCCGTCGACGCACCGTTCGTCGGCAACGGCATGACCCGCTGGGTGGACGGTCAGTATGCGTTCGACCGTCCCGAGTTGGGTCTCTCGAACTGGGAGCGAGGGCGGCTCCTCGGCCGTGGCGGCGTCTTGAGTGGTGACAGCATCTACACGGTCCGCACTCGCGCCACCCAGCACGACCCGCACCTCCGGCGCTGAAACCGGGTCAGCGTGCGGGGCGGGCGAGTTCGTCGCGGATCTGTGCCTCGGTCTCGGCCATCGCGTCGCGTCCCTCGGCCACGGCCAGACGGAGGTCCTGACCGAATGCCCTGACCGCGCTTCCGAGGTCGGCAGACACCCGTTCGGGCGCGTAGCGATCGACGGTCTCCTTCACCATCCGCACGAGCCAGAAGGAGATGCCGAAGCCGAAGCCGGCACCGATCACCAACCAGAAGAGCCGCTTGAACATGGTTCAGGCGTCTCCGTTCGTGCGCCGCAGCTGTCGGGCGGCCCGCGCCGTCCCCGACGCGAACGCGATCGCCTTGATGGCGGGGTTCGAAAGCGCCAGATAAGCGAGGCGCGACGCCGAATCGACGGTTCCACCGATCGACTCGGCCGTCTCGAGCAGCCCGTCGACCCGCTCGAGCTCCTGGTTGGTCTGCACGACCGTGGCCCGGAGCTCCTGCACCACCGGCACCGTCTCGGAGACGAGCGCATCGACGGCCCGCTCCATCGACTTCAGGGCCCGCTGCATCGATGCAGCCAGCACCACGAGGACGCCGACCCCGATCACCGCTGCGACGGCCACGATGATGGCCGCGAGGTCGTTGTCGTTCACGCGTGCTCTCCGTTCACATCGTCGGATCCGGTCACATCGTCGGATCTGGCGCCCAGATCCTGCGAGACGGACTCGTCGACCGGGCTTGGCTTGCTGTTGCGGTGGACACCCATTCGTGTGCTGATCTCCCGTTCGAATCCGTGGGTCGAGGGCTGGTAGTACACCCGATCGGCCACCTCGGCTGGTCGATGGTCCTGGGGAACCCAGCCTCGGGGGTCGTCATGAGGATACCGATACCCCGCTCCGTGCCCGAGGTTGGCTGCCCCCTGGTAGTGCGCGTCTCGGAGATGAAGCGGCACCTCCCCCGATGGTGCCGACCGGGCGTCCTCGAGCGCCTGCCAGATACCGGACGCGGCCCGGTTGGACTTCGGCGCCGTCGCCAGGTGCACCACCGCCTGAGCCAGATTGAGCTGCGCCTCGGGCAACCCGACGAACTCGACGGCTCGCGCGGCGGCGTCCGCGACGACGAGGGCCATCGGATCGGCCATTCCGACGTCCTCGCTGGCCAGGATCACGAGACGGCGAGCGATGAATCGGGCGTCTTCGCCGGCCTCGAGCATCCGGGCCAGCCAGTAGAGGCCGGCGTCGGGATCCGAACCACGGATCGACTTGATGAAGGCGCTGACGACGTCGTAGTGGTCATCGCGGCCGTAGCGGAGCGCATTCGTGCCGAGCGCCGCCTCGGCGTCCGCGAGGGTGACCACGGGTGGAGCCGAGCGTGCTCGTGCGAGTTCGATCGCGACCTCGAGGCTGGTCAGTGCGTGACGACCGTCGCCCGCGGCTCGCTCCGCCAGGTGGTCGAGGGCCTCGGGCACGGCTTCGGCACCTTCGTGCATCAGCCCTCGGCCGATGAGGTCGCGCACGGCAACGAGGTCGAGCGGCACCAGGCGGAACAGGGTCGAACGCGACCGCAGCGGCGCGTTCACCTCGAAGTACGGGTTCTCGGTGGTCGCTCCGATCAGCACGATCAGGCCCGACTCGACCGACGGGAGGAGCCCGTCCTGTTGCGCCTTGTTGAATCGGTGGACCTCGTCGAGAAACAGAATCGTGCCCTGCTGGTGCTCGCCGAGTCGGGCTTCGGCCCGTGCCGCGACCTCACGCACGTCCTTGATCGACGCCGAGGTGGCCGACAACTGCTCGAAGGCCTTGGCCGTGTGCAGCGCGATGGTCTTGGCCAGCGTCGTCTTTCCGGTCCCCGGTGGCCCCCAGAACAACACCGAGTGCAGTCGGTCACCCTCGATCAGGACGCGGAGGGGTTTGCCCGAACCGAGCAGGTGATCCTGGCCGACGATGTCGTCGAGCGACCGGGGGCGGAGCCGCGCTGCCAGGGGCTGCTGACCCGCGAGTGCCTCGCGGGCAGCATTGGCGAAGAGGTCGTCGGCCACGTCCCATCCTGCCCCACCTGCGGGTCATCGAACCGGGCCCGCGCCGCGGCTACCTTCAGGACATGGACGCCGGCGCCATCAGGTTCGTCACCTTCGCCGTCGCGGTTCTCGTCGTCGTCGCCTACGCCATGTTCGTCATCTGGCGGGTCCGCGTGCACCGCCGTCGTCGCGAGGCCGAGGGCGAGAAGCGCGCCGGCACCGAGACCCTGAGCTCAGCGGCAACGCTTCGACCGAGCACCCCTGATGCCATCGCGCCGGCCTCGACACCCGCCACCCCCTCGGAGCCACCTGTCCGCCCGACCTCTGGAACTCAGCGGCCTGCGACGGTGCTCGAAGCGGTTGCCGGGATCGCGCTCCCCCACGATCTCGTCCCTCACCCCGACGTCACGCCGCGACTCGGAGCCTTGGACCGAGTCGCGCTCGCCGGCTCGATGATCTCGCTCGAGGACCTCCAATCCGGCCTGGAGGACTCGCTGGGCGCGCTCGGCTACACGATCACGTGGGCCGACTGGGAGGGCCTGGCACGACGGGGTGAGGCCGAGCTCAGAGTCGACGTCTACACAGCACCGCGCGCCGCGCACATCGAGGGCGTGCCGGCGTTCCCGCTGGCGGCCGAGGGCGCAGTCATCGTCGACTTCTGGATCCCCAAGGCCGACTGAGGCCTTCGCTCACCTTTCTGGCTGTCGGGCCTTCAGGCTCTCGCCCTCCTGCCAACGTGCCAACGTCCACAACGCGTCGGAAAGTCGATTGAGGTAGCGGGCCGGCGCGGCTCCTGGCTCGACGATGCCGACCACCTCGCGTTCGGCCCGGCGCACGACCGTCCGTGCGACGTCGAGCGCAGCGCCGACCGGCGTGCCGCCGGGGATCACGAACTCGGTCGGGGGGTCGAAACGCTCGGTCACGGCGTCGATGAGCTCTTCGAGCGCCGACACCATCTCATCGGTGATCTTGGTCGTGCCGTCGGTGAGCTTGTGGTGATTGTCCTGCGCCGTGGAGAGCTCGGCCATCGCGACATAGAGGTCCCGTTCGATCCCGGTGAGCACGGTGTCGAGCTCACTGCCTCGCTCGGTCAGCGCACGCGCCAGTCCGAGCGTCGCCTGTGCCTCGTCGACGGCACCGCACGCCCGGGTGATCGGAGAGTCCTTCGACACGCGTCCGCCGAACAGCAGGCCCGTGGTGCCATCGTCACCGGATCGTGTGTAGACCTTCATGGCGTCACCTCAGTCAGCGGGTGGCGGGAGGAGCCGGATGCCGAGCTCGGCGAGTTGGGTGTCCTCGACCGCCGATGGGGCGTCGGTCATCGGGTCGATCCCCGACTGGGGTTTCGGGAACGCGATGATCTCGCGGATGTTGTCCTCGCCGGCGAGGATGGCGATCAGGCGTTCCATCCCGAACGCGAAGCCCCCGTGGGGCGGCGCGCCGTACTCGAACGGCGTGAGGAAGAACTCGAAACGCTTCTTCGCCTCCTCCTCGGAGATCCCGAGGAGCCTGAAGACGCGGTGCTGGAGCTCCGGATCGTGGATCCGGATGCTCCCCGAGCCGAGCTCCCAGCCGTTGAGCACGAGGTCGTAGGCCCAGGCGCGGACGCTCATCGGGTCCGACTCGAGCTTGTCGAGATCCTCGGGATGAGGGTGGCAGAACGCGTGGTGGCCCGGCTTGGGGCGCCCCGTCGCCTTGTCGACCCCGACGAAGAGCGGGAAGTCGACGACCCAGAGGTACTTGTAGGTGCCGTCGCTGACGGGTGGTCGGGCGATGTCGTTGCGAAGCGTCCCGAGCACCTCGCAGGTGGTCATCCACTCGTCGGCGACGAGCAGGAGCAGGTCACCGGGTTCGGCACCGGTGCGGTCGACGAGCGCTTTCAGCTCGGCGTCAGAGAGGAACTTGGCCACCGGTGAGTCGAGCCCGAGGTCGTCGGCGACCCGCATCCACACGAGCCCCTTGGCGCCCGCGGCCTTGGCGCGGTCGGTCATGGCGTCGAGCTTGTTGCGGCCGTGGTCGGCCGACCCGCCCGGCACCCGCAGTCCCTTGATCGACTCGGCCGAACCGAAGGCCTTGAACTCGGTGTGCGCGAACACCTCGGTCAGTTCGATCAGCTCCATCGCGAAGCGAGTGTCGGGCTTGTCACTCCCGAACCGGTTCATGGCGTCGTGCCAGGTCATGCGCTCGATCGGCCCGGGACGCTCACCCACGATGGCTTCAGCCGCGTCGAGCACCGTCGTCTCGGTCGCCGCCAGGACGTCCTCGACGGTCACGAAGCTCATCTCCATGTCGAGCTGCATGAACTCGAACTGCCGGTCGGCGCGGAGGTCTTCGTCGCGCAGGCACCGGGCGATCTGGTAGTAGCGGTCGACTCCGCCGACCATCAGCAGCTGCTTGAAGAGCTGGGGCGACTGCGGAAGTGCATAGAACGATCCCGGCCGGTGCCGCGCCGGGACGAGGAACTCTCGCGCGCCCTCGGGCGTCGACGGCATGAGCATCGGGGTCTCGACCTCGACGAAGCCCTGGGCTTCCATGGCGGCACGGACCGCCGTGTTGACGCGCGATCGGATGCGGAGGTTGCGCTGCATGCGCTCACGTCGGAGATCGAGGTAGCGGTAGCGAAGCCGTACCGACTCATCGACCTCGTCTGCTCGTTTGTCGATGGGGAACGGAGGCGGCGTCGCCGTCGAGAGGATCTCGACCTGGCAGTCGCCGAGCTCGATGTCGCCGGTCTCGAGGTCGGCGTTGGCCGTGTCGTCCGGACGAACGCGCACGGTCCCGGTGATGCGGACGACGAACTCGCTGCGAAGATCGTGGTTGCCGTCGACGACACACTGCGTGACCCCGGTGTGGTCGCGGATGTCGATGAACGCCAGGTGCTCTCCGTGCTCGCGGCGACGCGCCACCCAGCCGCACAACGCGACCTCCTGACCTGCGTGCTCGGCGCGGAGCTCACCGCAGTAGTGGGTTCGCATGCCGACGGCAACAGGCGTCACTGATCCTCCAAGATCGATCCGATGGTGCTCAGCATGACCGACCTGGCCACGGTTTCCTGCCCTTTTCCGGTCCGGAGGTCCCGAATGGTCACGGTCCCGTCGGCAACCTCGTCGTCGCCGACGATCACCGCAACTGCTGCCGACGATCGGCCAGCCACCTTCATCTGCGCCTTCATCGATCGGCCGTCGAAGGCCCGGTCGACCCGCAGCCCTGCGGTGCGCAGCTCGGTGGCGAGGCTGTTGGCCTGACCGCCGGCCACGTCGACGACGAACACGTCGAGCGTGGAGGTCGGCGCGTCGAAGGCTCCCTCGGCGTCGCAGGCGAGCAACACCCGCTCGATGCCCGAGCCGAATCCGATACCCGGGGTCGGGGGGCCGCCGAGCAGTTCGACGAGGCCGTCGTAGCGGCCGCCGCCGATGATCGTGTTCTGG
>Ga0307379_10008127_pt1 | contig 14189 bp, 4 predicted proteins | sample UN2MG_FD_202237 | JGI IMG/M metagenome (GOLD analysis project Ga0307379, IMG submission 202237) | Soil microbial communities from Risofladan, Vaasa, Finland - UN-2 | ecosystem: Environmental > Terrestrial > Soil > Coastal area > Acid sulfate soil | place: Finland: Risofladan, Vaasa | collected...
CGCCGCCCTGGCAAAGCGTCCTGACTCGACGGCACTGTATGACGCCCTAGATAACCGAGAAGCCGAACGGGACCGTTTGGAGACGGAAATCCGGGAGGCGACGCATCGGACCAAGGTTCCCACTGGACCGCCGTCGGTGGAATGGGTTTGTACACATCTCCAAGACGCTCTACCCGAGCTTCTCGAAGACAACGTGTCACGGGCCGCGCATTTGATCCGAGCCATCACCGGGCCGATACGGGTGTTCCCCAGGCAGAAACCTTGGCTGAAGACTCGGTACCCGGTCGTGCGTTTCACATTGGACCTCAGCCGCATGGTGACAGCAATTGCCGCAGATCGCGCTGAGTGTTCCGAGAGCTCCATGGAATGCGGCTTTGGCGTCGAGGTGGAGTTCGAGGTACGGAAGGTCCCTCTCTACGAGAAGTATGCCGCAGAGGTGGTTCGGCTCCATGACGACAACGGCTTGGGGTGGCGGGAAATCGCGCGGCGTCTGCCGGAGAAGATCTCGCCAGACTACGTCGCCAAGGCGTACGAGTTCGGCAAGACAGGTGACCTATACGGCCACGCTGCAGCTGGCGCCGGAGGTGACGTTCCCGGCGAAGCGTGATCTACCAGCACGTCGGCAGGACGGTGGTCGCTACGGCGACCACCGCGGCTGCCTCCCCCTCAACTCCGTCGGGCATGCCGGGTGCGGTGGCCAGGGAGGATAGCGCGGTGAACCAGCCGGTGCCGGACCAGTCGCCGATGTCGGGCGGCCAGGCCGTGAACGGCAGGGCGGACGCCGGCTTGGCGACTGATGGGTTTCGACTGACCTTGCGTACCACTTGGGGCCGCCAGCGCGGGCCGAGCGGCGACGACCGTCCAGCCGGTCGGTACGGTTTTTCTTTAGGTATCAGGCACGCCCGGAGGCAGAAAGGAGCACGGGACAACGCGGTGGGAATGCATGTCGACTCTGCCGCAGCCGCTACTGCGACCATCGCTGCTGTCGTAACTTGTTTCCTGGAACTCATTTACGACACTCAGGACGAGAGCATACAGATGGGGCAGGTCAGGTAAATTTCGAGCCCCGAAGTAGTCGGATCTGCATCAGTTGTTTGGCACCAAACCGGTCTCGCCCAAAGTCCCCGCGCACCGCAAGCTTGGCTTCGCCCCGGCGGAGCGTTCACGCCGGCGGGATAGATGGCCGCCCCAGGAGATCGTAGTCGTTGAGGCCCGCGGCGTCGCTTGCCGCCTGAGTCTGGCCGAGTCCGAAACTCGTCGGGCTCATAACCCGGAGGCTCTTGGGAACGTTGTCTGGCCTCCCGGATATACCGGCGCACCGCAGCCGGCGAGCCCTTGAAGTTGTGATCGTCACGCAGACGTTCGTAGATGCGCTGGCCCGTGTGACGTTGCTTCGGGCGCTGACCTTTATCCTGCTCAAGCCACGCGTCGATGATGTGCTTGACCGGGTCGATCGCCGGTTTGGGGCGCGGCTTCGAGAGTCGATAGCCTGGCGGAATCGGGCTCGTGACCGCCTTGGCCACCGTATTCCGGGCGTAGCCAAGCTCCCGTGAGATGGCCCGCAGGCTCATCCCATCCACACGATGTTTGCGTCGAATCAGGTCGTACTCGTCCACCGTCAACATCTCCTGGCCTCCCTGCCTTCGGCACTATTGCCGTCTCCGGCAGGGTAAAGCCCGTTGCGGTGGCTCAAAATCCGATGCGCGACAACCTATCCGACTGGCTCAATCGTCGATGCGCGTTTCCACATCCTGCTGCATTGGGCCGGAAGCCGTCACCGGGCGCCCTGACAGGCTTGGCCCCGCGCGCATCCGTGCGCCTCAACACGCACCGCTGACGCAGCGGGTTCTGCGCTGCCGCCCTCTCGTGCCACACGGATTGTTGAGAAGAACTCCGCTCTGACGGCCATCCGGAACGGCTAAGGTCCAGTGAAGACGATCTGGAAAACGGAGAAGTCCGCCAGGGTCACCTGCTGGTCGCCATCGTCGTCGAAGACGGTGAGGCATTGTCCCGACGGCTCGAGCTGCAGCATGCAATCCGCGAACCAGGTAAAGTCGTCGAGGTCCACGTCGGTGTCGTAGTCGTAGTCGCCGAAGATACCGGGCACGACGGTCAACGGAATCATCTTCGAGTCGGTCCGCTGCGAGTCGTCCTCCACGTGGAAGAACGGCTGGAACACTCCCGCCTGGGTCGGCGTGCCGGTGATGACTCCCTGGGCGTCCATGACCAGGCCGGGCGGCAGCCGCGAGTAGTCGAGCATGAGCGAATCGACACCGCCCAGGTCCGCCACGGCATCGTAGCTGCTGAGGAAGTACCGTACCTGGTCGCCGGCCGAGACGCCCACCGTCGCAGTGATGGGCGTGTTGCCGCTGCCGTAGTCGAGCCTGATTCGGCCGTCGTCGAACAGTGTGGCGGCGAAGTTGCATGGGGCCAGCGTGCTGCGCGTGACGGCGTCCCAGCGGATGGTAACCTGGCCCGGCGTGGTCTCGTCGATGTAGATGTCGCCGCCCTGATCGGTCCGCAAATCATCCCACAGGACCGCGATGCGCTTGTTGTAGGACAGCAACAGCTCGCTGTTGCTGTACGTCGAGCCGACGTAGGCGCCGAAGTTGATCCAGCCGTCGGTGGCCACCTTGATGTCCGTGAGCGCCTCGCCGTAGAACGGGAACGCAAACGGCAGCGTGTAGTCGAACGCGACGTCGTCACCCTGCCAACCCTGGGCCGTGCCCCCCGCCTGGAACTGACTTTCACCCAGGCCTTCCTCGAAGAACTCGATGGGTGTGGACCACACCAGGGGCGGGTCACCGCCACTCACCTCCATCGCCACGGGCCCGTAAGGCTGGCCGAGCTGGGCGTTCGGCAGACTGCCGGTCGTGATCAGCGGATCGCCGGTGCCCTGCAAGACGCGCACGTTGTCGATTGCGATCCCATCGGTCGGAATGGGGTAGTTGTCGTATTGCTGGAAGCGGATGCGGAAGGTCTTGGTGTAGGCGATGCCCGCATCGGCCGCGGCCTGGTCGAGGTCGATGGTGACGGTCTGATAGTCTACGCCTCGTCCCGGCGCTTCGTCCTGATCGTCGCCGTCGCTCCTGGCCGAGGGGTCGAAGAGATCGGCCACCTTGTACCAGTTGATGCCGTCCTCGCTGATGGACACGCCGTCTCCGATGACCGATCCGACCCAACTATCCGGAAGCGTGGTAGCCTCGTCGTCATAGTCCTTCCAGTCGTAGCGCAGCAGGACGATGGACTGGCCCATCAGGTCAACGACCAGGGTGAGTTCGTTGGAACTGGTGGTGCCCTCGCGGCCGGAATCCAGGGCCACGTGGTAGTTGCCGATCGGGCCGTCCTGGTCGGTAACGCGGATGCGTCCCGCGCTGGTCGAGCTGGTCAGCCAGTACGCGGCGAGCGGCGGCCCGGTCTCGAAGTCGTCCGTCAGCGGGAAGGCCGCCGATTCGAGCACGCGGATCGTCACGCCCGCAACGTTGGAAGTCAGGGCCCCATCGTCGGCGCTGTACGAGAAGCCATCCAGGCCGGCAAAGTCGGTGTCCGGGGTGTAGGCCACCACGTCGCCACCGGCGAGCAGGGTGTAGGGCACGGCCGTAATGACCGACCCGTTGGGGTCTTCCAGCGTGCCGTCGGGCGGCAGCTCAACGATGGTGTAGTCGAGCGGGTCGCCGTTCTGGTCACTGGCCTGCAGCGTGATGTCAATCGGTGTGTTCTTGGCGGTCGAAGCATCGACAGGCTCAGCCAACGGCGGCTGGTTGCTCGACGGTGTGCCGATGGCCCAGACCTGGATGTCATCAAGGTTCCAGCCGGAGAAGGTCGTGTTGGTGTCGGTGGGACCCATGGTCCAACGGATCTGCACGAAGGGCTGACCGTCGGCCACCGCCCCGATGTTGTAGGACTGGAGGCTCCAGGAGGTCTCCTGGAGGTCGTCGCCCGAGTAGGCCCACACCGTCTGCCAGATCACACCATCGTTGGAAACGGCGATGCTGGCGTTGTCGAAGCTGGAGTTCTCGACGCCGAGCCAGCGTGCGAAGTCGAGTGTGACGCGCGACAGCCCGGAGCAGTTCAGCGGCAGCGTGCTCACGTGCGTGGCCGGGAGATCGTTCGGGTACAGGCCGGCGAGGTTGTAGCCGTAGACGTTCGTCCCGGTGTAGGCCGAGGTCGGATCGCCGCCGCCGCCCAGCGGGACGCCGAACTCCCAATCGCCTTCGGTGAGCCAACCGGGGTCTGTGTCCAGCGGGAAGTCGTAGGACAGGAGCGGCGTCCCCACGGACAGCGACACCGTCGCGTCGTTGGACTCCAGCCCGCCGTCGGACGCCCAGTAGGTGAAGGTGTCCGGCCCCTGGTAGTCGGTGTCGGGGATGAAGTTCACGACGCTGCCGTTGGTCAGCAGGGTGTACGGGACGGCGGTGATCTGCCCGCCGTTGGGGTCGAACAGGTCTCCGTGGCCCGGCAATGACGCGATCACGTAGGAGAGCGTCGTTCCGGGATTGGGGTCGGCGCCGACGAGCGTCACGCCGACCAGGGTGTTTTCGGTCGTCTCGGCGTAGACGTTCTCCGCGGTGGGCGGCAGGGGGATGTCGGCCGCCACCGTCACCCGGACCTCATCGAGGAACCAGCCGTCCCGCTGAAGCATGTCGTCGGAGGTGATGTGGAAGCGCAGCTTGATCGCCTGGCCAGCGAACGGCGTCAGGTCGTAGACGCGCTGCGTCCAGTCGTAATCACCGCCGGTGTCGGCATCGACGTAGCCCAGGAAGACTCCGTCGATGTCCACGACCTCGACCGAGCAGGTGTCGTAGAAGGTCTCGAGCAGGCACCAATCGTAGTATTCGAGAAAGACCGGCGCCGTCACGCCGGACAGATTGATCAGCGGCGTCTGCAGGTAGGCGTCCGCGTCGGAGTCGTAGATGGCGGCCAGGTCGGTTCCCCAACAGTTGTCGCCGCTGATGGCCCGGGTTCCGTTCAGCCCGGCCAGCGGGCCGCTGCCGTAGACCGACTGCCCGAAGATGGAGACGCCCGAGGTGGGCGTACCGCGGGCCCACTCGTCACCCACGCCGCCGTGCGTCCAGCCGGGGTCGGCGCCCTCGCTGTTGTCGTAGAACAACGTGATGCCGTCGCGGATCAGGTGGGCCTTGGCGCCGAAGCCGTACAGGTCGCCGGCGCTGCGGGGGTACACCGCGTAGAAGAAGCCGCCGCTGGAAGCACCCACGTCCACGTAGATGGTGGCCAGCCCGTTGTGAACCACCTCGACGCCCGGCGCCACGATGTCGGTTACGTTGTAGGTCAGGCCGTCGGTCGGCGCCCAACTGAACGGCTTGTCCGACCGGACCAGGAGGCTGGTATCGTAGTCGTTCGGCGGCGCTGCCCAGGTCAGCGTGATGTCACCACCGGTTTCGGTGGCGTTGAGCACCTGGATGCGGTCCGGCCAGCGGAGTCCGGCGTGCGCCGCCGTCACGGCCGCTCCCGCGTCGGCCCGGCCGAAACCGTACCGGTGACTATGACCGGTGATCCCGTCGAAGCGCCCGTAGGGCTCGTCGGGCCGGAAGGCCGTGTGCTGAAGGATCGCCCGCGCCTGGGCGGCCGTCATGGTCTCGTCCTGAGAGATGATCAGCGCGAGAATACCGGCCGCCAGCGGTGTGGCCGAGCTGGTTCCGCCGAACTCGTCGGTGTAGTCCAGGTCCGGCAGGCCGTTGTAGCCGCTCGCACCGGTGTTGTCGGTAGTGGTGATGTCCAGCCAGGGCAGCCGGACGCCGTCGTCGCCGCGGTCGTTGGTGGGCGTCGCGATCCCGACCTCGGGGCCGACGTCGCTGAACTCGGTGTGTCGGGCGTGGCTGTTGGTGCCGCCGATGCCCATGACCGTCGGAAGCTGGGCCATGGCCTGAACGCCGTTGACCGTGTGATCGTTGTTGGCCGACGCGAACAGCACCAGACAGCCGAGACCGTACCGCCCGTTGATGGCCGCGAAGTTCACGGCGTTGACCACGTCGCTCGGCTGGAGGGTCCCGTCGGCGAACCCCCAACTGTTGCTCAGGACGGCCGCCCCGTCGCTGTGGTCGCCGTCGTCGTTCGGATCCACGCTGAAATAGTAGCCCTCGGCCATCTCGGCGATCGAGGCTCCGAAGAACTTGACGCCGATCAGCCCGCAACTCGGGGCGGCCCCCCGCACGCCGATGGTGTTGCCGGCGGCGACGGCCACGCCCGCGCAGGAGGTGCCGTGCCGCTGGCCCCCATCCGGACTCGGATCGTCGTCGGGCGGAATATTGTCCAGGTCCAGGCCCGCCGCCCAATTGGGAAACAGGTCGGGGTGGAGCTTCTCGACACACTCGTCCAGGATGGACACGCGCACGGTCGGCGAGCCCTCGGAGTTGGGATCGTTGTCGGTGTCCCAGGCCGCCTCGACGTTCACGTCGCTGTCCGGGTCTGCCCCCTTGAGCACGTCACCGTCCAGGTGCCATTGCAAACTGAGGTAGAGCGGGTCGTCGATCACGGGCGGCGAGTAAGCCACCTTGGGCAAGAAGAAGTCGGGCTGAGCGTAAAGGGCCAGATCGGGGCGCTCGTGCAGCGCGTTCGCGACGGCCAGCGGGCTGACCGCCTGGGTATCGCGCACGGTGAAGGTGTATCGGTTCCGGCCACGCATGCGCGCCCGCGCGTCGCAGCCGTACGAATCCGCGATCCGGTTGACCTCGTCGGCCGCAACCCCTTCCTTGAACGCGACGATGATCCTGTCCGTCTGGTAGATGGGGACGTTGCTGCCGGCGCGGTAGAGCACAGGCAGGGCGAAGACGACGCCGCGAGTACTGCGCATCTCGGCCAGGCCGGCACCGCGCACGACGTGCAGCCCGCGTCTTTCGAGCAGGTCTTCGAGTTGGACGGCCGGCTCGGGCAGTTCGCCGGGCACGACGCGCGCCGGCAGGAAGCCCGGACGCGTCCCCACGGGAGTTCCGGCGTCCGTGTCCACGCGAACCAGGACCTCATTGTCCGCGATCGCGATCGGCCGGCGCCCCTGGGCGTCGTAGAAGTAAGCAGGTGTCTCGCGGAGGGAAACCTGGGCGGCAACCGGCGAGCCCAGGCCGACGACAAACCCGACAGTCACAACGATCGCGACCACCAGTCGACCAGTCCGATTCTCTTGACCCATTTCTTGAACCCCTTGTTGCTCGGAGCGAACCTACATCGCGGTTCGCGCGCGTCACGGTACTGGCGCCCGTTGTGTCCCCGAAGCCCGACTCGATACGCGGCGGTCAACAGTGCTGAACCGGCGTGCGAGTGAGACCCTCCAACACGGCATGTTCCGACGGATAGTCGTGTCACCGCGTGAGCGTTGCCAAGCGAAGAAACGGCCAGTGTGGTATGGGCGTGCAGGCAACGCTTCGACCGACAACGAGTCTACCCGCAAAAAGGCAAGCGTGCAACGCAGCCTGTTGGCGACCTGCGCCTGAGACCATCGCAGGTCTGCAATTCTGGTCACACCCAGTCGTGTCTTGCTTGCCCTTTTGAAGCCCCTGCTCCGGGTTTGCATCCAGGCCGTTCGTCGTCCGTTCGCTCGCGTCCGGCTACTCCCCCGGGGCCCGAAGCTGGCCCGGGGTTCATTGACAAGCCGACCCGCATTTGGTCTACTGGCGTGCTCGGGCGAAGAGCCGCGTGCGCATCGTTAGTGCACCGGAAACATATCAGCACGCCGTATGGGAAAGGCAGCACAGGGGAGGTATGAAGAAGCGGGCAAACACCTCCGAGCGACCGTGGCCACTTCTGAGCCGCTGGCGTCAATGGCAACGATCAAGGGTCATCCGTAACTCGTCCAGGCAAACCGAGACGTTGCTGGCCGCCCTGGCATCCGTTCCCTGACAAGCCCACGAAGCCGGCCCATCCTGTGCCGCCAAGCGCCTGCCCGCGGGCCCGACTGCAGGAAACCGTCCCGAGCGCGGCAAAGAGCATGCGCTCCTGGACGCGGAAATTCTGTTCTTGGAGGAGGTAAAAACATGTCACGAACACGGAAAATCACGCGACTCGGCGTTCTTGTGGCGGTGGGCGTCATGCTGGTGCTCCCCGCCGTCGTCAAGGCGCTCCCACCCACCCCGGCCAATGACAACCCCGCCAGTGCGGAGATCATCGGGCCGGACGTCCCGCTCATCCTCTACGGCACGACGGTGCTGGCTGCCAACAGCATCAACTCCACCTCGGGGGATCTGCCGGCCATCGACTCGTACATGGACGGCCCCGACGTTTTCTACAGCTTCACACCGAACGCGACGGACACCTATCGCGTTCAGCTCCTGCCGTGGCAGGGTGCGCCGCTGCGTTCGTCGGACCGGCGCTTCACGATTTACGTGTACGAGGCGGTTGGGGGCACGTTCCTGGAAGGCACGCGGGCGCCCGGAAGCGCCCGGCCGGTGGACTTCGACGCGTTGTTGACCGCCGGCACCGAATACATCATCGGTGTGGACCACGATAGCGCAACGCACGACAACTTCGACTTCACGCTGATGGTGGACACCATTCCCGCGGTCATCCCGGATGACTGTGTCACGGCCGAAGACCTTCCGGCCGCACTGCCCGCCGTGGCGCTGAACGACATCGATGGCGCGGCCGCCGACTTCACCTTCACGCAAGGCACCGGGCGCTGCGCCGTCTCGGGCAGCACACCGACCACGGCGCCGGGCAACGATCACGTGTACCACTTCGTAGCACCGGCCGACGGCGACTACGCCGTCGAGCTGGCCAGCGACGGGTTCGACGGGGTGCTCTACGTGGCCGACTCCTGCCCGCCATTCTTCCCGCTCGGCTGCCTGGGGGCCTCGAACCACAGCACCAGCGGAACCAGCGGTGCACGGCACGAACTGGTTGTCGTCACGCTGGATGGCGGCAAGGACTACTACATCTACGTGGACAACGGCAGTTCGAGCATCACCACCGGAAGTTACGCCCTGATCATCGACGACGCGTTCAACTACGAGATCAACGAGATCGAGCCCAACGACGTTACGCCGACTGCCACGCCGCTGACCACTCCACTCAACGGCGCCCAGCTCGTCGGCTCGGGAGACGAGGACTATTGGGCCGTCACCGGCCTGACCGGCGATCGCGTCTACGCCTACGTCAACAACGGCGGGTCGAGCAACAGCACTCTGGACACGCAACTGCGTTTCTACGAGCCCGACGGCTCAACGCTCATCGAGTACGATGACGACGACGGCGACGGCATTGACTCGCCCATCGAGGACCTGCGGTACATCTACAGCACCACGTCGTCCGTGATCGCCGGCGCGCAAATGACGGCCGACGGCACGCATTTCCTGCACGTGCGAGACAACGACTCCGCCGGGACCAGTACGATCCACCGCTACCGATTCCACACCGGCGTCGAACCGGCCACCCGGGCGCCGCTGGCCGAGTGCGAGCCGAACGACGCGCTGGAGTCGGCCGACTTCACCGGCAAGCACTACTACTCCGGCGTGATCGACACAGTCGAAGACCTGGACTTCTACGCCTTCGAGGCGGTAGTCGGCGACCGGGTGTTCATCGCCTTCGACGGCGATCCGGAACGGGACTCCACCGGCTCCGATTCGGCCAACGACGACCCGAACGCTTTTCACGGCAAGCTGGTCATCTACGATCCGGACGACGACATTCTGATCAGCGACGTCAGCGATTCCAACACGGCCCAGACCGGCGGCGGCGACTATCCGGCCCAAGGCGCCTTCTTCGTGGCCCGCACTGCGGGGACCTACCACGTTGAGGTCGGCCCGCAGAGCAGCGCGTCGCAGGTCGGCCCTGAGGAGACCTACGAGCTGGCTATCTTCCTCAACGAGGCCGCCCCGGCGCTGGCGGACGAGATCGACCCGGTCGTCACCCTGACGCCGGACTTCGCCAACGACGTGATCAACGCGCTGGCGACGGACAACGCGGCCGGGGACATCGGCATCTGCGGGGTGGCGCTCTATGCCGACACGAACCTGCAGATCACCAGCCTGAGCGCTCTGCCGGCCCCGACGGCCACTTTCGTCATCGAGCTGGTCAACCCGGCCGAGAGCGGCTCCGGCAAGCTGCTGGTCACCGATTGCGCCGGCAACACCTTCTGCAAGGTGGTCAGCATCGACATCGACGCACCGGTGTGCGACGGCGTGAACTTCTCCAACCGCGCGCTCAACAGCCTGCATGACCCCATCCACGTGCCCAACAACGATCTGACCGGTATTGACGGCGAGATCGAGGTGGCCGAGGCGGGCCTGGTTACCGACGTCAGCGTCACCGTCACGATCGACGCCCTGGACACCGGTGACCTCGACATCTACCTGGTCAGCCCCAGCAACACCGTCGTCGAGCTGGTGACCGACCGCATGAGCAGCCTGGGCATCGACATGCTCGACACCACCTTCGACGACGACGCCGACGAAATCCTGCCGATCCTCGGTTCGGCCGCTCCGTACACCGGCACCTACCTGCCGGAAGATCCGGACGGCCTGGCCCAGCTCAACGGCGAGCAGGCCCAGGGCGCCTGGAAGCTCAACGTGATCGACGACAGCTCGTCGGAAGACTTCGGGGCGACGCTGGTGCGATGGTCGCTTGACCTGAACGCCACGTTCCCGGCCCCCCAGACGTTTGCCGGAACCGCCTCCGACGGCGAGGGGATTGACTCGATCGTGCTCACCGGCGCGACGAACGTGCAGCTCAACCTGCCGGGTGACTTCACGTCCGGCGACACCCTGGTCGAATACACGGTGACACTGATCGATTCAACGCTGAACGGCTCCGGCACGGTCACCGTGACCGACCTGCAGGAAAACACCTGCCAGAGCGCTATCAGCTTGACCGGCCTGGACGACCTGACGGGGCCCGCCAATTCCGGCGCGGTCACCACGGACCTAACCTTCAAGCAGGAAGTGCAGGAGGTCGTGCCCGAGGGCGATCTGGCCGGCGTGGTCTCGATCATCAACGTGCCGGACTCGTTCCTGGTCGGCGAGGTCGAGGTCGCTCTGATGGTCGATTCGGAGAACCAAGGGCGCATGGCCGCCACGCTGTCGCACGACGGCGAGTTCGCTTTGCTGGTCAACCGTATCGGGATGGACGAGCGAGCCTCTTCCGGCAACACCAAGAACAGCTTCGACGTCACCCTGGATGACGACGCCCTGCAGGCCGACGACCTCCACGAGGAGCCCGCACTCGGCACCATTGAGACGCTCGGTCTCCATCAGCCGGACGGCCGCGGCGAGTTCTTCGGCGACGGCATCACCGGCGACAAGCGCGACAACATGCTCTTCAGTCTGGCCGGGCTGGACTCGGCCGGTTCGTGGGAGATGCTGGTCGCGGACACGCGCATGATGAGCAGCTCGGACAACATCTTCCGCCGCTGGGCCATGACCCTGAAGAACTCCTGCGGGCCGGAGCGATACGTCGGGCAGGCCATCGACCTGGCTCCGGGCGCCGGCGTCTGTTCGATCGACGTAGGCATGGGGTCCGTGAACCTGATGGTCGTGGCCGCCTTCACGCCCGGCGACGAGGTGGTGGACTACCGCGTCGAGCTGATCGATCCGTCGATGGACGGCAGCGGCACGGTCGAGATCGCCGACTGCGTTGGCAACGTCACGTCGGTGCCGGTCAGCCTCATGGCCGCCTCCGGTGACGAAAACCTGCCCCTGGTCGGTGGCAGCGTGAACCTCGCCACCGACGAGTTCGAGGGCACCGCCAGCGACGACCAGTTCGGAGACACCGGGATCGACATGATCGAGCTGGCGCCGTGGTCGGACAACCTGCAGATCACCTGGGTCAGCACCTTGCCCGCGGCCACCGCGGACTTCACTGTCGGGCTGATCGACCCGCTGGCCAACGGTCGCGGCTACGTGCAGGTGACCGACGCGTGTGGTCTCCGAGGATACGCCCTGGTCGAGATCGACGCCCTGGCGCCGGTCTGCACGGGACAGGTCGGGAACAAGATCCGCCACTTCAGCGGTCCCGAGTACACTCCCATCCCGGACAACAACGCGGCCGGCGTGCTGTCCAGCATCATCGTGCCCGAGACCGATGTCGTCACCGACGTGGACCTCACCTTCAACATCACGCATCCGTTTGCGGCCGACATCGACATGACCCTGACCAGCCCGGTCTTCATCGACCTGTTCAGCGATCTCGGAAGCACGGGCAACGACTTCCTGGACACCACGCTCGACGACGAGGCAGCCTCGGTCCTCCCGAGCGGCTCGTCGGATGCTCCGTTCACCGGCTCCTGGCAGCCGGAGAGCGGATCGCTGTCGGTGCTCGACGGAGGACCGGCCAGCGGCACGTACACGTTGAAGACCAAGGACGACAAGACCAATGACACCGGCACGTTCGACCACTGGTCCGTCCTGATCGAATCGGACACCTTCCCGGAGAGCTTCGACGGACGTGCGGAGGACAGCGCCACGCACGACACGGGCATCTGCAGCGTCGAGGTGCTGCCCGGCGCACGGAACCTGGTGTTGACGGTCGATCCGTCCTTCACCCCGGGCGATGCCATCGTCCGCTATCTGGTCGAGATGGACGATCCCGACTGCGACGGTGACGGCGTCGTCCGCGTGATGGATTGTGCGGGCAACTACTGTGAGCAGCCGATCGACCTGGTCTCGACCGCCCCGCCGGTGGAGCTGGCCCTGGACATCAAGCCGGGGTCGTGCCCGAATCCGTTCAACCGCGGCAGCCACGGCGTTCTGCCGGTGGCCCTGCTCGGTGCCATGGACTTCGACGCGGCCTCGATCGATCTGTCCAGCGTCCGCCTGTCGCGGGCCGACGGTGTGGGTGGCATGCTGGCGCCGCACGAAGGCCCGCCGGGGCCCCATTCCACGTTCGACGACGTGGGCACCCCGTTCTACGGCGAGACCTGTGAGTGCCACGAGCTCCGCGGCGACGGTTGGGACGACCTGTCCATGAAGTTCAAGACGGACGAGGTCGTCGATGTGCTTGAGCTGGATTCGCTCCCCTCCGGCGCCCTGGTCGAGTTGGTCGTCACCGGCAAGCTGGACACCGGTTGCCGGTTCGTGGCCAGCGATTGCGTGCGGTTGGTGCCGCCCGGAGCCGCTCCCGTGACTCTGTCTGTAACGTCCAATGCGCCCGGCGTCTGGGTAGACTCCTCTCCGCTGGACGACACACTGGACGGCGGCGGCTTTGCCAACTTCGCGAGGGCTTTCTCCTCGAGCACGGTCGCGACCGTCACGGCCGATGCGTCTTACGAGGGCCTCGCCTTCCGCGCCTGGCGAGTCAACGGCATCCCGCAGCGAGGGGGTCAAACAACTCTGCAATTGACCCTCAACCAGGACGTGACGGTGCAAGCGGTGTACGCGCGGATCGAGACTCAGGGCTCGAACCGCCCGGGACTGTCGGGCTCCCTGCCGGACCCCGGTGAGGACGGTAGCGACGGTCCCTTGATGGGCGACCTTTAAGAGTGCCGCGGCTCGGGCAACCGTAGGCCCGGCCGAACAGGCAAACGTCAGGATCGACGGGCGGTTCGCGACCCGCGAACCGCCCGTCTTCTGTCTACGCGACCGCCTCCCATCGGGGAAAGGCGATCGGGTCGGGACGGGCCCGCATGGACTTACCCGCTCGCACGCGCAGACGGTCACGGCAGCCGGTTCGGCTCTCGTATCGCCCACCCGAGCCCATTCTCGGGCACCACCACCTCCCGCCTGACTCTGGGGCAGAGGGTTGCGGTCTGATGCCTCCATTCCCCCTCCACGCATGCGATGCCACTGCGGGCGAGAAATCCGGCTCAATCAGCTTCTTTTCGACGTCGCAGGCTGCCATGGTGATCTGGAAGCACGGTTGGCCGGAGTGGCTGCGGGCCGGCCACACGAGACGACGACCGATAACACCGGAATGCGGGTCAACGGTCTTCGGTGCGTTCTGCGTCACAGACGTGGGCCGATAGTCATGACGCCGCTGCGAATGGCTTTCCCGCTTGCCGCCTTCGCGACATCCGTCGGGCCAACCGCGGCGTACGCACATCGCAACTGTGCCCGTTTTTGTGCCCGTAGAAGTGACGTAAGAGTTCAGCCGTTTGCAGCAACCGGGTCGGGCAGCGGTGGTAGTTGGCCGGTTTCGAGGTAGGTTTTGAGGGCGGCGGCGATGGTTCTGGTGGGGTCGAGGCCGCGAAGGCGCAGCGTGCGGTAGATGCTCATCAGGATGGCCTGCGTGGCGGCTCCCTGCTCCGAGCG
>Ga0307379_10008128_pt1 | contig 14188 bp, 14 predicted proteins | sample UN2MG_FD_202237 | JGI IMG/M metagenome (GOLD analysis project Ga0307379, IMG submission 202237) | Soil microbial communities from Risofladan, Vaasa, Finland - UN-2 | ecosystem: Environmental > Terrestrial > Soil > Coastal area > Acid sulfate soil | place: Finland: Risofladan, Vaasa | collected...
ATTGCAGCTTTTGATATTAATGAAGAACAAGTAAATAATTTAAAAGAAGAGATTAACTTTAATAATAAGAAAATTATTATCTTTCAAGCGGATGTTTCAAAAAGTAATCAGGTAAGCAAGGTAGTAAAAGAAACCATAAATTATTTTGGTAAAATTGATTTATTAATAAATAATGCTGGAATTTTGAGTTATTGTTCCATTGAAGATACAACAGACGATATCCTGGAAAAAATATTGTCAGTTAATTTAAAAGGAGTTATGTATTGTGTTCGCGAAGTGGTGCCTTTCATGAAAAAAAATCAGTATGGACGAATTGTAAATATTTCTTCAATCACTGGGAAACGAGGAGATAATAATACTTCACCATGTTATGGTGCTTCAAAAGGTGGAATAATTACTTTGACCAAATCATTAGCCAGACAATTAGGTCCTTATGGTATTAACGTTAATGCCATAGCACCGCATGCTATCATGACTTCTATTATGAATGGTTGGGATGAAGAAAAGAAAAATAAGATGAAAGAATTAATACCAGTTAGACGTTTAGGAACTGTTAAAGATGTATCATCGGTGGTTTTGTTTTTATTATCAGATGCCTCTGCTTTTATTACAGGAGAAACCATTAATATCAATGGTGGATATTATATGGATTAAAATATATAACGGTGTAAAATTTTAGTAGGGATTTTAAAAAAACACTTATATTTTTCCTGAATTAATTTCTAATTTAGCCTTATCTGAAATGACAAAAACAACCTTATTAAACCAAATCTGATTAGAAGCCATATCCGAAAAGAATCCGGGGCTTTCTTTGAGTAATGGAGTGTGGTTAATAAGTGGTTCAATCTGCAGGTTTTCCCCCAAAAGGTTTAGGTTCTTCGACTTCCTTGAAAGTTAAGAGCCCTTTATCTTCAAGAATCATTGCTTTCATTTTTTCCTCATTGTCATTACATTAGACTTCCATTCCATAGCGATGAATTTTATGAGTAGGATAGATGGCGATATGTGGAATGGCTACGTCAGGAGTCCTTGTGGCAACATAAAGTGTTATTTCTGCCACATTTTCAACATCAATACAGCTAGCATAGATTCCATCTTTATATTCCTTTTCGTCTAACCATCCATCTAAGTACGCTTTCAGAGAACCATCATAAAGTCCTTGGTCAATGATCTCGGTCATCGGTGTTTTTACATGAGAAGGATTGATCACGGTCACACCTATATTCTTATCCTTGCCTTCAATCATAATATTTTTACTAAAACCCATCATACCGTGTTTTGAAGCACGGTAGGGACTATGACCAGGTCCTGATGCAAGCATGGCAGAGGTAGATCCCATGTTAATAATTCTACCGCCAGACTGCTGTTTTTCCATATACCTGAATGCCTCACGGCAGCATAAGAAAACGCCTGTCATGTTTGGGCCAATTGTTTTATTCCATTCCTCCAGTGTAACTTCAGAAACAGGTGGAGAAAGCGAATCACGGCCAGCACTATTGACTAAAATATCCAAATGACCCCATTCATCTACAGTATCCTTAAAAAACTTAACGACCTTATCTTCATCAGTTACATCAGCACAAAAAGTAAGGCAGATACCATGAGTATTGTAAATATCGGTTTCCACCTGTTTTAAACGTTTCTCATTAATATCTATCAAGGCAACTTTGCAGGCATTAGCAGTAAAAATCTTTGAGACGGCTTCTCCAATTCCAGAAGCTGCTCCAGTTATAATGGCTACTTTACCTTCTAATCTTTTTTCTATATTCATTATTAACCTCCCAAATTATTATAAAATAAAACTATTTGATTATTTCCCAAAAATCCAAAAATATTTTCAGCAGGTTATGTATATGGTACGTTGCAGATCATTTTATAGCAAATTATGACTTTTTGGTTATAATTATGTTGTAGGGGCACAATGAATTGTGCCCCTTGTATATTACTAGTAACTTAAAGATTATTAGGAGGTTTCATGATGTATTATAACGGAATTGATGTATAAAAGAAAGGACCTATCGGTATTTGATGGTAAAAAAGATTTGACCCCAAGAATTCTTTTAAATGGTTGTTCTTATCATTTATTCAACTTTTTTAAATCAAGATTATAACTTAAAGAGGTAGGATTTAAAAAAATTTTAAAAAAATTTTAAAAAAAAAGAAGGATTTTTTAAATGGATGTCGTATATAAACTAATAGAATGTATTGACATCTTAACATAAGGATGTTAAGATAAAAAAAATATTAATATAAAAACAAGAAAGTGAGGAAGGATATAACGTCCGGTACAGATGTTATTATTAGGATCTGTACTTAAAAATGAGTAAAATGGAGGCTTTTAAGATTGAAAAAAATAAACATAGATACATTAGATAAAAATTCACCTATACCCTTATACTTTCAATTGGAAGAGATATTAAAAGAAAGAATTGAGACAGCAGAATTAAAACCAGGAGATTTGCTGTCTTCAGAAAAAGAATTGTCAGAAAAATATCAAATTAGCAGGCCTACCATTAGACAAGCATTAATAGGGTTGGTTAATGAAGGTTTACTTTATCGAGAAAAGGGGAAAGGGACTTTTATAGCAAAACCTAAGATAGATTATGGATTTATCCAAAGGTTAACCACCTTCTACGATGATATGATAGAAAAAGGTTACACCACAAAAACAAAGATCGTTAAACAAGAAATTAAAGAGGTTGGAGGAGCAATAGCTAAAAAATTAAATATCCCAAAAGGTGAAAAGATTATTTTTTTACACAGAATAAGATCTGTTGAGAATGAACCTGTAGTAAGTGTGATGAATTTCATTCCTTATAAATTATGTCCAGATCTGATCAATGAAGATTTAGAGAATAAGTCACTCTATCGTATGCTTATCAATAAGTATGAATTAAAACCCTATAAAGCGGAGATTACCTTAGAGCCGATTGTGGCGGAAGAATATGATTTTCAAGTTTTGAAGATTAACATAGGAGCTCCAATGCAGTTAATGCAAAATATTACTTATACAAAGGATAATATAGCCATGGATTATTTTGAATCGCGTTTTAGAGGTGATAAAGGGAAAGTTAGGGTTGTACTTTATAACGAAATATAATTAAGGATGTGTTTTAATGGAAAAAGTTAAGTTTTGTTTAATTGGAGTCGGTAGAGCAGGAATGGTTCATGCCAGAAACTATGAATTTGAAATAAGCAATACAGAAATTGTTGCAGTTGTTGATACTAATGAAAAGGTTGCTGAGGAAGCTGCGAAAGAATTAAGTGCTAACAATTTCTTTATTGAATTTGAAGAAGCGTTAAGATGTGAAAAATTTGATGCAGTTTGTATAGGAGCGCCGACTTTCGCTCATGCTGAAACTGTTATTAAAGCCGCTGACGCCGGGAAGCATATATTCTGCGAAAAACCGCTTTCTTCCACCTTGGAAGAAGCAAATCAAATGGAAAAAGCAGTAAGAAGAAATCAAGTGAAGTTTCAAATTGGTTTTATGAGGAGATTTGATCAAAATTTCTTAAAAGCTAAAAAAATGATTGAACAAGGAGAAATTGGGACTCCCATTCTTGTGAAATCTGTAGGACGAGGACCAGGCTTACCACCGAAGTGGTACTGTGATGTAAAAAGAAGCAATGGGCTTTTAGCAGAGGTTAACAGTCATGATTTTGATTCTATGAGGTGGTTGATTGGCAGTGAATATGAACAAGTATATGCCATGGCTGATAATTTTAAATGCCCCCAATATAGAGAAGAATATCCTGATTTCTATGATACGGCTGTAGTTAATTTAAGATTTAAAAATGGCGTTTTAGGTCTAATTGATGGATGTTGTCCTGCTACATATGGTTATGATGCGAGGATGGAAATCTTAGGAACAGAGGGAATGCTACAAATAGGTTCCAAGCAGGCTTCTTCAGTTTTGGTTTGGAATAATAAGAGTCAACTAATTAAAGAAGGCAATCGAAGCTGGAGGATTTTATTCAAAGATGCCTACTTAGAGGAAGATAAGCATTTTGCTAATTGTATATTAAACAATGAAGAACCAAAAGTTAGTATTGAAGATGGAAAAAAAGCGATTGAAATAGTTATTGCAGCGAATAAATCAATCAAGACTGGTCAACCAGTTAAATTATAAAATATTTCTATTAACCTATGGTATTTATCATGAGAGAATACTAACAAAGAATAATAAACATTAATAAATATATGTGTCATAACTTGGGGATATGTCGATTGGTAAACTTGCTTGCTTTCCGAGAATAGAGGGGTTGAAATTTATATCTAAATGGATTGGAGGAACGAAGATGAGTAATAAACGCAAACTGGGACTTTTAACTTTTTCTGATGGTCGAAAAGCTGTCCATGAGGAGTTGCTTCCAGTAAACAAGAAATTTCATGACGAAGTAGTGAGTGCCCTTGAAGCTACGGGCGAAATTGAAGTTATTCCGGGAGAAACAATCATTCATGAACCAAGACAAGCGCAAGAACAAGCTGCAAAGCTAAAAACAGCCAGGGTCGATGCCACAATTTTTAACTTTTCTATCTGGTCTTTTCCTCACCTTTCAGTATTGTCCGCACAAGCTGGGCGTGGCCCGTTTTTGCTACTTTCGAACTTGAATCCGAGTTACCCTGGCTTGATCGGTATGCTAGCAGTGGGTGGTAGCTTGGATAACTTGGGTATTCGCCACAGCCGTGTTTGGGGTGATATCAGGAAAAAAAGTGTTGTAGATCGGGTTCTCAGTTTTGCTAAGTCAGCATCCGCTGTAAACCGATTGAGAGGAGAAACCTGCGGTTTATTCGGTGGGCGAAGTATGGGTATGTATCATGCAACTGTTGACCCTCGTCAATGGCAGGCGGAGTTCGGTGTAGACATCGAGCATGTCGATCAATTTGAGATCGTCCGTTGTGCTCAGATTGTGGAAGAGAGCCGCGTAGAGCAGGCATTTAAGTGGCTGACGGATTACGTTGGCAGAATTGTATATGACGGAAAAGGACTAACTCCGGAAAAATTGAAAAGACAAATTCGAGCGTATTTTGCTACAAAAGATATTATTAAAGAACGCGATTTTGATTTCGTTGCCATCAAGTGCCAGCCAGAGCTAAGCGACCACTTTGTCACACAGTGTCTCAGCCATGCTTTCTTGAACGATCCATACGATATGGAGGGCGTAAAGCCACCGATAGCCTGTGGGTGCGAGGCAGACTTAGATGGGGCTCTTACCATGGAAATAATGAAACACATTACGGATGGACCAGTGTTGTTTTACGATCTAAGGCACTACGACGCAGCTAACGACATGTTCATTTTCTCCAACTGTGGTTCTCAACCAACATTTTTTGCTGGACGATCAAATGACCCCAGATCGAATCTTAGCAGAGTGACCTTCTACCCACAGACTCCGTTCTACTTTAAGGCTGGTGGTGCATCTGTTCAATACATGTGTGCAGAAGGCGAGATTACTATGGCCAGATTGTCACGAAAGGATGGTAAGTACTGGATGGCCATTATACCAGGGGAATTCATAAAAGTATCTGAGGAGAAAATGAAGGAAACTTCACCCGAATGGCCACAAGGGTTCACAAAACTCGATGTAAACGCAAAGGATCTGATTTCTGGTCTTGGTGCAAATCATTTGCACGCAGTCTACGGAAACTATGTCGAAGAGTTGAAGGAGTATTGTAATCTAATGGGAATCGAGTCCAGAGTATTCTCACGAAATACGCGAGATGCTAACGAATAGGTCTTGCCAGTTCTGCGAGTGGACTAACTTTCTGATTATCTATGAAAAACTGGTACTAAAATAAAGGGGGCGATGCGTGTCTAAAAAAATATTCTTTAGTACGGAAATCGATCATCGGTATTAAATTAAATGAAAGGGGTTTTATGATATGAAAGAAAAGCAAAAATTTTTAATGGTAATTTATTTGGTACTTACATTATTGTTGGTTCTTTATCCATGTCAAGCGGCTGCTACTCAAGTGCCAGGAGAATTCAAGATCGGTGTCATATATAGCTTGACGGGTGGGGGATCCGCTGTCGGAACGACCCAGCTTGACGGGGCAGAGCTTGCGGTGAAAGAGATCAACGAACGCGGCGGTCTGAATATAGGCGGCATATTGGTACCTGTACAGGTATTGGTGCGCGACGATGAAACAAAACCCGACGTAGCGATCCGACGATACCGGGAACTCACGGGTGAAGGTGTCAGAGTGATTGTGGGAGGCACTTTTGGGCATATATCCACAGCATACAACGTGCAAGCCCAGGACGGCCAAACATTTGTTATGGCAACGAATGGAATTGAGGAGAAGTGTCATAGGAAGGAGAACAAGGCGCCTTATTTTCTCTCATCGCTCGGTGCTACTGATGCGGTCGGTAGAATTTGTGCTGATTATGTGGCCCGAACCTATGAACCGAAGCACGTGATTCTGTGCCTTCCTGACTACTCATACGGTCATGGGGCTAATAAAGGCGCAATGACCGTGTTCGAAGGCAAGTACCCTCAGATTAAGGTAGAAACTCTCTGGACACCAGTAGGTACACCCGATTTCACTTCCTATATACTGCGATTGAAGGATTCCAAGCCTGACGTAGTGATGATGGGGCAATGGGGAGATGACGCTATTGGGATTGTAAAGCAAGCACATGAACTAGGTTTGCACGAAGACACAATAGTTTTCTACAACTCCATTAACGCAGCCCTTGCTCTTGGGATTCCACCAGAAGCGGTCGAAGGTATGGCTATGGGTATTTGGTTGTACCACGACCTGAGCGACTTTCTTAAAGAAAAGGACCCCGAAACCGTAAGGGCGATGGAAGAGCTCACGGAAGTTTGGAGAGCAGAGTACGGCGAACCACCGGATGTTATGGCAGTCTACGCATACATCGGAATGCGGGAAACGCTACGAGCGATAGAGCTAGCCGGGGGTACAGACCCAAAAGCGATGTATCAGGCGTTGATGGAAAATCCAGAATTCATGAGTGTAAAGGGACCCGCTCACTGGCGAGAGGATGGGCGACCATTCTACAAATATGCCAAGTTCATAGGCATCGGCAAAGGGGCGGACGAACGGGCTGATAGATTCGACTATGCTAAGGTCATTGACGCCTATGAAGGCGAACAGCTTGTTCTGCCTCTAATAGAGATGGGTTACTAAGGCTGATAGATATCATATTATCGGGCTGAGGCGTTCAAAATTGGTTTGGACGCCTCTTTTAGTCCAGAAAGGGTGGTTGTGAATGTCAAGGCTACTAGAGACCAAAGAGTTGACCAAGAGATTCGGGGGCTTGGTTGCGGTAAATGAGGTCGATTTTTGCATCAGTGAGGGTGAGACAGTTGGAATAATCGGTCCCAATGGCTCTGGGAAAACGACGTTCTTCAACCTGATTTCAGGGTTTTTCCCACCAACACGGGGATCAATCACTTTCTTAGATCACGACATAACAAGGCTTTGGCCCGAGCAGCGGGTCAGTTTGGGTATCGGTCGCACGTTTCAGCTTGTATCAGTTTTTGATTCACTGAAAGTATGGGAAAACCTTGTTCTATGCGTGGCACGTATGGCGGAAGAAAAGCTTAGTCCGTTCGCGTTTATGACAAAGCCGAGGTCGAATCGCATGATACGGGACAAGTGCTTGGAAGCGTTAAAGCTTGTGGGACTCGAAGCTGCATCAGAGCTAACAACCGCTGCATTGTCATACGGCTCGAAAAGAATGCTTGAGATAGCAATCTCTCTTTCACTTAGACCTAAACTATTGTTGCTAGACGAGCCATTTGCCGGTCTAAGCGATGATGAAATTAATGAGGTGTTGTCACTTCTTCATCGTGTGAAGAAAAACTTTACCTTGATTATAGTCGAGCATAAAATATCCAGGATCGTTGATATAGTGGAAAGAATGTACGTGATGAATGAGGGACACATCATCTGTACTGGGTCTCCCGCAGATGTCCTGAAGAATCCCGAGGTCCAAGAATGTTACTGGGGAAAAGAAGCTCCGGAAAACGAAGAAATCATATGAGATGAGAATGTCCTTAGTGTAATCGAATACAATGCAGTCATGTATGTATTCCGTAGCAAATTATTTAGGAGAGTAGGAACGTAATGCTAAAGGTTAGCGAGCTTAATGTCGCTTATGGTCTGGCAAAGGTTCTCCATGATGTGTCGGTTGAATTTCAGGCGGGTCAAATGGTTTTTATTATGGGACGCAACGGTGCAGGGAAGACAACGTTTTTGAAAACCATCATGGGTTTGCTAAGACCACTTAGCGGAACAATAGTTTATGAAGGGGTGGACATCACGAAAGCTTCACCTGAGGAGCTGTATCGAAAGGGGTTCCGATACGTCGCTCAGGACAAGAGAGTTTTCAGCGATCTGACTGTGCGAGAAAACATAGAGATTGCTGCATACGGTTGTCGAGAGCCACTCGATGCAGCTTTAGAGACTGCCACTGCGGTTTATCCAAGACTGAAAGATTTTTTCAACGTTAAGGCCGGGCAGCTCAGCGGGGGTCAGAGACAAATTCTGCTAGTTGGCCAGGCACTTGTTGGGCACCCAAAACTCCTGTTGATTGATGAACCTACTCAGGGGCTCGCATCAGTGGTGATCGGTGAAATTGTAAGAATTCTCAGTAAGTTGCGAGGCAATGTTACAGGTATAATCGTAGAGCAGAACGTAGCGCTTATGAAGCAGCTTGCTGATACGGTTTACGTAATGAAGGAAGGAAGAGTGTCGAGGCAGATCAACGAAAAATCTCAGATTGCCTCGCTATTATCCTCGAGCGAAGTGTGAGGGAGGTACGAGACAAAATGAATCGAGGTACTAAAAAAACCGTGAGAGAGCTGACTCGTCAAGAGACCCTATTGGCGGACAACTTAGCTTTGTCGTCGCGTAATACGGAATTGCTCAGTACATTGATTGTGGCGGGTTGCCTTGTTTTTCTAGTTCTGCCCCTTTCTTCTTATCGCGTAACCGACTTCATGATTTTCTGTATTCTTGTCATGTCGTGGGATCTTCTATATGGTTATATGGGTAGGCTATCTTTTGGGCACTATCTGTATTATGGCGCAGGTGCATATGGAGCTGGCCTGCTCATAAGGTACGTAACAGCTAATCCTTTAGTTGCCATCGTAGCGGGGATAATGCTCTCTACCGTTTTGGCTGTGCTGCTAGGCATTGTAGTCGTGCGAGCTACCGGTGCATGTTTTGCATTGTTAAACGCAGCGTTCAATGTAGTTGGGTTCTTTATAGTAATGTCGCCGCTAAGAAGCATAACGTCTGGTGAGGATGGCTTTGGTGTTGGCGCAAAGAAACTAGGTTTCATCAATTTTTTTGACCCAGGATTCAGATTCTGGTTTGTACTATTGTCGCTTCTTCTTGTACTCTGGGTATTGAGGCGACTCACATCTTCTTCGTACGGAGTTCTTGTCCGATCAATAAAACAAAATGAGACTCGCGTAAGATTTCTGGGCTATAATACATATTTTTACAAATGGATCACTTTTGTAATCTCGGCTTCTATTGCAGGATTTGCAGGAGCACTGAGTGCTCTAAACTATAATTATGTAAACCCAAATTCTTTGAATATCCACGCAAATGTAGGTGTGGTTTTTGCATGCCTTATTGGAGGAGCCGGACATATCTACGGTGCAATCGTTGGTGGTGTCGTTTATATGATCATCAGCAACCTTCTCCCAATATACTTTCGACGCTGGGAATTGTTTCTTGGTATTGCTCTACTCATCATTGTGTTTAGGTTTAAGGCGGGGGTCTGGGGTACCCTCAAGTCGTGGTGGACAAACAGGTCTTTACGACGACGTAAAGCCTTTGTTCATGAATAGGGAGGTATGACGCGTATGATAAATACGATTCTATTTGGTTTTACCACAGGTGCAATTCTTTACTTTATATCGATTGGTTTCTCCTTGACGTTTGGCACGATGCGAGTCATAAATTTTGCTCATACCTTGAGCTACGCAATTGGAGCGTACATTGTGATGACCGCAGTCACATATTGGGGCATGGGATTCGAATTCGGTATGGTGTTCGCCCTGCTGCTACTGATCCCGCTATCGTATGTAATTGAGCGGTTTATAATAAGGCGATTGTATGGAGAGTCTCTTGACTATGCCTTTATAGCTACCTATGCAGTTGCATTAATTGGTATTGATTTTATAAAATGGATATGGGGTGTTCACGCACATCCACTGAGGGATCCGATTCGTATATCATTAGATTTGCTTGGCCTAAGATTCCCCCTATATAGGATACTTATCGTAGGGGCCGCTCTTATTCTATTTATCGCAATTCAGCTCTTTATGAAAAGAACGATTGTGGGAAAAGTAATAATTGCCGCGTTGGAAGATAAAGATCACGTCAGAGCTCTGGGTATCAGCGTAGAAAAGTATTTCTCCCTTGTCTTTGTCATAGGTAGCGTCCTAGCTGCATGCGGTGGGGTTTTGTACGCACCAATCACCGCTATTCATCCATATATGGGTATGCAGTTCATACTCCTCTGCTTTGCCGTTGTGGTTGTGGGGGGCATGGGGAACATTAACGGAACGTTTTACTCTGCGTTCACTCTCGGTATGGTCGTAGCGATTACCGGTCGGTACTGGCCACAGGGGGCTGAGGCGATGATTTTTGTAGCAATGGCAGTGGTACTAATTATCCGACCGATTGATATCTGACTTGACATCTAAGACTGGTCAACCAGTTAAATTATAAACTGTCTATATTAGCCTAAATTTTGTAGAGGAGAGAATAATTATGTTAGCTGCAGTCTATAATGGAAAGAAAAACATTGAAATAAGGAATATTCCTAAACCTAAAATATGTGATAATGAAGTGCCATTAAAAGTTAAGGCTTGCTCAATTTGTGGCACAGATCGAAGAATATATGAGTACGGGCATTTTAAAATTAAAGAAAAAAATGAGCAGATATTAGGCCATGAAATATCAGGAGTAATTGAAGAAGTTGGGGGAAAAGTAGATTACTACGAAATAAGGAATACGTGTTGCTTTAGCACCAAATGTAGGCTGTGGTTTCTGTGAGGTCTGTAGAAAAGGTCTTGAACAATTATGTTTAAACTATAATGCTTTTGGTATTAGTTGGCCTGGGGGCTTTGCTGAATATGTGAAAATTCCTGAAATTGCAGTCAGGCACGGGAATTTACTTGAAATACCGGAATCGCTTAGTTATGAAGAAGCTGCAGTAATTGAACCATTATCTTGTTGTTACAATGCTTATGAGTCCCTAAATGTGAGGCCAGGAGAGAGTTTATTGATTTTCGGAGCCGGTCCAATGGGGATCCTGCATTTAATTTTGAATAAGCACTTAGGAATTGGAATGACCATTGTCACAGATGTTGATGAGAAGCGTCTAAAACTTAGTCAGGGATATGGAGCGGACTATATAGTTAAGAGTGACTCCAGGATAAAAAAAACAATAATGAGTTTAACCAATGGAATAGGGGTTGACAATATAATTACCGCTGCTTCAGTTCCAGAAATACAAGAGGAATCTTTGGAATTAGTAGCAATAAATGGCAAAATTAACTTCTTTGCTGGTTTGCCGGTAGGAAAAGAAGAAATTAAATTGAATTTAAATATAATTCACTATAAACAGCTAAAAATTACTGGAACTACCGGGGCTTCTCTAAAACAATTTCGGCAGACTGTAAAACTATCTCAAAATGCTGGGTGTAATCTAAAAAAGATAATAACTAAAAAAATAGGCGTTGAAGAACTAAGTACTATTTTTGAGGATATTTCAGTTTTTAATAATAATATGAAAATCGTAGTTAGCTTTGAGAAGTGATAAAAAGAGTTCGGTTAAGTAATACGAGATAGTAAAAGAGGTGAAAATATGCAATATTCTATCAGTAACTGGATATATGCAACAGAAGATTTAGAAAAGAGCCTTCAAAGGTTAGCAAAGTACGAATATGATGCGGTAGAACTTGAAGGGGAACCCGATAAAGAAAAATATGAGCCGAAAAAGGTAAAAAAAATGTTGAAGAAATATGGGCTTAAAGTTTCTTCTATTGCTGGAATGTATCTATGGAAAGACGAGATAAAAAGGGATCTGGCTTCATCAGACAAGAAGATCAAGGAGCAAACTATTGCTTATTTGATTAAATGTATAGATTATGCCCAGGTGATGGGTGCGAAACTTGTTATTGTTGTTCCAGCTGCTGTATCTAAATTAACTCCCTCTCTAAGTAAAAAAGAAGACTGGAAAAATTCTGTAAAGGCAGTTCAGGAAGTAGCGAAATATGCGGAGAAAAAAGATATTTTGCTGGCAATAGAGCCGATAAATAGGTATGAAACTTATTTGGTCAATAGCATTCAGGATGCTTTATATTATGCCCGTGAGGTAAATTCAAGTCATGTAAAAATTATGGCTGATACTTTTCATATGAATATAGAGGAGCGGGATATACCGGAAGCAATTAGAATAGCCGGTAACAACCTGATTAATGTTCATATAGCCGATAGTAATCGATGTTCAGTGGGAAGAGGACATATAAACTTTAAAGCGCTTATTAAAGCATTGAAGGAAATAAATTATCAATATGCCTTGACTTTAGAGCCATTGCCACCAGTTTCTGATCCTTATCTTGTTTTGGAAGGAGGAGTTTCAGAGAATATTTTTGATCAATATGCTGCAGAAAGCATAATGGGCCTGAAATATTTTGAACGTATTACCTGAAGTTCGATGAATGTAAAGATTGTATAATTAACGTTATTTTAATATAAATTTTTAAACGATTTATATTAAAGGAGGTAAAACCGTGAGTTTTGAAAATAAAGTGGTTATAGTTACGGGAGCCGCTGTAGGAATTGGCAAGGCCACAGCTATGGCTTTTGCAGAAAAAGATGCCAAAGTCATTATAGCTGATATTGATGTTGAAAAAGGTAAACAGACTAGTTCTTTAATTGGTGGGTATGCCTTTTTTATTGAAGTAAACGTAGCCGACAGCGAAAGTGTAAATAATATGGTTAAAGAAGTTACCAAGAGATTTGGCAGGATAGATATTTTAGTTAATAATGCTGGAATCTATTATCAAGGTGATGTAATTGAAACATCAGAAGAAGAATGGGATAAAGTGATAGCCGTAAATCTAAAAGGTATGTATCTTTGTTCCCATTATGTCATACCTATTATGCTTGGGGGGAATGGCGGTGTAGTGGTTAATGTTGCTTCTGAGGCTGGTCTTGTAGGTATTGCTGGTCAGGTAGCTTATAATGTTTCCAAGGCAGGAGTTATTTCTCTGACTAAAAGCATGGCTGTAGACTTCGGAAGGCAAGGCGTGCGGGTTAATGCAGTATGTCCGGGAACAACAGAAACTCCATTAGTTAAAAATGCTTTAAAAAGATCTAAAGATCCAGAAAAGGAAAGACGTAAACTTGAAGAATGCCGCCCCTTAAATAGATTAGGAAGACCAGAAGAAATAGCAGCAGCTATTTTAGCCATGGCTTCTGATAATTTAGGATACGCAACCGGTTCTGTCCTTTCTATTGATGGTGGTTATACCGCAAAATAGCAAAGTGAGTCAATTTTTTAAGGAGGTTGACTATATGGCAGACTATCTAATTGGTGTAGATATAGGGACTGCAGGAACAAAATCAGGTCTTTTTGACACAGAAGGAGTTCTATTAGCTCAGGCTTATGAAGAGTCTTCGCTCTATTATCCAAAGCCTGGCTGGGTCGAACAGGAACTTGAGAGTTTTTACAGCTCAGCAGTAAAAACTCTCCGTCGAGTAATAGAAAAATCAGGTATAAGACCCAATAAAGTTGTTGCAATAGCGGTAGATGGTCAGATGTCAGGGATCGGTATGATTGATAAGGATTGGAATCCGGTAGCTCGTTATGATTCCTGGCTGGATACTCGTTGCGAACCTTATATTCAATTAATGCAGAGAAGAGCAGGAAATGAAGTACTGAAGAAGACCGGTTGTCCACCTACCTATGCCCATGGTCCGAAAATATTGTGGTGGAAAGAAGAGTGTCCGGAAGTTTTCCAAAAAATAGCTAAATTTGTGGTTCCCGGATGTTATGTAGCTGGAAAGATGGCCGGTTTGAATGCTTTTGATGCTTTTATAGATTATACTTATCTCCATTATACTGGTTTCGCTAATATCCAAGAAATGATTTGGGATAATGAATTATGTGATATATTTAGTATTCCAGTG
>Ga0307379_10008129_pt1 | contig 14185 bp, 13 predicted proteins | sample UN2MG_FD_202237 | JGI IMG/M metagenome (GOLD analysis project Ga0307379, IMG submission 202237) | Soil microbial communities from Risofladan, Vaasa, Finland - UN-2 | ecosystem: Environmental > Terrestrial > Soil > Coastal area > Acid sulfate soil | place: Finland: Risofladan, Vaasa | collected...
CCGCATTTATATCATAAAAACTACCAAAACATAAATCTACTCTCCAAGGCTCAATCCCATAATGCTTTAAAATGATGGGAGCGAATTCTGAAATTCGATGCCGAGATAATTCAACACAAACGATTTTTTCTATGTTTTTATTTTGTCTCAGCAATCTGGCTTCTATAAAACATGCCCCTGAGGCCAAGCTGAGCCATTTACCATTCAGGGTAATGCCATAGTCGTGAATTATTTTTACTAAATGTTTTTCAAGCCCCTTATTTTTCACATAAGTGGATAATTTGTCGATATTACCATCAGCTATATCAAACGCTTTTTTGGATTCTTTAGAACGGTCGTTCCAATAATCTAAAGTTGGCTGCTGCCCAAGAACCTCTTGTTCAGCCCAGTTTATTATGCTATACTTATCTTTAACCACTGTTAATATATCGAATTCCGATAAGCTGTATGGGTGAAATAATGTGGAAGACAGCTTGATCGGAGTGATTTATTAAGTCCTCTTCCTTGATGGATAGATTAGTTAGCTCAAGTTTTTCTGTTATCGAAGTAAGTTGCCATATTGGTGATCAATAACACCGCATTATTGCGGGATGAATCCAAAATACAGTGATTCCACTGTTTAACAGAACATAGTTGTATCGCCTTCGCATAGCAAGTTTAGTATCTGTTAAAATTATTTTAAATTATTGCTTTTATAGTTTTTTTCACGGTAACTTCTCTTTTCTCGTCGTGGTCCGCAAGACAAAACTTACAAGTATATTCATTTACAAATTCTTTGTTTTTTTGCTCCATCACCGCATCGTAGATGTTTTTTTCTTCTATTTGCCTCAAATCAACATATATACAACGCTTTCTTATGGCATCCTGTGCATTTTTCGTCAAATTTCTTATTCCTAAGTCTAAGTAGATAATGGGTTTCGAAGTCGCCGCCGCAATCGAGAAAGCGGTAGAGCAATAGTCAAAAATGTATACGTCTGCGTTCTGGTAAACCTTTTCAAAACGGCGTTTTTCTATTATTCCATCTGTTTTAATATCTTTAATGTCAAGCACAAATTTTGAATGCCATTTTAGAATAACATTTGGAAATAATGAACACACTTTTTCCTGCCAATGCTTGTAATGAAAATCAGGCAGAGCACGAAAAGGCCCATAGTTCCGAAGACCCGAAAAACCAGTCGGTACGTACATAAGAGCGGGGTTATCAATCGAGTCTAAAGCTTTTATAATCTTTTCTGGTGTATGTATTCTCCGAACAATATTGGAATTTGACAGGATATGGTCTTGAATAGGGTATAACGGCTTAGTATACCTGGCATTTAAGAACCAATTTTTAACTTTCCCATACCCCAATATATAATCGGGATAAAGTAATTCTCCATATCCTATAATTGGTTCGTCCAATATCCCATCAGCTTCTCCATGCCAAACATCTAGCACAGGAATATTCTGTCTGTGAGCCTGCGCAGCAAGGAAGCGATTTTGCCTCTTACAAGTTGTTCCTGTGACAAGCATGTCAGCCGACAAGAACTCTTCTTTTAAACCACAGTGAGTTTCTATATGTTTTTTTGTCAAAGCAATTAAACTTTTGATGTCAGATGTCAATTCAATCGCTTCTAACGACTTACAGAGGTGCTCTATTAAAAAACTTAGCTGTTTATCTTGATTTTCAATATAAATATGTGATAACTGCGGATGTAGAATCTTATATCGAACGTCAAAGATTTTGTTACATCCAGCATTTGTGGTTAATGCTATTGACTTTTTACGCAAACCGATATTCAGTACATTTCTGGCTATCTTATACGTACAACTCCTTTGCTTGTTTGATTCAAGTGTGTAAAAATTCTTTTCGAGATTAAATCCCATCCGAATGTCTTCATAATCTATATATGGGAAAACGTTATATCTTGCACCAGCAAGTTCCGGCAGTATAATTTTCTGGTGCAACTCAATATTTTTGAATATATACCCAGTCAAAATCTGCATTAAATCATGAAAAAACACAGCAACAATATTCTTATACGGAGCACAAATACTGTCACATTCCTGAAATGCATCCAAGAGATGTTTATATATTATTAAACAGTTGCCATTGATTAATTTATAAGTGTCGAAAATACTTTTAAGCATTATAGCTTTACAAAGTCCACTCGGATTAACGGAAGTTTTATTTTTTTGAAGAACACAGTTTCAGTGAGACAATAAGAAGTTAGAGGTATTGATTGATTGGGTTTGCTTCCTACGGCGCCACCATCTTTTTTCGATCAAGCATTTTTTTCTGTAAAATTTGTTTTTGGCCTGAGGCGGATTTTTCGCTCTCCTGCTCTTCAATTCATCCAGAAAATCTATTTCTTACAAAATCTATTATTTCCCCTTCACCTTCAGTTGGCTTCTTTCCATATACTCCCAGCAGATTCTCAATCCTTCGCACATCTTTTATCATATCTTTAAGTCCCTCAGGATCAACCGAAAGTACATGGTCTGTACCTTCCGCCGCATTTCTATCAAAAGTATAATGTTTTTCGATCACTTTTGCACCCAAAGCAACTGCTGCAACCGGTGCCAGACAACCTATGGTATGATCAGAGTACCCTACCTCATAGTTAGGAAATTTATCCTGTAAGGTTTTTATAGCAAGAAGATTAGCATCTTCATCTTTGCAGGGGTATTGAGTAACACAATGCATGATATAAGTTTTTTTCACCTTATTCAAATGCGACAAAACATTTCCTATCTCCTCAATAGTTGCCATTCCAGTAGATAAAAATACTGTATCGACATGGTCATTTAAATAATCAAGAACGTTAAAGTTAAGCGTCATTCCCGATGCGATTTTCGCCTCTTTAAGCCCTAAGTTTTCACAAAGGAATTTAGCTCTCTCCAAGCTAAAAGGAGAGCTTAAAAACTTAATACCTGATTTTTTCGCACATTCTTTAAGCATAAAGTGCGCTTCATCTGATAAAGAAACCTTCTTAAACCATTCGTATTCAGGGTCCTCTTTTTTGAAATCCTCTGGTTTATAGGACTGAAATTTTACGTAATCAGCGCCCGCTTCAGCCGCTTTTTCAATAAGCATCTTGGCTATCTCCATATCCCCGATGTGATTTTCCCCTATTTCTGCAATTACAATGACTTTCTCCATACCCAGAGTACCCTCTGTAACTATTTATTATTTTTTAGAAGAAGAAAAGTATATCTATGTTGCATATTTTCATAATGAGGAAAAAGATTTAATAGCAGCTCCATTTCTCTAAACATATCTGCATCACTATCATATATCAGACTATAACCTTTTTGTGTAAAAACGGTTATTAAATAACGCTTGTCTACTTTATCACTATATCCTTTTATCCGCGGAGCATGCCCCTCTCTAAGAGTGAATAGATTTATGTAGGTAGGGTTCAGGGTTAAAAGGCGACCCGCGTAATTTTCCACTATACTTTTTTCCATTTCTTGAAAACTTGCTGAATTTATAAATAAATCTATTTCTCCCACAATTTTCTCCATATACCAATTTGGCAAAACCAAAATTTTGGAAGTAAATTCTGAAATTTTTAAAGAATCTTTATTTTTGGAGCTCTCTGCCAATACAAGTTCCTTTCTTCCAAAAGTATTTTCTAAAAAGAATTCTGCACATAAAAATGTGGGGAAAATGTCACAATATGTATAGGTAATGTTGGGAAGGCGTCTCTTAATAACCTCTACCAATCTTCCGTAGCCCCCTCCGATTTCTAAAATGTAATTAATTTTTGAGAAGTCCAATAATTTATTCAAACATAAAAAATAAGTATAGTGTCTTAAAAATTCAAAACTTATTTTCGAGCCATTTATTTCTACTACATCAAGGGGATTCCCTACAGGGCTAGAAGAAATATTTGTGATAAAAGGATCTAACTCAGCAACTAAGGAATAGAAAAATTTTGTCAACATACACCTATCTGCCCTTGAATACGACTGCAGTAAATTCATTAAAAAGGGAATATTTTTAAAAAAGGAAGTTTTCGAAAATGCCCGTAACAATAATTTGGATAACAATCCAAGTTTAATCTTTGTGGGTGAAACATTTATAAAACCTTTGCAATAAATACTACTTTCTCCTAGAAAATTTTCTAATTTTTCCCTGTCTTTTATTGCATTGATTATCCTTTTAGAGTATTTCTCCCAGTACCTCCCTGGTTGATATACCTTCCTCTGTAGTTTTGCTTCTTTCATTAATCGGTTAAGACGGTGTAGGTAGGTTTCCACTTTTTACGCCTTAAAGCTGTAGTACTTTAATATTTTCTTAAAATCCCCGTGTTTCTTCAAAACATCTCTTCCCCATTTTCGCACTAATTGTTTAAACCCTTCCTCGATTTTAATATAACTTTCTGTCATACTTCGATGGCCGCGCCGATAATAGTAAATGCGATGAGGAGAGATTTTATATTTGTAACCTGCCTCAAGAAGTTTAATATAAAGGTCGTACTCTTCCCAATACTCATCATCATATCCGCCAACCGACTTAACAATTTCCGTTTTGAACACAGTTCCTGCAGCAATCCAGGTATACATATCATCATCAGTTTTAGCTTCTTTTATTTCATTTTCCCAAACATCCCATCTTTCAAAAACTATAAAATCTTTGCTGCCGTAAGAATCTAACTCTCTTAAAATCTTTTCTACTGCATCAGTGGACAACCAATCGTCAGCATCCAATCGGATAAAATAAGGTGTTTCTATTTTTTCTATTGCAGTATTACAGCATTTCACAAGGCCTTCATTCTTTTTATTGTCCAAAAGTAGAAAGCTTTTTAAATTCTTCGAATACGCCTTCGCTACTTCCAGGGAATTATCAGTAGATGCATCATTTACAAATAAAACTTTATAAGATGAACTCGGAATATTCTGGCGTGTTAAAGATTCTAAGCACCGTTTTAATAATTCTCCGGCATTATAGCAGCATATAAGAATTGTTAAAATATTTTTCTGGCGACTAAGAATCATCTTCTATTATAAAAGCTTCTACCTTTGATTTTTTCTTTTCTGATCCTGTTAACTTTCATAAACATTTCTTTTCCTGCTCCTTCATTAACCATTGTCAACTTTTATTTTCCTGTTTTTATTTTGTATTTCGGCTTTTCTTTCATTGCCCTGTCCAAACACCCCCTTTTTCAGAATCATTTCTGCTATCCAAAGATCAACCTCATCATCTATCTCTATATTTTCCCACCGGCTGATTATTTTTCTGCCAATCTTCTTGCCATAACGATCACCCTTTCGGACAAGAGCAGCCCTTATCACGTAAACATTACCGTCATCATAAAAGAAACCTTCGATATCCTGTCTTCGAAGGTCACTTTTGCCATATTCGATATATTCACACATAAAGCCGGTAGCCAGAGAATCATACCCATTGTCTATAAAATCCCTTATGCACTCATCTATAAGCCCCTGTTTTCTTATGGGCGATGTCGGCTGCAGAAGTACTATGATATCGCAGGGAATCTGCTCTATTGCATGCTGAAGAACACTAAGTGTAGAGGCCTTGTCGGTTGCCAATTCAGGCGGACGATGAAGAACCTCAGCACCACATCCCCCGGCAATCCTCGCTATTTCTTTATCCTCCGTTGAAACTACGTATCTATCAAGAAATTTAGACCTACTGGCGGCCTTTATCGTCCACGCAATTAAAGGTTTACCGGCGATATTCTTAATATTTTTTTGGGGTATCCCTTTACTACCACCGCGAGCAGGTGTGATTCCAAGTATCATTTTACTAGCATCTCTCCCGTAAAATCATAAATGCCTCCGCAAATCCAAAGTCTGCCTCAGTACCTTTTTTGAGCCAAGATTATTAACGCTTTTTCGAAACGGCGATGTGTGCAATCACTTTTTCCTGTCCCTACTTTAAGCTTTCATCCAGTTTGTCCCACTCGGATTTTCTTTTGGCTTCTCTGGATTTATACCACTTGATATACCTCTTTACACCCTCTTCAAAGCTGACTTTTGGCTCCCATCCTAATTCCTCTTTCGCAAGGTCGCTGGAAACTTCTTTACCGGAAAAATCGCCAGGCCTGGCAGGAACGTATTCAATCTTAACATCGCCCAGAATCCTTTGAATAGTCTCGGCAATCTGCTTAATTGTTATCCTTTCTTTGCCATCAAGGTTATATATCTTGTTTTTAGCAATAGCTTTTAAAGCCAGAACACTTCCTTCTGCAAGGTCTTCCACATATATAAAGTTCCTGAATTGGGAACCATCACCAGCAATCGTGAGCGGCTCTCCGTTCAAAGCTTTTCTCACAAATATAGGCAAAACCCCCCCATCTCGTGCTCTTGGACCATAAGGTATGCCATATCTAAGAATAACTACCTCCAGGCCGTATAGCTTGCTGTATGATTGGCAATAATACTCACCAGCTAATTTCGTAGCTGTATAAAAATGAGAAGGCGCATGAAGAGCTGTCGATTCATCAACGCAATCCACATCTGCTTCACTGTAAACCCATATGGTACTTCCGTAAATTACTTTTTTAACTTTCGCCCCCCTCGCTGCTTCGAGAACATTAAAAGTCCCCCTTACATTAACAGACTCCGAATAATGGGGGTTATTAAAAACATCAGCTACATCAGCGACGGCAGCAAGATGCATCACTGCGTCAATACCGCTCATCGCAAATTTCAATGCGGTCAAATCTAAAATGCTCCCCTGGTAATACTCAATATCTTTTCTAAAGGTCGGCATTATAGCATCGTAAACTCTCACATCCACTCCCCTGTCTCTCAGCTTGTCTACAACATGAGAGCCGATAAAACCAGAACCTCCTGTAACTAAAGCTTTCATAATTCAAGCCTCCTTTTGTTTTGTTAACCATAAATCTTTTGCTGTTATACACATTTATCCAAAATATCAGAACAGTTATCTACTGAAAAATATACTTAGTGATTATAGTTTGTTTTTATGCTCCAATTTGTGTGCCGCAGAAAAATCCGGCAAAAAAGGTTCAACAAATTTGTTAGATTCTGAAGAGGAATACACATACTCACAAAAATAGTCAAAGGTCATATCACCTTTAATATTATAAAGTGCTTCCCATTCTTGCCTGATCTGATAATAGTTTTCTTTATCTTTCCAGCGACTCAACCAACTTTCCAATCGTTGGCGATTTCTCGTATAGAAGTGATATAAATGGAATTTCTTACATTTCATCATGTCGATTCCATCCAGTCCTTTTGGTATAAAAGTTGGTTTGTAGGGGTCAGCATCGCTAATATCGCAAAGCAATTTAATACCCAACCTCTTCACCTGTTTCTCTATCAAAGTTCCTGGATAAGGAACAACTAAAGAAATCCCCAAGGAGTCTGTATGTAATTTTGAGGCATAATTAATGGTGTCCCACATCGATTGCAAATCGTCCTCTGGAAAACCTAACATAGTCTGGGTATAAACAAGTATTCCTGCTCTATGCAAAGATTCATGTGTTTTTTCTATAACATCTCTCCTTAGATTCTGGTTTTTCCCCATGCTTTTAAGTATACGTTCACTTCCACTTTCTAACCCTAAAGTCAACGCAACACATCCGGCTTCTCTCAAGGGAATTGCAATTTGGTCATTAAAGTCTTTATAGGCAATACTTGTCAAAAATCTTATTTTTAGTCCTGATGCCGTTATTTTCTTACATACTTCTAAGACTCGTTCCTTGCTGGAATTAAATAAAGGGTCATAAAAAACAAAATATGATTTGTTATATAATCTCATATCCCGTTTAATCTCTTCTATTACCATATTTATATCACGCAAATATACTTTTTGATCCATATAGTCCGCTTTGCAAAAGCCGCATCTATAGTGACAACCAAGAGAGAAAAAATTTGGGACGGCGTCAGTTTTCAGATTTCCAAATATGATAGGAGAATAGTATTTTTCTAAAGGAATGCATTTAAAATCGGGACCGGGTACATTTATATCTTCTTTCGTAGAAGGATTTGAGAAGGTCTGTCCATTTTTTTTATATATTATGCCTGGAATTTTGTAGACATCATTACTAGGATACAATTCAATAATTTTCCTCAATGTCTCGTGCCCATATCCTATAACTGCTATATCACAGTAGTCTAAATAGGTAGAAGGGGAAGATGACACCTCAACTCCTCCTAGCAATATTAATTTATCAGGATATATCTCGCGCAACCTCAAACAGACCTCCATTGTATCTCTTCTCATACACGTTCCTGCTACAGAAATACCTATTATATCGGGACAATATCTATCTAAATCTTTGTTTAACATATCAAAAGTGTATTTTAAACCGGGACAATCAATAATTAGACTGTTTATTTTTTTAGATTTCAGATATGAATATAAAACCGGGAGAGAAAGACCTTTTCTAACAACGTTCTTTCCCAGAGGATATATTAGTGCAATTCTGTTTATATTTTTTTCTTTTTTCATCTTACATCCTGAAATTACCTAAATCTCTTCTCCTTTATAATAAATAGGAACACAGTAATGATTACGAGCAACCCATTCTGTGTTAGTCAGTGTATAATTCTTCTTTAATATAATATGACAGGGTTGGTCATAAACTTTCCCCGTTGATTTTTCTATAGGGTCAAAAACTATATATTTGTAATAACCAGATACCATCCCATCGGGAAACCTGACTCGATTGGAAAACTTTGAGTCTAAATGTTTTTTCGCATATTCATTTTTCCAGCTAACAATATCAGGCAATCTCTCAGTTTGTACACATCCAATCGCCGCTGTAAATTCATTCATTCGATAATTTAACCCCTCTACCTCATAGTCAAATTTCCCATAGTTTCTATACTGTTTTGCAAATTCAACCAAATCATTATGCTTTGTAACCAACATACCACCTTCCCCTGTAGAGACTGTCTTGGTAGCATAAAACGAATATATTCCTGCATCTCCCCACGAGCCAGCCCTTTGACCATCCCAACTGGAACCATGGGCATGGGCACAATCTTCAATCAGCACAATACCCCTGGCTTTGCACAATTTAGCCATTTCTTCGATTTGAAACGATATGTGACCACCAATATGTACAACCCATACCGCAACAGGCTCGTATTTGTCAATTTTAAGCTTCAAATCCTCCAACGACATACACAAATCATTTTTGTTGCAGTCTACAAATTCAACTTGCCCTCCAGCTTTAACTATGCTCAAAGGCGTAGCCATAAAAGTATTAGAAGGGCATAATACAGTTTTACCTTTTAGATTAAAGAATTCCAGGGTCGCTAATGCCGCCCCGCCCCAGCTTGAAAATGCTACTGATGACAATTGATTATACTCGCTCCATTTTTCTTCAAACAATTTCGTAAATTTCCCCTCCGTCCATTGCTGATTTGAAATAATTTCATCCCAATACTGGTGTAGAATCTTTGCATCTTCCTTTTCAAATCCTATAGTAAATTTCATTTATTTACTGTCCTTTCTTTACCCTGCGGAATCACGAATCACTATAAGCCAAAGCACAAAATACTTTTTCACGCCATACCAATCTGAAATCCTTTACATACATAAAACTCCAAATAATACCATATCACACAATAATATCGAGCGCAAGCTGCTCAAATTTAAAGTGTGAGCAGCGCCCGTGATCTGCAAGAAACCTCTGAAATACGTTTTTCAATCTCTTCTGAAAATATAATTATAAACACCTGAGTACTTGCTATTGTCATATCGAGGTGAATGTCTTTTTTCACAAAACTTAATACCTAAGCCTTCAATTAACTTTATAATATCTTTGCTTTCTTTTTCATTATCTATTTCAACAAGCAACGATTTTAATCTTAAATCAGCAAAAGTATTCACAGCCCCTTTAACTATCTTTTCTTCAATTCCATCAACATCTATCTTTATGTGATTTGGGAATGGTGGTGAAAAAAGACTCACGAAATCATCTATACTTATCCCAATCATTCCCTGAATAAAAGTCGGTACAAATTCTTTACCTTCCCAATCAACGGCCTGACCAAAAGAATGACTGGCAGAACCTCCCTCAGTTGAGCTCATATAAAAAGAATCTATCTCTGTTTTATCATTAAAAGCAATACAATAAGCTGAAATCCTCTTAGACATTTTGTTGATTTCTATGTTCTTGTTTAGCAAGTAATAGTTTACCGAGGAAGGTTCAAACGATACAACCTTTATATCTCTTAAGGCAGAGTATAGAGAATAAACGCCTACACAAGCTCCGATATCCCACAAAACATCACCACTCGCAAATCCATTAATCCATTCTATAGTTTCTGGCTCTTTCGTAAGCAATGTTTGCGCTCTATATAACGATAGCCTGCCAGGACAAAAGAAGTATATTGTTCCTATATCACATTTTTGACCCACAGTAGGAATCAATTCTTCTGCTAATCTATATGAAATCTCAGGAGCCCTGGATGCTCCAAATAGCTGAATTCCTGCTTTTATGACCCTTGTGACCAACTGCATCAATACACGTTTCATATTCACGTCAAACATTACTCCTTAGTGTATTCGCACAATATATTATCATGCTGCATTATTTTCTCCACTTTTTCAAGGTCTGCCGGAGTATCTACACTGTATACCTTATGTTTCGTAGGTACCGTTTTAACTTTATACCCATGCTCTAAAACTCTCATCATGTCCACCGATTCTATTTTCTCTAATGGAGTCGGCTCAAGTGCGGTAAACTTCAACAAAAAGTCTCTTTTGTGCGGAATAACACATATCTGCTTTTTCATTGGAATCTTGCCATTCCATTTTTTATTAGAAGGAATTGGTTCTCTCGAAAAATATAGAGCAAATCCCTGCTTATCAACCACTACTTTCACCTCATTCGGGTCACTCCATTCCTCCTTTGTCAAAATATCACCAACCAGGTTCGATATGACAACGTTCTTATCCTTCAGCAAAGGTTCAATTGCCTCATCAATCATATCCGGATGAATCAAAGGTTCATCACCTTGTATCAGGACAACAATATCCGCTTTTTCACCATCGGCTTCTTCGATTTTCAACAGTGCCTCAGCAACCCTGTCACCACAACGTTCATGCGTATCTCTGGTCATAATTGCAGAACCACCAATAGATTCAATATATTTAGCTATTTCCATATCGCATGTCGCAACATAAACACTATTTAGAGTTTTTGACATTTTTGCGCGGTAATAAACATGACCAATCATAGGGACGCCACAGATAAGCTCCATCGGCTTGCCGGGAAACCTCGAACTTCCCATCCTCGCAGGTATTATGCCAACAATGTTCATTTATATTCCTTCAAAACAATGGATACCTACATATAGCCAAGTTAGTAAATATCTTCCAGGCTTAGATTGGAAGTACCTTAATACCTTTACCTATTAGTAGTTTTGCGCAAAATAATATGATTGACCTAACCTATGTTGAATGTTCCCGGCTTCCTTTTCAACGCTTCCCACCAACAACTTTACGTCTTAAAGGATTTAAGGAGTTGGAATGTAAAAATACTGCATCAATTCCATAAGCAATGAACAAATAGCCTTCCTTGATTTTTTCTTCGAGTATCTGTATATTGGGCTCTACTATATGTAGTCCCATTGGTATCCTGTATTCATTGGCTTTTTCCTTTATATTACTTAATGTCTTAATAAATTCAGGATGCTCAAATTTCGCTGCCAGATTCATAGAACCTGAAAGGTCATAAGGACCAACTATAATAGCATCTAACCCTTTAACACTAAGAATGGAGCCAAGGTTTTTAACAGCATTGATATGTTCTATTTGAGCAACCTTAAAAATCTTAACTGATTCGTTCCTTACATAAGATTCAAATTCCTTGCCAAATAAATTTGCCCTGCAGTAACCAACACCGCGATTTCCTTCAGGAGGATATAGAGACCATTCAATTGCCTGTTGCAACAAATCTGCAGAATCTATCATCGGATATATCAACCCTTTAGCTCCAGCATCTAAAGCCTGCTTAATATCCTTCTGAGATACTTGTGCAACCCTGACAACCGGCACCGTACCACAAAGCTCAATTACCCTGATTATATCGGCTGCAGCTTGATAAGAAAAACTGCCATGCTCCATATCTAAGGCTATCCAATCATATCCTGATTTGCCCATTATTTCAGCCACATCAGATGAAGCCATCTGTATCCAACTGCCAATTGTCAATTCTCCTTCTTTAACCTTCAAAATAGTATCTTCAATCCTGGTATCCATTGTTATCCTTTTAATATGGACTCATATTAAATAATTTCAACAACCCTTCTATTGCTGTCCATCCCATGTTTTTTATAGCTCTGTTGCTACTGCCAGCAATGTGGCATGTAGTGAGAAGGTTAGAGTGCGATAATAATGATTTGTTTATGTTGGGTTCATCTTCATACACATCCATCGCAGCCCCTCCAAGGTAACCGTTCTTCAAAACCTTTACAAGGGCCTTTTCATCAACTACCTCACCGCGTGATGTATTAATCAAAAAAGCGCCCTTTCGCATTTTACTGACAAACTCTTCATTGACCATATGATGATTTTGTCGCTCCATAGACACATGTATGGAAACAATATCACTTTCCTGAAGAAGGTAGTCTAAAGGAACAAACTCCAAAGGCGGATTATTCTGAAAACTTATCAAATCGTTCACCAGCAAGCGTCCAATGCCGACTGCTGCGAACTTTTGAGCCACAACTTTCCCTACATTCCCATAACCAACTATACCAAGCGTCATTTCCGCCAATTCCCTGCCGGCAAGTTTCTTCCATTTACCACTCCTGTAACCATTCATCGAGCGGTCAATTTCCCTGCACAACATTAACGCAAAAGCTAACGTTAATTCTGCTACACTGTCAGAGTTGACTCCCTTCTTATATGAAATCTCAATTTCATTTCGCTTGGCTGCTTCAAAATCTATATTGTTTATTCCAACTCCATATTTCGAGACAAAACGCAGACACGGTAGAGCCTTCATTACATTGGCATCGAATGACTCGGTGCCGAGAATTATTCCATCGGCATCTTTGAGAAATTCAATAAGCTTTCCCCCTTTTAGCTTGGTTGAGGAAGTATTAATTTTGACATTGGGACAATAGCGTTTAAGTTCTTTTACAAGATATTTATCTTTGGAAAAAGTCTTTGATGTTACAGCTATTGAAGGTTTTTTAACTGCTGCTTCCAACCTGACTCTTGGCAAAACATCAAGGGAACTGTATTTTCCTGCAGCGTTGAACAACCTTATTCCTTTAGACCAAAGAAGCCCCTTTATTTTCCCGAGCAATTGCTTGATATCTGAAAAGATATACTTCTCGCTTCTTTCTCTATCCTCCAGGCTTTCATAAGAATCATCGAAGAATGGCTGTTCCGGATCGGAAAACTCAGCGTCAACACCAAGAACATATATTGGATTACATCCCATCCACACGGCAAGTTGTATTTCGATACCAACAGAATCGCCAGCATAAAAACAGTTTTCAAGGTCAAAAGAGAAAAACTCAGCATGTCCGGGAGATGTAAACCTGATGTGACAGGGATATATCCGGCCTTTCAGCTTCTCTGATACCTGCCAATTCACATTTTTGCTTAAAATATTGTCCGGAATGATAAATTTGGGATGAACCGTCTTATCTAACTTCTCTTTAACCTGCCGAAATCGCTCATCACGCTGAAAGCAAATATAGTCTAAATAATATTTATCAGCAAAATCTGCCAACTGATTACAACCAATTGTCACAAAATCCTTAAGCAGATTTAGATTCAATTTATTCAAATGCGGAGCCGTCCCTAAGCAAAACGCTGCCTCGCCATAATGTATATCTTTTAGCTCTAAAATATTCATCCTACACGCAAAATATAATCACTAAAAATACATAGGAATTATATCCGACACATTGCTAACCACAACTATTCAATACCGCTTTTTTTAACTCCTCCCGGACAGACTCCGTCCCCGTGGGTTGCAATAAAACCCTTCGAATAAAAACAAGAGTTGTGTTCGTACAGCTAATAACCGCCCAATAAGATACACTAAATAACACGGCCTGAACAGTTTTTGTGTGCGTTTCTGCGTCAAAAAATAGTGCATGTTGGGGCACACCTCTTTTGAGGCGAAAATACCCTTGACAGCATACGCAGGAAGTTGCTAAATTACAACAACTTAGAATTTTTGGCGGCGTAGCTCAGCTGGTTAGAGCATGGGATTCATAAGCCCAGGGT
>Ga0307379_10008130_pt1 | contig 14185 bp, 9 predicted proteins | sample UN2MG_FD_202237 | JGI IMG/M metagenome (GOLD analysis project Ga0307379, IMG submission 202237) | Soil microbial communities from Risofladan, Vaasa, Finland - UN-2 | ecosystem: Environmental > Terrestrial > Soil > Coastal area > Acid sulfate soil | place: Finland: Risofladan, Vaasa | collected...
TATGGATAAGATGGCTAACATTAAGAATGAGCCTGCCTTTGCTAAAGTGATTAATAATATTATGTATGCTATCAAGCAATTGATGCGAAAGATCTTTGGTAATAAGTCTGCTGTATCAGGACTTACCGCAGCTACAACGCTGAGTGATCTTGCTGACATGCTTGTTAAAGGAGAGCAGATAACTATTGATAAGTCTCTGGTCAGTCAAAGCGAATATGCTGCTTATGAAAAGGATAGGAAAGTGTTTGTAGAAGAATTTGTACAGGCTGGTAGCGAGCATGTACAAAATACTATTGATGGGTTTAGTGCTAAACTGACTAATACAATTAAGATTTTAAGAACCAATAAGAATTATGCTGAGCTAGCTGAGGTACTGAGGAATCCTGAAAAGGAAAGTGACTTGGTTGAAATTAAAGGTAACATTAAAGCATTTCAATCAGAGGTCATGGGACGAGCTGATGATGTGATAAACGATGTAGAGTATGTTAGAAAGCAAGCTACAGCATTAGTTAACTCCATGTTTAGGTTAGAGCAGGTGATGGAGAAGATCCGCCTGCATACCGAAGATATCATGAAGGAAGGAGAGAGTAGAGATAACTTACACACAGCTTACTATTATAGTAATATGATAGAAGATTGGCAATTGTTCATTGATGACGCTAAGCGTGGTATGGATGTTTATGACATGCCTCACGGTGAAGTACAGGATCTAGTAGGAAGAATGGAACGTAGTCTTAATCAGACTAGAAAGTATATCAATGAGATGCAGGCTGTTGGTGCTAGAGATGCACTACATGCTGAACTGGCTCCGGCATACAAGTCTATTAAGGCTAGGTATGACAAAATGCTTGATAATCTTAGAGCAAAGCCTCAATCTGCACACCGTGATGCTAAGATAGATCGATTGTATAAGCAATACCATGGAGTAACACAGGCTGAACATGAAAAATTACGTGAGCTTCAGACTGCTGCTAAGAAAGGTAGTTTGCCTAAAGCTGATGCAATTGAATTAAGAAAACTTACTGATCAAGCTCAGCTTGGTATAGCTATTACTCCTGAAAAGATTGAGTCTATTCTTAAGGGTGGAATGGGAGATGCTCATTTCTATAACTCTTATTTAGAAGGATATCTTTATAACACGGATCCTATAATAGGTGGTCTAGCTTCTTATGTTAAAAACAAATTGAATACTGTACTAGCTACAGCTCAAAGTAAGATTAACATGTTTGCTAAGGATATGGAACCATTACTGGAAGCAGCTGGTTTTAATCCACTTCTTATTAATGAATTTGGAGAGCGTGTTTCTTTTGTTGATACTGTAGCGAAGGTTGAGAAGGATGGTACCGTTACTAAACGTGAGGTACGAACTTTCTTAAATCCATTTAAAGATCACCGTTATGCCTATGATGTACAACGAATAGCTGTTAAAGATGCTACTGAAGAATTTGCTAGAACAGGTACTCAAGAAGCTAAAGATGCTATGCATAAAGCTAAGGCTGATCGTGCTATCTTTTTACGTGAGAATTTTAATCAGGAATATAAACCTGAAGTTTATGAAAAGGATAAGCTATTTGAAAAGGATGTTGTAGGTAGAGCTGCAAAAGCAATGCGAGAAGATTGGAAGATTGAATATAGAAGTATCACTAGTTTAGCAGATACACCAACTGAGAAGATGGAGATTGCAGGACAGATAGATATGATGTGGAGAAAATGGAGACAAATGAGTTCTCTAACAGATCTTAATGGAAACATGAAGACTGGCATGTATGAGTTACCAGATGGAACACAAGTATCTGAGATAGAGATTGCAAAACGTATTAAAGAGTATGGTGCTGCTTCTCGTAAGTTTTATCAGTCAGAGGAGATCCCTGGTATATTTCAGAGTTCATTAGAAGATTATATGCAAGAGATTGTGGATAGTAACGTAGCTGAGGAAGGTGATGAGACGTATAATAACATGCGTGCTATATGGATAGATAAGAATACTAAGAAGGTCCCTACTCAAGAATGGTATGACTACCGTCAGAAATTGCTTAATGACCAAGCTGAAATATATAAAAAATTAAATGCTGCTGATAGACGTAGCTTAGATGAAAGTGTAATCATGAATGAGATTCTTGATTTGACTGGTGGTTTCAAGGATGACTATTCCCAGACAATTGCTCCTGAAATGAGTGAAGGTTCTAGAGCTAGATTAATAGAATTGGAAAGAGAACTTATTGAACTTAGGAAAGAAGGTATTAGACTTAATGGGCTAACGCCAAGCCAAGATGCCCGATTCACTGAGCTGCATAATATACGAAAAGCTAAGGGATTAACTCCAGATCAATCTAAAGAACTTGCTGAATTGTTTGATATTACAAATGATTTTGGATTAAGTAAGTATGATAAGCGAGAGCTTAAAAGAATTAAAGCTGAGTTGACTGGTATATCTCAGAGAGAAGTTACTGATTATTATCTTGATATAATTAACAACTACGCAGGTAAACTAGAGGTTCCTGAAAAGTATAACGTCATAGACAAGCTTAATGTAGATGACTTTATTGAATGGGTTTCTTATGCACGTCTTGGAAAGAATGCTGAATTTGATGAATGGTTCTATGCTAATCATGTCATGAAAGAACGTTGGAATGGTTTGCCTGGAGATGAAGGAGCCATGGAAGACTATTGGGCACCTAGTATGATGTGGACTTCAACAGTTCCTACTGATGAATCTCATTTTGAAACGTATAACCTGCTTGATAATCTTGGTAATCCTATTGAGACTATTCAAGGCAAACCTATCAATAAATATTATAAGAGTACTATTAAACCTGAATATAGAACAGAAAAGATTGTAGGAGAAACAGTTGATAATCAGATGCAATGGCTTCCCTTAACTAAGGCCCAAGGTGCTGTAAGTGAGGAGTTCATTAATGAGAAGTACTTTGAGGTTAAACAGAATGACCCTGCTACATTTGCTGCTATGGAGAAGATGAAGGAGTGGCATCTTAGAAACCAGGAAGAAGTAAGTTGGAATAGCCGATTGTATTTAGATTTCCCAAGACTACGTAAGTCTAATCTTGAATTGTTTCAGAGTGATCATTTATTAACTAACATTGCACAGCGTACTAAAGAATTCTTTGTTACTGCTAAGGATGATGCTGAAGATGGCTTTAACTTTACAGACCAATCATTGCTTGTTAGAATGGACATGTTTGATAATGAGGCATCTAAAGTACCTATCTCAGGTCTATATGACATTGATGTAGAAGATGTATCAACCGATATTACTACATCTATGATGAAGTATATGTTATCTGCAGAGCGTCAAAAACAAATGATTGAGATTTTACCTATGGCTTCTGCGGTGCAGGCTGTGGTAAATAAATCTGATGATGCTGATTTTAAGGAGATGAACGTTAATAGCTTTCTAGCTAATAGCATAACTCCATTTGGTAAAACAGAAGGAAACGCTGTAAGAAGGAAAGCAGTTACCAACTTTATTAACAGAGAGTTCTTTGGTCAGCAAAAGACTGGAGCTGGTGCTGAATCTGCATGGATTAATAATACAGCGACCCTCTTATTCAAGCGAGCTTCAACTACATTCTTTGCATTCAACATACCGTCAGCATTAAAGAATAGTTATGGTGCTAAGTTCCAGGCTATGATTGAAGCCTCTGCAGGTGAGTATATGACCCATACTTCTTTACAACAAGGGAATGCGTTTGCATATGGTTTAATGGGTGAATTGAGTTTTGGTGGGCAGCTTTATAAGAAGACAGCTAGAAGCATGAAGCAACAATTAGCTCAATTGTTTGATCCATCTCAAGATAGAACTGAAGGTGAACTTGGTGAAGGTATGTCTAGAACAATCCTTAAAGATATTGCTAGCTTTAGCTGGCTTACTAATTTCCGTAAGTGGGTAGAGCTTCAAGCTACATTCCAGATCTTTGGCGGCATGATGTATCACAAAATGATTCCACAAACTCAGGCAGATGGTTCTATAAAAGAAATACCTTACATAGAGGCTTGGGAAACTAGAGATGATTTAATACAACTGAAGGCAGGTATAGATCCTAAATGGGGAATTACTTATACAGCCGATGGTAAGATACAGGTGGGTGAAGAGTTTAGTAGGTTTAAGAATAAAATTCACCAGGTGATGAATAAATTACAAGGAGCTTATGCTAAGTTTGATCAACCAGAAGCTCAAAGATATCTGGCATTCAGATTCTTATCTTACCTGCGTAGATACTTTACTACAATGGTGATGAATAGATTTGGATTCTCAGGACGATTCTTTGATCCACAGCCTAGGGTGAATCCAGGGCTCGGTGATATTGATACTGGTTATTATATCACCTTCCTTAATCTAGCAAAGAATACTATTACAAGTCTTGGTCAGGACCTTATGTATATGACAGCTGAAGAGAAGCGAGCTGCATTGAAGTTTATATCTGAGATAGGAATGTTGCTTTCTATAAATTTAGCAATGAGTTTATTATTTGGATGGGATCCAGATGATGACGATAAGTATGAGAAACTACGTAATAGAAGTGGTGCCTTACCATTTCCTTTTGTACCTGATGATCCTAAACGACCAGATTTTAATGGTTGGGGATTTCTTGAAAATCATATGCTCTACTTATTGATGAATGTTAGAGCTGAGAATGAGCAGTTTCTACCGCTACCTAAAATTGGATTAGATGACTATACAGCAATGCTTGATTTGAAATCTATTGCTTTTGGACCTACTGTTCAAACTTATCAGCAATTAATAGATGATGGTATAGATATTATGGCGGGTAATGAGAGAGCTAAGTATACTAGAGATGTTGGTCCATACGCATGGCAAAAGAAAGGTTCTCATAAGGTATGGGCTCACATAGCAGGCATGCTTACATTTAAAGGTTCTAGTGTAGACGGTGCTGTTGGTATCAAGAACTTCCAGTCTGTACAAGCAATGCAAAGAAGATAATTAAAAACGCGATTAATTTGGGAATGGCTCCGCAGCTAAGGAAAAAAAAGGGTGGAAATTAGTCCACCCCTTTTTTATACCTAGTAGGTATTCCATACTTAGCCATTTTAGCATAAACGGTTCTTTCATTTATACCTAATAGATCAGCGGTTTTCTTTCTATGACCTTCTGTTCTTCTTAGAGCTTCTATGAGAAAGCGTTCATGCATCTCATCTATTGTTTCACTTATCATTGGTTTCTTCATAGTTACTTAATTAATCGATTACCTAGTATCTTTAACTCTTGTCCAACTTTAACAATATCTCCTGGATACCATCCGCCTGACATCTCCATTACATTTATCCAAAGATAATTTTCAAATAGATCTTCTAGATATAGAGGTTCTTTTGTTACATAGAATTTCCAACCAGGACATACCAGTACATCATTCTTAGCTATTCTATGACCAGACTCTGAAACACGGAATTCATAGTTCCGTGTTTCTAGTATAATAATAGGTAAGTATTCTTTACCATGTAGGTCTGTATGCCACATTATAAATCATCCATATTAACAGGTTCTGATGATACGTGATCAAGTATGCCATTGGTTTTAACATCATCTCCATAGAATCCCCAACAGGAGTCTACATCTTCTCCTTCAGCATCCTTTACTTTAAATCCATAGACATCTCCCGTGACATACTGATCCATTGTCTCTACTTCTCCTACCATATACTTCTTGAGGCGTTCTAAGAAATCAGGCCACTCCTCATCATTATTCAATGTTACACCCATTTCATCTAACTTCTTCTGGGTAATATAGATAAAGCCTACTTGCCCTGAGTCCCATCCACAACTAAATCCTGTGGTGTTAATTGTAATACCGCTATGATCATACATGTAGATAGGTAAACACACTAAAGCTCTTAGTGTACTCACTATATAATACTGGACATCTTCCCAGCTCTCAAATTCATCTGCAGGGATAGGTACATCTGTATCTCCGAAGTTGTAATTTTTATGTTGAATAAACATGATACCAAGGTTATCCCATTCACGGGGACTACATGCATCACTGTCTTGATAAATCTCAAGAACGTTTCCGTCCTTGAGATTTATTGATTTTATTGCATCACTCATACTTCTAAACTTTTAATATAATCTTCAGTTAATACTACCACTTCATCAGTATCCAAAGTCACGGTGTATTCTCCGTTACTTAACTTATAAGTGAATTCTGGAGCTACACCATATAACTCCTCAAGCTCCATAGCTATTGCAGCTTTAGCAGCTCTCTCTTCTTTAGTAAGCTCTATCTTAGAGTTCATTACCTCAAGAGCTTCATCTATTTTAGCCTGCTCTTCATCTTCCAGGGAAACTTTATTTACAATAACATTTGGGCCAGTACGAAGCATGGTCTCTGCAGGTGCGTTTTCTTCAGCATCACCTATTTCAAAGTCCATATTTACAACCTCAGCTACATCCTCTTCTATTTCTTCCATGAGTTCTTTCATTCCCTCTGGAGCTTCTGCTTCATGTACTTCTTCTTCAGGTTCTGTTAAAGTCATAAGTCCGTATGAATCATCTGTGATGCTTGTGATCTCACAATCATCTTCTCCTATGGTTACTACGAAACCCACTTCCAACTCCACTCCCTCATTCATCTCATCAAGGTCCTGTTTGGTCATAAAAAATTCCTCTCCCGCATCTACTTCACTCTCCTCACTCACGTCCTCCACAACGTCCTCTACTTCGGGCGTTTCTATCTTTGCTTCAGGTGTCTTACCTGGCATAGGAGGTAGCATAGCTCCGGCATTGATTGCAGAGTCAAGCTCTTTAAATCTCTCCTCTGTCAATGGCAAGTGCGTAGTACCAAGAACAGCATCCTTTATGAACTCTTCCTTGAGTACTTCTTTCACCTGATCAGTAACTATTTCTTGAAGGACCTCTTCAGCTTTTGCCTGGTCAGCCATATAAGCTGCCTTCAGTTTATTCAAAGCTTCTTCACTTCCCTCTCCAGCTAGCAATGCTTTGCCCTCATCTTCAGTGATGAGATCAGCATACTTTTCAACAGCTTCTTTCATAGATATAGTTGGCTTAGGTACTTTAGGCTTGGTTTCTTCCACAACTTGATCATACTTTTCAGCAGCAGCTTCAACATCCTCTGGAGAGATTTCATCTACCTCTGCAACAGGTTCTTCTTTAGGTGTAACATGAACCTCTTCTTGAGTTTCTCCATCTGGTTCCACCTCTTCAGGTGTTTCTACATCATTGAATTCGTTGTCCACTAAATTGATACCCAACTGAGGTAAGTCTGCAATATTAGGAATGTCATCTCCATAGCGATCTTTTAAATCATCCATAGTAAGATGCTCCATAATAACTTCTGTTGTTTCCTCCTCATCAAACACTGTCAACTCAAACTCATCCATTAAATGAAAGTGTATTATCTTCTGTTGCTCCATCCATGTTTTTGGATTAGCTTTAGAAATACCGATCAGGATGTGATTGTATAGTGCCCATAAAGAATCGGGATCAGACGCGTATTTATAACTCGGCTTCTCAAATTCTTTCTTAATTGAAGATAACTGCTCCATACCAAGAATCTTTAAATCAATGAACAATCTTCCAAGGAGCTCACCATATTCCCGCTTAGTCACTTTGATTTGCTTCATGATTTCCTTATCGGCCTGCAACTGTTGGAAGTACGCTTCAGCGTTGTCCACTAATTTTTCAATTACATCTGAGGCTTCCTGATCAGCTGCACCTGTATGCATTCTAACCCAGCCACTTCCATCTTTACTTAGGATAGATGTATCATTGGTCTTTACATAAGCTCCTATTGCACAACTGAACTTCAGTGATTTATCATAGGAGTTTGCAAAGGCAAACAACATTCCTAGCTCAGGGTCATCTCCATAATTGATATGGAAAGCCCCGCACGCTACCTGGGCTCCGTCAAGAGCCGTGTATTTTTCATCTACTACATTGAATCCTTTATCATGTAGCATTTGCTTTGCTGTATTAATAACAAAGCCATGTGATATTACTGTATATGTTGCTGTTGCGGTTGGTAATGCCGCGTCCAAGAGTACATCTCTTGTTACTCTACCTGCTCTTATTGCCATAATTAATTTAGTTTTAAAATAATGATGTCTGTTGCTCAAATCTCTCTGGCATTAGACTTTTGATTTCCTTATAGATTTTCTCCAGATAATATCTGTCATCTATATTATATTCTTCCCAGGGTTTGTCTTCATGTATATTGAATGTGGTTTGATGCCACTTCCCTGATTCTGTCTGAATCTTTCTTCCATCCAGCTTATTTATCTTTACTATTTTAGATCCGGTCTTAGATATATAATACCTTACCGTTTTCTGCAGCTCCTCTTCATGAAGCTCACCTTCTTTCACACTGTGTTCTACAAACTTCCAGTCTCCTCTAATCTTTACAGCTCCACAATAATCAAAGATGTCCCTGTTATCTTTCAGGTAATCTTCTGGTTTGATATCATGTACGAAGTAATAGAATAATGCTTTACGCACAATCAAGAAGCTGTTGTTCTTATGCAGTGCGAGATCCTTAAAATCTAGCCTGCCCACAAGTTTAGTAGCAGCGTGGTAAAACTTATCACCTTTTACTATAAACAAGTCTTCAGGATTACTCTTCAGGAGTTCGTTGTACCTGTCTTCATCAACAGATTTATATTTGAATACACCGATGTAACTATTCACATCTGGTACTATTAATCTTTGGTACTGATCGTGTTCTAATTTCAGCCCACTGAGCTGTTCCCATTCCTTACAAATGTCCAGGTACTTTGGTATCTCCGTTCTAGGAATGACTATCTCCAGCCCATCTGTATTCTGCATCACGGGGATTGCTCCCTTCACGCCTTCAGCTAACATGGTGTACAACTTCATCAGAAGCAGCTGACCATTGATAGTTATCCGCATGGTGAACTCTGGGTCATACAGGAAGCTGTTCTTATCATTGGATAGACCATAGGTTGAATTCAGTATAATCTTGTATACATAATTCCTCGGATCTTTCTTTGATATCTTTTGCCTCTCATCAAAGAACCATTGATACTGATCACAAAAAGCTTGCTTAGGCAAGTGCTCAGGATGCCATTGATTAACCATAGCCATTCGTGGATAGAAGCTGACAACATCAGATGACATCAATGTCATTCCTTCTTGTGCAGTATACACGCCTTTCTTAGCACCGTGTACGCCTCCTAATCCGAAGTCTGTCTTCAGTCCCCTATATTTTATAGAGTGCTTGAACCCTCCTCTGGTATTCAGTGGATCCAGTGTTACATTCTTGAATTTCTCTAGCAGATCTTGGAAGACCGGCAGGTCAGGAAAATCAATATAAGGAAGAATAATATCCTTGAAAGGTATCTCTTTTCTAAAGGTCCTGCTCTTCTTCAGCTGATACGGATCGGCACCTGTCTTCTGGCTCATGAACATAAGAAACAATTCCTTAGATATCTTTGGTTCAGATGCACTGAAGAGCGGGATGTTATATGTATTAGTTAATGTACCTCTAAGATTCACTTGACCTTGGCATAACTTCAGGATGTTCTTAGTACTAGCTACATCATTCCTGCAATAGGATGCAATTTTTTTAAGCTGCTCTATTGTAGTAACTGATGCTCTATGGTCTATTGGCATCTCTTGTACGTTGTGCCAGTTCATAGCTACCTGGATAGATTTCAAGGAAGATCTCTTTGCGGGATTGTCCCAATGATTTAACTTGAATAAATCTATCTGTTTTATAGTAAGCTTTCTTTCGCTCCACTCTGGAAAGTCTCTGTTATTTCCACGTTCTATAGCTTCCTGAGCTTTCATATAAATCATGTTGCCTGCACGTTCTCCGGTCATCTGGAGTAAGTGATGGGCATTGCTCAGGATATACTGAGTGATCTGTGAATCAAAGGCTAAGCCATTGAAAGATATGTGGTATTCATTATGTTTTTGATTATGTCTTAGGAACTGTAGTAATTCAGGTAAATCATTTCTGAGCAGTCCTATTGTAAACACCTTGATCTCGTCTGTCTTGTAGTGTTCAAACACGCCAAGCCAGCAATCAAATAATGTTTCATAATCCATTACCCAGTGATTCTTCTCCATACTTAAAATAGTTATTAGCCAAAAAAGGAGAGCATGAGCTCTCCTGATTTAGTGGTTAATATTAATGTTACTTTACTGCAGTTAAGGCTTTACCGTCTTTATCTAGTATAGCTCCTGCTTCTGGTTTCTGTAAGATTTCAGATTGTGACTTTGGTTTTATATCCAAATATAATTTGTAATTATAAACTTTGGCGTTGCATGCAAAGGCTTCGATGAAAGCTTCTTGCTCTGCTCTCTCAACCATGTAATACTCTTGCGGTACTTGCATCAATTGTCTTTGTTCTTTGAATTCCTTGCCATTTCTTTTTGGCTTCTTGGTACGCGTTATTTCTCCGTCATCATCTAGACGAGGTAACATCTCAAGATTCTGCTTGAGTGTTTTGCTGATGGCTACCAGCATTTGAGTTGCTGTATCATAAATAACTTCCATGTATGGACAGTCATTGTTGATTGGCATTAATTTGAAGGTCTTATCCTGACCCCAGTAGGTTGTAATACAGAGCATGTTCTGCCCATAAAGTGTTTCAGTCATAATTATTTTGTTAGTTTATTGCTGTAAATTTAATGGATTATCTGCAATGTTCATAATTTTAGCACCAGTTTCTAGACTTTCTTTTTCTAGATCAGGTATAGAACACAGCTCTCCTACCTCTTTCAAAGTTTTTACTTTAACATTTAGTATTTCAGAATACATGGGGAAGTATTTCTTAGGTTCAAGATAGCTCTCTATGTACGCATAGTGCGCAGAGTGACTCTTAAAGAAAGCTAATACCTTTCTTTTATTCTTAACATCTAAGGTAGAATACTTACCCGTTACTACTTTCCAGAATTCATCTGATTGTTTAGCAAAATCAAACACATAGGCTCCGGTTCCATCCTCCAATAAATGGAATGCATGGAATAACGGATTACCTGTTAACTTTACCTTTTCAAATAGCCTAAATTCATCATCATCTCTAAGATGATATTGACAGATAAGCTTTGAATCAGTGCAGCAATATTTATCTTTCCAACTCAGGTATGTCTGAATTGGAGTGACACTAACACCCCTCTTGATTTCTAGAAGGGGATATAGAAACAGTCTACTCTTTTGTATATAATCACGATACAAAGAATTTATTTTCATGTAATTTAGAGTTTAAAGATTAGCATTTCCTACAGCGAATTCATAAGGCAATGTAAAATCTTTAGCTTCATAATGATAACGTGCACTCTCCATTACTAATGTATACTCATGCTCCCACGCGATAAGCGTTTCTGGGGATACTGGGTATGCATATAAATGATCATACTTATCAAACACAACGAATCTAAAATCAATGACCCACGCTGGATCATCTTTGATTACTTCCTTAAAAAACTCTTTTGCAAGTTTAATATACACTACGGCTTGTAGCCAATATTTCCAATACTCTACTGTGTCTTTAAAATCTGATAGGCTTTTGCCTGATGTCTTGAAATCATTTATGTTGATTATTTTCTTTTCTGTATCAATAGTCATGTTGTCTATGATACCTTTGAGCCCAAAGGGATAATCCTTTAGCCCCATCTGTAGTGATATTTCATTATACACACCGAAAGTACTGCCATCTATTTCTCTATTCATTCCTAATAGGTCACAGATCTTTTCATTCTCTTTAATCTTTTGGACAGCCAGTGAACAATAATCCAGCAATGCTGAATCAATTATCTCTTTGGTGTCCTTTACCTTTAGGTATTCAAAGTAAGCTTCTGTTCTTGGCTCTACAATTTTAGCTACACGTTTGTCATCTCCTTTACCCTCTTTGGTATCCTTGAGATTTTGGTGTAGATTAATGTCTAACAAAGCAGCCAGGATGGCATCTTCAAAATCACCTAGTTGTAGGTCTGTTCTGCTTGGATCTTCCTTGATCATAGCTTCATAGGTCTTGAAGACCTCATTGGCAATCAACTGGCTGTTGTCACTTGGTAGTGCCTCTGGCGTGATAACAAACTTGTCATCAAAGTTGTTGCCTTCTAATAAGAGGAAGTGAATCAACGTACCTGCAATTAAATGCTTTCCTATACGAACTTCCTTCTCCTTAAGAATGTACTCCTTATAAAATATATTAGGAGCAAGTAGTAACCGGTTAAGGCTACTGTAACTGAAGAAAAACGGTTTACTAAAGAACTCTGCTTCTAGTAGGTGTTTATCTTCTTCCTTTTCAATTGTCTCAATCATTGTTTATAAATTAAAGTTATCATTATTTTCATCTTCCGGTATGTGAATCTCATCTTCCTCTACCATGTAGTCATCAAGAGTATCATTAAGGTCTGGTTTTAATACAGGGCCAGCTTCAAAATCCCCACCAGGGTTTATGTGCTCTCCGATAAAGAATTGGGTTATGCGTTGGACATTGGATCTTGTAAATTGCTTATGCTTTTTCATTCCAGCAGTGAGCATTTCAAGAGAGATGTTCTTAATTGTTCTTGGTTCTAGGCTTAGATAAGTGAGTAGCGCTTTAAAGTTGACGTGATTGATTTCCTTCTTTCGGTTACCAATTGGTTTCTCAAATTCTTTTAAGAGAAGCATCAAATATACAAAACTTTTTGCATAATCCGCATTAGACATCAACTCCATTACTAAAATAATATTCTCTTCATCAGAACTATTAGCCATAGTACGGAGTTCCGTATATTTCTTTTCATTTATAATTAGACTATCTTCATTGAGAATCTTTAGGATGGCATCTTGATTATAGATATCACAAGTAAGCTTGCTTAGATCTGAGTTTGGTACTGGACAATAGAAGTTCTCTGCGTCTGGATAGGCATCTACTTCATGCTTGTTTTCATTTAGCATCCAATCATATAAACGGATTGGATATACTGCATCAACTGTTCCATTCCATTGTAACTTATATTGAGTATCCTCATTGATTATAATCTTATCATCACAGTTTAGGAGTAATGATTTATATTTTATTACAAAATGATGATTATCACCATAGATTCGTGCAAGATAGTCACCAAAGATTTTTCCATCATAAGGGATTGCATTATTATATACATCAAACATGTTGTCTGATGTCTGTAACCCACTTGGTGATATGAATGCTGATGTAGCATACTCTGGTTTAATTGTAACACTAAACTTTTCTCTTACCTTAAACCTGGGCACGGAACATCCTGGAAAGAAATAGATCCGCTCTACTTTATCTGGTATCCAGTCTGTTGCAATATCTGCTTTCAATTCATCAGGTGTTATACCTCTCTTGATATTAATTTTTAACTCCTGAATACTATCGTGCCTTCTATTAAATTCATGGAATATGTATATGTACTTTTTAAAATTCATATGGTTTGTATTAAAGGGGAGACTGCTACATCTCCCCTGATTATTATTTGGTTGCTAGCTCCTGTACTTTAGTATCAATAAGCATCTTCTGGAACTTTTGCTTATTGCCATTGATAATCTTCTTCACGATGACATACTTTAAATCATCTGTAAATAGATCATCTTCCTTGATCAGGCTTGTCAATCTGTCTATTATCTTATCACCAATAGGGTTCTTCTCTGCATAATATAATGCGAAGTTGATTACCCTGGTTGAGATTATACTTGCAATGTCCGCACGATAATCATTGCCAGTTCCAAAGATGTCCATCATCTTTTCAATAATAGGTTTAGTATGCTCACCTAACAGGATATCCTTTGGTGTAATCATCTTATCCATTTTGTTATTGATAAAGGATGCAAATAGAGTTGCTACTTCAGGTCCAACAGAACCTTCTCCGATGTTTGAAATCAGAGGCAGGTTGCTATCAAAATCCTTAATAGAACTTATACAGTTGAAGAACGTTGTTAAACTTCTAGGATTGACTCTGGCGTTTATCATCTCTGGATGCATTAAAACAAAGTTGATACATCTAGTATCGATCTCTTGTCTCTCTGCCCATTCAGCCCATCTGTCATGATTCCATTTTAATACGATACTCACAAATCTAGTTCTCTGAGCTATATCAATGGTGTTCACAAGATAGTCTCCATTATCTGGATTTGCTGTAAGAATTATATGCCAGTCTTTTGGTAGCTTCCAAGAGATATACTCCTGACGATCAACCAATTCCATTATAGCCTGGATGA
>Ga0307379_10008133_pt1 | contig 14182 bp, 14 predicted proteins | sample UN2MG_FD_202237 | JGI IMG/M metagenome (GOLD analysis project Ga0307379, IMG submission 202237) | Soil microbial communities from Risofladan, Vaasa, Finland - UN-2 | ecosystem: Environmental > Terrestrial > Soil > Coastal area > Acid sulfate soil | place: Finland: Risofladan, Vaasa | collected...
GTTCGCCGTCGGGAACATGAGCCGACTCGGTGGCCGTGATCAAGGCCTGGCCGCCGTCGTCGAGCAGGCCAACGAGGCGGTCTCGGCGCTCGGGGTCGAGTTCGCTCATCACGTCGTCGAGCAGCATCAGCGGCAGCGCCCGGCGCGCCTGCAGCAGCGTCTCACGCTCGGCGAAGAGAAGCGACAGCAGGGCGATCCGCTGCTGGCCCTGTGACCCGTAACGCCGGACCGAACGGCCGGACCGGCTGAGCTCGACCTCATCGCGGTGCGGCCCCCAGCCGGTGAACCCACGAGCGAGGTCGGCCGGCCGGCGCTCGGCGAGTTCCGCGGCAACGGCGGACTCATCGGCGCCACCGGTCCGCGGGCGATACTCGAGCAGCGCTTCGCCCTCGAGCCCAAGCAGTTCAGCGGCGCGGCTGAAGGGCTCGGCGAGAGCTTCGGCGGCCGCGGCGCGTGACTCGACCAAAGGGACCGCGGAGATCGCGAGCTCGCGATCCCAGGCGTCCAGGGCCTCCGGGTCCCCGCCCGCTCGGACCCGAGCGAGTAGGGCATTCCGCTGAGCGAGGGCCCGGGTATAGGAGGCTCTCAACTGTGCCCGCGCCGGCCAGAGCGCCGCCGCGAGGCGGTCCAGATGAGCCCGCCTGGGCGAGGGCGGGCCCGTCACCAGAGCGAGACGGCCGGGCATGAAAATGCTCACAGCCGGTCGGCGGCGGTCGTCATCGGGTGTCACATCGCGTCCCTCGATCCTCCGACGCCTCCCCTCGGCGGACGAGATCGAAGAGAGCATCGAGAACGGCTCCACCCGCTCCTCTCCCTGGGGTCGCAACTCGACCTCGCTACGCGCCAGGTTGGCTCCGAAGGTGATCATCTCCCGCTCCCGCCGGGTCCGGCAGGAGCGGCCCGTGAGGCCGAAGAAAAGCGCCTCGAGAAGATTCGTCTTGCCGGCACCGTTCGCTCCGTGGACCACCGTGAGGCCGGATCCGAGCTCGGACTCGCCATCCTCGAGGTTGCGGAACGACCGCGTGCTTAGCCCGGCCGCAATCACCCGCCAAAAGGCCCCTCGGCCGATCTAGACGTTGAGTCGGATCGGCATCGCGAGGTAGCTGAAGTCCTCGTCACCGGCCTGTTGCAGCAAGCCCGGGCGCAGGGGAGAGGTCAACCGAAGGACCAACTCCTCGCTCTCGATGCTCTCGATGCCCTCGATCAGGAACTGAGGGTTGAAGGCGATCACCAACTCCTCACCCTCGAAGCCGCAGGGCATCGCCTCGCTGGCGTCGCCGATCTCCGGCGTCTCCGCCGAGACCGTCAGCTCACCGGTGGCGAAAGCCATCTTCAGCGGCGCATTACGTTGCGCCAAGTGCCGGATCCGCCTTGTCACGGCGAGCAGCTCATCCTTTGGCAGGCGGACGTCGTGGTCGAAGGTGTCCGGTAAGAGCTGGCGATAGCTCGGGAACTGCCCGTCGATCAGCCGCGAGGAGAGCACGTAGGGACCGGCGCGGAAGACGATCTGATTGCCGGGCAGCGCGATCTCGACCTCGCTGACACCGGTCTGGGTAACGATCCGCGCCAACTCGCGCAGCGCCCGCGCGGGGACGTTGGCCTCGAACGGATTCGCCGGTGCCGATTCGAGCTCGGTGTGCTTGACGGAGAGCCTGTAAGAGTCGGTAGCCACCATCGTCAGAGTCGACCCCTCGACGCTGACGAGGATGCCGGTAAGGATTGGCCGCACCTCGTCCCGCGATGCGGCCCGGGCGACCCGCTCGACCGTCTCGGCCAGCGCCGCCGCGGGCATCGTGATCGCTTCCCCCTCGAAGGCGGGCAGACGCGGGAAATCTTCAACTGAGAGGACCCGCAGGTGGAAGCTCGCGGTCCCGGCCATCAACTCGACATCCTTCTCGGCCGGACGCTCGGCCAAGGTCACCTGCCCCGGGGGTAGGGCTCGGGCGACGTCGGTGAGGAGCCGGCCGGGGAGCAGGATCGAGCCCTCTCCCTCGACCTGGGCATCGATATCGACGGTCAGGCTGAGTTCGGTGTCGGTCGCCCTGGCCTTCGCGCTGCCACCTTCAGTGGTGAGCAAGATGCCGCCCAGTGACGGCAGGGTGGCACGGGTGGAGACGGCGCGAGCTGCGGCCTGGAGAGCGTCGAGAAGTGGGTCTCGATCGGCTGTGATCTTCATCTGCTAATTCCTCTAATCGTCGTCTGAGTTGATGTAGGTGATGTTGAAAACCCTTGCAAAACCCTCGGATTGCGCTTGCCAGAGCGGCTGTGCGCCTGTGGAAACGGCGTGGACAAGATCCTGGGATGGTGGATGAGCGTAACCCTTCAGGCTGCCTTCGGCGGCATCCGCAAGCGTTCGTGGACAGCTTCCAACGCACGGTGGATATCGGATCCTGGCTCGAGTTGCTTCTCGATCGAGCGGATCGAGTGCAGGACGGTCGAGTGGTCGCGGTCGAACCCCCTGGCGATCTCGGCCAGCGAGAGGTCGGTCGTGTTGCGGGCTACATACATCGCCAACTGGCGGGCACGGACCAGATTCGGGGCTCGGCGCGGCGAGCAGAGATCGGCGCGAGCGATATGCAGCACGTCGCAGGTTGCCTGCTGAATCAGGTCGAGGTCTGGCTCAGCGGCGCCGGCAGCAGCGGCGCGAGCGGTGGTGTCCTGCCCCGCCGCCAGGGCCTCGCCGACGAGCTCGGGAGTCGGGGCCTCACCCAGCAATGAGGCGAAGGCGGCGACCCGTGTCAGCGCGCCCTCGAGCTTGCGCAGGTTGGCCGGCGCGGCGATCGCGATCTGTTGCAGAACCTCGGTGTCGGGCACCGCGATCGCCCGCTCAGATGCGAGCCGCCGAAGCAGGGCGACCCGCGTCGGTAGATCCGGCCCCTGAACCTGAACTGTCAATCCCCAGGCAAAGCGATCCCTGAGTCGCTCGGTCAGTCGTCCCATTGCCTCGGGGGGCCGATCGCTGGAGAGCACGATCTGACTGCCGGCGGCGTAGAGCTCGTTGAAGGTGTGGAAGAACTCATCTTCGGTTCGCGGCTTGTTCTCGAGGAACTGGACGTCATCGATCAGCAGCGCACCGACGTTCCGGTATCGCCTTTTGAAGCGCTCAGCCCCACCGGCGCCCTCCCCACGCAGCGAGCTGACGAACTCAGAGGTGAAGCGCTCGGCGGTGGTGTAGACGACGGTCATATCGGGGCGCTGTCGCCGTAGGTAGTTGGCGATCGCGACGAGCAGATGGGTCTTGCCGAGGCCGGGCTCGCCGTAGAGGAAGAGTGGGTTGTAGGCCTCGCCGGGCAGCTCGGCGACTGCGAGAGCCGAGGCGTGGGCGAAGCGGTTGCCCTTGCCGATCACAAACCGATCGAACTCGAGATCACGCTCGAGAGCGGCTGGGATCCGCGACTTGGCGGCGCCCGGCTCGGCGACGGGCTCGGTGGCGTCGGAGAAAACGATCTCGGTGATCGCCGGAATCCGCTTACGAGCCGCGGCGACCGCCAGCGAGACGTAGCGTCGCTCGAACCAGTCCCGGACCCGATCGGGCCCGGCGACGTAGAGACGGGTTCCCTGCAGACCCACCGGGTGCAGCGGCTCCAGCCAACTCTCGAAGGCCGAGGCTGGGATGGCGCCCCGCAATTCCTCGCGCACGTCATCCCAGACGGTGGCCAGGTCCTGGCTGCTCTGCTCCTGCAATGTTCTCCCGGTTCGGGTCCGCGTGGGCACTCCGGCGCCCACGGGGGCCGGCCGGCCGATCATAGGTCGGATCGCAGCGGCGACCGCTCGGTCTTCGAACGCCGAGTCCGCAAATCGCGCCGAAAGCAAAACGGTGTGCCCAAAACGGTGTGCCTATACTGCGCGGTCCCCGGCCACCCCCTGGGATCGAAAATGAAGCGAACCTGGCAGCCAAAGAAGAGAAAGCGCGCCCGTACACACGGGTTTCGCGCCCGTACCCAAACCCGCCACGGCCGCGAGATTCTGCGCCGCCGGCGTCGCAAGGGCCGCAAGCGCCTCACCGTGTAGAGGTCGGTCGAATGGGCGACTCCGAACGCGAGGGACGGAAGCGCGGCCGGCTCTCGAGAAGCGGGGACTTCGATCGCGCTTACCGTGAGGGGCGCTCACACGCGAATCGCCACGTCGTGCTCTACGCCTTCCCGAGAGATGCCGCCGACGCCGGTGGGGAGGTTCGCCTGGGAATCTCGGTTGGCCGCAAGGTCGGCGGTGCGGTTGACCGCAGCAAGGTCAAACGGACCATGCGCGAGGCGTTCTGGAGCCTCGCCGAGCGACTCCCCGACGGTTACGATTTCGTCCTTGTCGGCCGCTCGGGTGTTGCCGAGCTGGTCGAGAAGCAGGGCACCGACGGCCTCAGTGATTCGATTGCCGAGCTGCTCGATCAAACGGGCACCGACGGGTGAGGGCCACCGTTGCACGTGAAACGGCCCGGGTCGAGGGTCAGTTGCCTGAGGAGCCGGCGACGGAGCCGGCGGGCGAGCCGCGGAAGCGCCGATTTGCGCCGCTGACGGCGCTGGTGCTACTCCCGATCCGGATCTACCGCCGGCTGATCTCGCCCCTGCTCGGGCCGCGTTGCCGCTATTACCCGACCTGCTCCGCCTACGCCGAGCAGGCTGTGCGCGAACTCGGGCCGTTTCGTGGCACCATCCTCGCCCTCTGGAGAGTCTTGCGGTGCAACCCGTTGAGCTCGGGCGGTCTCGATCCGCTCGAGAACCGTAGGCTGTTCCGCTCCCAACCCCCCGCCGGCGCCCCCGGCCACCACCACGGAAACCACTGATGTTCCTCCTCGCCTCCATCTTCACCGACATCCCCGAAGCGATCGTCGTCTTCTTCCACGACATCGGTCTCAACTGGGTCCTCGCGATCGTTGCGCTGACCTTCACCGTGCGGATGGCGATCCTGCCGCTCTCGCTGAAGCAGATCCGCTCGATGCGGGCACTGCAGGAACTACAGCCGCAGCTGAAGGCGATCCAGGACAAGCACAAGGACGACAAGCAACGCCAGCAGCAGGAAATGATGAAGTTCTACAAGGAGAACGAGATCAATCCCCTCGCCTCCTGCGTGCCGCTGCTCCTGCAGCTTCCGGTCTTCTTCGCGCTCTACGCGATGCTCAGGGGCTCGAGCTTCCAGATGGACGTGATGAACAACCCGCCGCCGGGGTTCCTCTTCATCGACTCGGTGATCGAGAAGCCCCAGGGCACCGTGACGATCGTCCTGATCATCCTCTTCATCACCACCCAGCTCGCCGCCGGCCTGGCGATGCAGGTTCGCGGTCAGGGGATGGAGGGGCCGCAGCGATTCATTGTTTACGGCCTGCCGTTCGCGTTCGCGCCTTTCGTTGCCAGCTTCCCGATGGGCCTCTCCGTCTACTGGATCTCAACCAATATCTGGACCTTTGCCCAACAGCAGGTGGTGATGTCGATCATGCCGCCGCCGCCGAAGAAGACGGCTGAGGAGGTCGAGGAGGCAACCAAGGCCCCACCCCCGCCTCCACGCAAGAAGAAGAAGCGAAGCGGAAAGCGACGGTAGGCAGCGATGAGCGACGAACCGACCGACACGGGGCCACCGGAGCTACCGGACGAGCCGCGCGAGCGCGTGGTGGCGATCATCGATCGGGTCCTCGACGAACTCGACCTCGACGCCGAGGTGAAGATCAGCGAGGAAGATGATGAGATCCTCGCCGAGATCGACGGTGAGGACGAACTCGGGATCCTGATCGGCCGTCGCGGTCAGACGCTCGACGCTCTGCAGCTCGTCTGCTACAGGGCGGCCTTCCGCGGCCGCACCGATCGCAAGCGCGTGACGGTCGACGCCGCCCGGTATCGCGAACGCCGCCGCGCCCTACTCGAGGAAGAGGCTGTGATCGCCGCAGATCGCGCCGCCCGCAACGCGGAGCCGGTTCGTCTCGAGCCGATGTCGGCCTCTGAACGCCGGATGATCCATGAGGTTCTCAAGGAGCGCACCGACGTCGAGACCTTCAGCGAGGGCGACGATCCCGACCGTCGGGTCATCGTGGCGCCCCTACTCTCGGATTGACCGACACCGGCCTCGACCTGGACGACCTCGGTTCTGCCGCCCGGGCAGCGATCGAGATCCTGGTCGAGCTGGTGGCCGCCGATCCCACGGCTCCGACAGCCGTCACCGATCCGACCACCGTCCGCCAGGTCCACATCGCCGACAGCCTCAGCGCCCTCGCCTTCGACGAGCTTCGCACCGCCTCGCGGATCTGCGACATCGGCTCCGGCGCCGGCTTCCCGGGCCTCGTCCTCGCGGCCGCTCTGCCCGAGGCTGAACTGGTGCTGGTCGAATCGGTCACGCGGAAGTGCGAGTTCATCCGTGAGGCCGCCGCCGCCGCTGAGCTCGCCAACGTTTCCGTGGTCGACGATCGGGCCGAGACCTTCGCCCTCGCCGGCCCGCGGCTCTTCGACGCGGTGACTGCTCGCGCGGTCGGTCGGCTCAGCACGCTCGCTGAGCTCGCCGCGCCGCTGCTCGCCGCCGACGGCGTCCTGGTCGCCTGGAAGGGCCGCCGCGATCCCGAGGAAGAGGCTGAGCTCCAGCGGGCCTCCGAGCAGCTGGCGATGCGGCCGGAGCGGGTCTGCTGGGTCGGGCCCTACGCCGGCAGTGAGAACCGGCATCTGCACCTGATCAGAAAATCGGGACCGACTCCAGGCGAGCTGCCCCGACGTCCGGGAATGGCGAAGAAGCGACCCCGCGGTCGTAATTGAGCAGGGACGATTGAACGAGTCGGAACCGACGCGTTCAGTCGCAACTCCGCTTTTCGCGGTGTTTGCGGATATTCCTCCACCGATCGGACGGAGCCCTGGGCGGCGTGCGCACCGATCACCCGTCGATCGGTCTGCGGTCATCTAGAGTCGCGCGCTCGATGGGACTCGTCTACGCGATCGCCAATCAGAAGGGTGGGGTGGGGAAGACCACTACCACCGTCAACCTCGGCGCTTGCGTTGCCGATCTCGGCGAACAGACCCTGGTTGTCGACCTCGACCCGCAGTGCAACGCGACGGTGGCCCTCGGTCTGGGTCGCGAGGAGCGGCCGTCCTCATACGACTGCCTCTGCGGTGAGCGCTCGGTGGCGGAGGCGGCGCGGCCCGCCGCCGCCGCCAACCTGTGGATGGTGCCGGCGAATCGCGACCTGGCCGGCGCTGCGGTCGAGCTGCCGGGCCTCGAACGCTCCCAGTTCAGGCTCCGGGACGGCCTCGGCTCGGTCCGGGAGCGATTCGCCGCGACCCTGCTCGATTGCCCGCCCTCGCTGGGGCCGGTCACGGTCAACGCCCTGACGGCCGCGGACCGGGTGATCGTGCCCGTGCAGGCTGAGTATCTGGCGCTCGAGGGACTGGTCCAGTTTCTCGAGACCTTGCAGACCGTTCGGCGTGAGCTCAACCCGGCTCTGGTTCTGACCGGCATCGTCATCACCATGGCCGATGACAGGACCCGACTCGCCCGGGACGTCGAGAGAGAGTTGAGAGACCACTTCCCCGAGCTCGTACTGGAAACCGTGGTGCCCCGCAGCGTGCGTATCGCCGAGGCGCCGAGCTTCGCCATGCCGATCACCGAGCATGCCCCGGGCTCACCGGGCGCCGTCGCCTACCGGGCCCTCGCCGAGGAGGTGCTGGCCCGTGGCTAGTCGTCGGGGCGGCATTGGACGCGGGCTTGCAGCGATCCTGCCGGAGCCGGAGGCTGGGGGGGACGAGTTGCGGGAGATTCCGGTCGGGCTGATCCGGCCAAACCCCGACCAACCCCGCAAGAGCTTCGATGCCGACGCGCTGGATCGGCTCGCCGAGTCCGTCGCGGAAGCGGGCGTCATTCAACCCCTGGTCGTACATCCCCTCGCCGACGGCCGCTACGAACTGATCGCCGGCGAGCGCCGCTGGCGGGCGGCGCGGCAGGCGGGCCTGGATGCCGTGCCCGCAGTCCTCCGGCCCGAGGGCGAGACGCAGCGGCTGCAGACGGGACTGATCGAGAACATGGCCCGCGAAGACCTGAACCCGGTCGAGGAGGCGCGTGCTTGCGCCGCCCTGGTCGAAGAGCTTGCCCTGAGCAGGGAGGAGGTGGCGCGACGCCTGGGCCGCTCCCGTTCGGCGATCTCGAACCTGATCCGCCTCTTGGACTTGCCCGACCAGGTACTGGACATGCTTGGCAACAATCAGCTGAGCGAAGGACACGGACGGGCCTTGCTCGCGGTCAAGGGTCAAGAGCAGCGCCGCAGGCTGGCCCGCGAGGCGGTGCGCGGCGGCTGGTCGGTCCGCGAAACCGAACGGCGTGCCAAGCGGGGTGGTGGCGATCCTCAGCCGAGCGCCACCGTGACGCCACACCCCGACCAGGAGGCCGCCCTGGCGAAGGCCGAGGACGCTCTCGAGCGGGCGCTGGGCCGCGACGTCAAGGTCGCCGTTGCCCGCCGCGGGCTCCGGGCCGAGATTCGCTTCGAGGATCTCGACGAGCTGCTCGCCCACGCCGCCTCACTCCGTCGCGCCTAGATGAGTGAGCCCTTGGAATCAATCGTCTAGATCACCGCATCGGAGTCATGCCGGCGCTCGGCCCCGGCGGCCTCTCACCCTGCGGGGGGCGGGCGGGCGCCGCTGATTACAATCTCCGCGGCGCGGGCGATTAGCTCAGTTGGTTAGAGCGCGTCTCTGATAAGGACGAGGTCCCTGGTTCGAATCCAGGATCGCCCACTTGCAGCGAATGCAGATCTATGGAGTGAGCTTTGACATGGTCGGCAAACAGCCGATCGTTCTGCTGAAGACGGCTGACGGAAATCGGTTCCTGCCGATCTGGATCGGCCACCCGGAGGCTGCCGCGATCCTGATGAAGCTGCAGGGCGCCTCGACGCCGCGGCCGATGACCCACGATCTGCTCACCGACATGCTCGCCCAGCTCGACGCGAAGTGCGAGCGGGTCTCGGTCACCGAGCTGCGCGACAATACGTTCTACGCCTCGATCACGATCTCGATCAACGGCAACGAGATCGAGATCGATTCCCGGCCCTCCGACGCGCTCGCGCTCGCTGTCCGCGCCGACGTCCCGATCTACGCTGCGGAGGAGGTCATCGAGGAATCGTCGATCGAGTTCGAGCACGAGGTCGAGGATCAGGACGAGGTGGTCGAGAAGTTCAAGGACTTCCTCGAGAACGTCTCGCCCGAAGACTTCATGGGTGAGGAGGGGGAGGAGCCGGAACCGCCGACGGCTGACCCCGAGGACGAGCCCTAGCGAGCTCGATCGCCCGCTCGACGAAGCTCTCAAAGCCGATCCCCGCCGCTTCACAGGCCATCGGCAGCAGGGAAGTGTCGGTCAGCCCCGGGATCGCATTGACCTCGAGCACCTGGGGGCCCTCGGCTCCGAGCATCACGTCGACGCGGGCGAACCCCTCGCAGCCCAGTGCCCGCCAGGTCGCCGACGCGACCTCGCGGACGTTGCCCTCCTCGGCCCCGAGCTCGGCCGGGCAGCTGTAAGAGGTTCTGCCGATCTCGTAGCGGGCTTCGTAGTTGAACTGATCGGCCTCACGGGGGACGGCCTCGACGGTCGGCAGCGGCTCACCCGCAATCAGCGAGACGGCCAGCTCGCGCCCGGCGACGTGGCGTTCCAAGAGTACGCGGTCGTCGTAGCTGAAAGCGGCGACGAGCGCCTCCGGCACCTCCTCGCGGGCCGCCGCAAAGCGGACACCGAGCGAGGAGCCCTGCGACGCCGGCTTGACGACCAGTGGGAATCCGAGCCCGCCCTCGATCTCCTCCAGCGCGTCGGCCGCGCCGAGTTCGCGAAACGCGGTCGCGTTGAAAGCGACCCAATCCGGCGTCGGGATGCCAGCTTCGCGAAGGATGCTCTTGGTCGCAACCTTGTCCATGCTGCGCATGCAGGCGGCAACTCCGGGTCCGGTGTAGGGGATCCGCAGGATCTCGAGCAGTTCCTGCACGGTCCCGTCTTCGCCACCCGGGCCGTGCAGCGCGATGAACGCCACGTCTGGGCGCCTTTGCTTCAGCGTCCGGACGAGATCCTCGCCGGCGTCCAGTGGGATCGCTTCGTGGCCGAGGCCGCCGAGCGCGTCCTCGACTCTGGCGCCGGAGCGCAGCGAGACCGCCCGCTCGAGCGAGCGTCCGCCTTTGATCACGGCGACTCTCACGTGCGCCGCCTTCCAGCTCGCCGCAGCGGCAGCACATCGCCCGCGGGGCCCGCTTCAGGCGCCGCCGGCGGTATTCGATGCTCGCCGGTGATCGTCCGGTAGAGGTCGAGCTGCTCACCGATCACGCGGCCGATGCGCCGGACGCCCTCACGGATCTCATCCTCGGTCTGGGCGGAGAAGTTGAGCCGCATTGAGGTCTTGCCGAGCCCGCCGACGAATGCCGCCTCGCCGGGCACGAAGGCGACGTTCTCGCGCAGTGCCTTCGCCAGCAGGTCGGTGGTATCGATGTAGTCCGGCAGCGTCGCCCAGACGAACAGTCCTCCCTGGGGGCGGGACCAGGTCGCCTCCTCCGGGAAGAACCGCTCGAGCGCGTCGAGCATCGCATCGCGTCGCTGCCGGTAGATCGCGGCGACGTCGGCGATGTATTCCCGCCAACGACCTTCGGCGAAGAACTCGCCGACGAAGTACTGGGTCAGGGTCGAGGTGCAGAGGTCCGCCGCCTGCTTGCCGAGCACGACCTTCTCCATCACCGGCGGCGGTGCGCAAAGCCAGCCGACGCGAATGCCGGGCGAGAGGATCTTCGAGAAAGTGCCTGTATAGAGGACATAATCGCCACCATCGAGCGCGTAGAGCGAAGGCAGTGGATCCCCTTCGTAGCGGAGCATCCCGTACGGGTTGTCCTCGAGGATCAGGAGCTCGCGCTCGCGTGCGATCTCGACCAGGCGCCGGCGACGCTGCAGCGACATCGTCACCCCGCCGGGGTTCTGGAAGGTCGGTACCGAGTAGATGAACTTCGGCCGCCGCCCCTCGCGCTCGAGCGCGTCGAGGGTCTCGAGCAGGGCATCGATCCGCATGCCCTCGGCGTCGATCGAGACCTGCCGGGTGTCGGCCTCGTAGGAGCAGAACACCGGCACCGCCCCGGGGTAGGTGGGCCCCTCGGCGACAACCACATCGCCCGGATCGAGCAGGGTCTTGGCGACCAGGTCGAGCGCCTGCTGACCGCCGGTGGTTACCAGGACGTCCTCCACCTCGGGATGCATGCCCTCGGCCCCCATCACCTCGCAGATCACGTCCTTGGTCCGGGCGAACCCTTCCGTCGGGCCGTATTGCAGCGCCTCCGCCGAGGACTCCTGGGCGATCCGGGTCATCTGCGCGGCGAAGGATTCCGGCGGGAAGGTCGAGGTGTCGGGGAGGCCGCCGGCGAGTGAGATCACCTCGGGGCGGGCCGTGATCTCCATCAGATCGCGCATCGCCGAGGAGCGCATCACCCGGGTCCTCGCGGCGAACAGCGAGGCGTAGCGCTCGAGATCCCTCGCGGTGCTGTGGGCGCGCCGGCGAGGGCCGGTGACGCGGCCCTCGTTCCCGCGTCGCGGATCGCTCTGGGGTGCATTGCTCACGCGGCGAAGTCTGCCGCACCTGGCCGCACCGGCGCGGCGGCACCGATCTCATGAACGCCGATCATCCAGCGCCACCCGGCCGCTCATACCCGGTGTACTAGCCTGCCAGCGCGATGGATCTCTTCCTCGCTATCTGCCAGGCGATCGGCTTGGCGCTCGCCGTTGGCATCGGTGGACCCCTCGCAGCGCTGTTCATTGCGGTGATGGCTGGGGCTCAGGCCGGGATCGACCCGCGCGGCACGGACTGGGCGTTCATCGGCGAGACCTGGTTCATAACCCTCCTCTTCGCAGCAAACGTGGGCGCCTTCTTCCAGCGTCGCCAACAACGCGACCTGCGCATCCCGCACGCCGCCGCAGCCGCCGCGCTGGGCGCAATCTTCGGCGCGGCCGCCTTGGCCGAGCAGGCGGAGAGCGCGGCGATCGGATTCGTGCTCGGGGCCCTGGCAGGCGGTGGCGCCTCGCTTCTCGCCGCCGACGTGCTTGCCGGCGCCCGCCAGCGAGCGGGCGCCGCCGGCGGCGCGGGAGGAACGCTCGATCTGATCTTCGCCGCCGCCGGCGTGCTCACCGCGACGCTGGCCCTGTTCGTTCCGCCGGCCTCGCTCCTGGCCCTGATAGCGCTGCTCGTGCTCGCCGCTGCTCGCCGCCGCAAGGCGTCGGAGAAGTACGAGGGCCTGCGGGTTCTCCGCTGAGGCCCAGGCGAAGCGGTCGGTGCAACGGAAGCTCGTACTCGCACTCGTCGATTCGCTGCGAACCGACATGCTGCTGAAGACCGTCGCCTCGGGCAAGGCTCCGACCTTCGCCGCGCTGCTCGAGCGCGGCGATCTGATCGAGGATTGCGTCTCCAGCTTTCCCTCGGTGACGCCGGTCTGCACCTCCGAGATCATCACGGGGGTCCGCCCCGACGGCCACTTCATCCCGGGCATGAACTGGTACCACCGGGCGGAGCGTCGCTACGTCGAGTACGGGTCCTCGTGGGAGGCGACGCGCACCTTCGGCCTCTTCAGCGCTCTCTACGACACCGTCTACAACCTCAACATGAGTCACCTCTCGCGCGAGGTGGAGACGCTTTACGAGCAGTTCGGGGACGCCGGCCTGCGCAGCGCCTGCACCCCGTTCCTGATCTATCGGGGGCGCCGCCGCCATGAGTTCGGCCTCGAGGGGCTGCTGGGGCGGGTGGCGACGGCGGCGAAGTTCCACCACGCCGTCTGGGGCCCCGAGGAGTTGTTCTACGGTGAGCTCTACGCGTCGCAGAAGGTTCCCTGCAAGCCGACCCTCGCCCGGCCCGACGCCCGTGACGACTATTCGGCCTGCGTCGGAGTCGAGATGGTCGAGCGTGACCTCTATGACTTCATGCTGTTCTCGCTCCCGGACAACGACCACTACTCGCACCGCCACGGCCCGGAGGCGAGCGAGGCCTCGATCGCCCACGCCGATGAGTGCTTTGCCGCAATCGTCGAGGCCGCCGGTGGCATCGACGCCTTTCTGCTCGACAACGCCGTCATCCTGATGGCCGACCACGCCCAGACCGACGTTGAACAAAGCCTCGACCTCGGCGAGCTGCTTGCGGAGGACTGGCACGTCCTGCAGCCGAATGCGGACGATCCCGGGGACGCGGAGTTGGCGGCCGGGCCGAGTTCTCGGGCCGCCGCGGTCTGGGTGCTGCGCGATGGCCCTCGCGGCCGCCGCCTGCATGAGGGGGTGCGCGCCACACTCGGAGCGCACCCGGGAGCCGACCTGCTCGCCTGGCTGAGCGACGAGGACGGCCGCCCTGTTCAGCGCCGCGGCGTCGGCATCCCAGATGCAGATTGGGCCGTGGTCAGCCGGTCCGGCGAGCAGCTCCGCTTCGCTCCCGGGAATGCCGCCCGCGACCGCCGTGGCCGGGGCTGGCGCTGGCAGGGCGATCTCGGGGTACTGGAGTTGGAGCTTTCGGGAGGCATCATCGACTCGGCCACCTACCCCGACGCGTTCTCGAGATTGTGGGCGGCCCTGCGCTCGCCCTTTGGCGGCGACGTATTGGTCTCGGCGGCGCCCGGCTACGAACTGGTCGATTGGGGTGGAGCAACGCACATCCCGGGGGGCAGCCACGGCTCGCTGCTGGCCGGCGATTCGCTCGCTCCCCTGTTGACGGTCGGATTGCAGGGCGACCGACCGAGCCGCGACCAGTGGGCGATCTCCGATGTGGCCGACCTCGCGCTCGCGCATTTCGGACTCGGTTCGGCCCGCAGCGGCCGCACCCCGGGGGCGCCGGCATGAGCGCGCAGACCCCGACCGAGGAACCAGGGCCGGGGCCGGGCCGCGATCCGGCCGGAGTCGGCCGTACGGTCCGCGCGGCCGACGCGGCCTGGGGCCTGGTTCGGAGGGTTCACCTGGGCAGTCGCCGTCCGGAGAACTGGTTGCAGCTCTTCCAGTTCGCAGTGGTCGGCGGCAGCGGCTACGTGATCAACCTGATCGTCTTCGCCTTGCTGACCGCGGGGGCCGACGTCCATCACGTGCTCGCCGCCGTGGCTGCCTTCGTCGTTGCGGTGCTGAACAACTTTGCGCTCAACCGGATCTGGACCTTCAGCTCGCAGGGCGCTCGCGACGACCACGCCGGATTCCAAGCGGCGCGTTTCTTCACGGTCAGCCTGGTGGGTCTGGGCGTCAATCTGCTCGT
>Ga0307379_10008134_pt1 | contig 14181 bp, 18 predicted proteins | sample UN2MG_FD_202237 | JGI IMG/M metagenome (GOLD analysis project Ga0307379, IMG submission 202237) | Soil microbial communities from Risofladan, Vaasa, Finland - UN-2 | ecosystem: Environmental > Terrestrial > Soil > Coastal area > Acid sulfate soil | place: Finland: Risofladan, Vaasa | collected...
TTCACGGGTAAGTGGTCCACTAACTTGACCAACTCCGATTAGGTTGCCCTGATCGTCATAGACCGGAATGCGAATAGACGCACGAGGCGGCCTGCCCGGCTCGAAGACGAGGCCACCCTTGGCTCCGGTTTCAGGGTCGTGGTAACTGATCTGGCCAACGAGCGGATACTCGGAATCCGCGCACGACGGCAGAAATAGAATCGAGGCGGCAAGCGGGATGACTAGGAAACCTAGACGCTTGGCGAGTTCCGGCGCGTATTTGACAATCGCCCATGTTGCTGTTCCGATAGCAAACAAGGCAATGGCGTGGGCTGCGTCTTCCGCCCCCTCAACAGGCAGCTTGGCTCGCTCGATAAGCAAGAGGACAGCAGTGACAATTAGGTGGCGGATGTAGCTGGATATTGCAGTCATATTTTTTTGTTGGTTTGTTGTTAGGTGAGAATTTTTTCGTCAAAGGTAGAATCTGGTGCTGGGGCTACGCGCCAATGGCAATTAGAGACACCGCATCCGCGAGAAAGTCTTGATACATCTTTCTCTAAAGCTTTTATGCGATACATGCACATAGAAAAAATCAACTTGCCCATGCCTGCGACTACACCGCATAGACTGATAAACCCGGTAAGAGCCCATCCCATTGGAATCGAAAAAGTTGTTTCAGCAATAAGGTTCATATTTTAATAGTTGAATTTTACAAAACAGCTTCGGCAATCAGCCTAGCTCTCTGAGCGGTTATATTTGCCACAGCCGAATGGTTAGCCACGTAAACAGCAACCTCTTCGTTAGCCGCGAGGGAGATCATCCATGACGTAACCAACTTTGCGGCGGAACTAGAACTACTTGTGAAAGCCTGACATTCAGTTTCAGTTACAGCAGCCAAACTTCCAGCCGCGCCCTTAAAGAGTATAATCCCTAGCACGTCATTGTTGCTTGCAGTAGCGTCTACGCTGGCATAAACCCGAAATACTCGGGTCACACCTGACGTATTCTTGATGGAGAAAGTGCTCGCAGCCCCGAGAGACATGTTTGAGTTAACTCCGGTATCTAAAGTTCCTGCGTTTGTAAGCGGGTAGTAGGTTCCGATTACAGAAACAGTCACGGCGGTGAAAGCTGTCATGCGGGAAATCTGACCCCTAACTACGCTCACTTGGTTAGTTCCGCCATTCGCTACTGGGAGAGTTCCCGTAACGCCAGTGGTCAAAGGCAAACCAGTGCAGCTCGTAAGCGTGCCGGAAGTGGGTGTGCCCAAGATGGGAGTGACTAGAGTTGGCGAAGTAGCAAATACAAGCGCACCTGATCCTGTCTCACCTGTAACTGCCGAAGCTAGATTAGCGCTTGACGGAGTTGCGAGGAAAGTGGCCACTCCAATGCCAAGCCCCGAAACGCCAGTGGATATTGGCAAACCAGTGCAGCTCGTAAGCGTGCCGGAAGTGGGTGTGCCTAAGATAGGCGTGACTAAAGTCGGAGAAGTTGCCAGTGCGTTAGATCCACTTCCGGTCGAAGCGGTTACGCCAGTGCCACCGTTGGCAACGGGCAATGTTCCGGTAACGCCAGTGGTTAGGGGCAAACCAGTGCAACTTGTGAGCGTGCCAGAAGTAGGCGTGCCTAAGATAGGCGTGACTAAAGTCGGAGAAGTTGCCAACGCATTGGCACCACTACCAGTCGAAGTGGTTACACCAGTTCCTCCATTCGCGACGGGTAGAGTGCCAGTAACGTGAGTGGTAAGTCCTACTTTTCCATAGGCGGGTGCTACGCCTACACCACCCGAAAGGAGAGCATTGCCCGTAGCTACATCGGCAAGTTTCGACAGAGACGTGGAGCCACTAGCGAAGGGAATGTCGCCAATAGCGTATGACGACTGCCCAGTTCCTCCATTCGCTGCTGGTAGCGTCCCAGTAACGTGAGTGGTAAGCCCTACTTTCCCATAAGCTGGGTCTACGCCTACACCGCCAGATAGAAGAGCATTGCCCGTAGCAGCATCAACTATGCCCAAGGTGGAACGCGCAGAAGTTGCGCTAACTTGCCTCAAGAATCCGGTAGAGTCGGCCAGCATAAAGGAAGAGGATTCAATTTCCGCAACAGCTCCTGACTCTGAAGTAGGCTTACCTAAGACGGAGTAACCCGCTATGTTCTGCATCTTGCTGAAAGTGACAGCGTCGTTAGCAATCTCGGCGCTGGTGACAGCGTTGTTGGCAATCTTGGCATTTGTAACCGCGTCGTTGGCAATCTTGGCGCTTGTAACGGCATCGTTGGCAATGGTCGTTACGCCCGTATTTGATACCGTGACATCACCAGTAACTGCAACTGACGCGGCGACATTCGAGCTGTTGCCCACAAGAATGTTTCCGCTGTTCAGGGTCGATAGCTTACTGAACGCGATTGCCGCGTTCGCAGCGACGGAAGCGTTTACGACGGAACCCGTAGCGGGCGTGCTAACACCGACGTCGGAAATGGTTAGGGTGTAGGAATCGGAGGGCATTGTTTTAGACGGTTGGTTCTATGGGAGATCCTTTGGTGGCGTTGTCGCGCACAGTCACGGAGCCTTCGATGAGCCGCTCCGTCACACCGCTGCGACGCATGAAGATGTCGAAAACGTATCTGCCGGAAGGCTGGAGCGCTAGTGTATTCGCTTCTGTGAGGTTGAGCGACACCTGACCGTTTACTCCGCTATCCAAGATCGTTGGGGTGAACGAGGTAGCTTTCCTCCGAGAAGTTACGTCACGAATGTCGGCGTAGAACGCTGCACTACCAATGTTCACCGCAGTCCCCGCCTGATTCTGAATCGTAAGCACGAACGTGTATTCGGCTGCCCGATCAATGGTGATGTTGTAATTGGCTGCTAGCATTGGTTAGGGTTCTTTGATTTGTCGGTCATAGCTCAGGAGGCAGGTGAGGCAATGTCGGCAGCAGGGATGTTGATTCGCGCATCAAGTCCACCCATTGATTCGATGATCGTGGCGAACTCGGGAAATTCTTGCGGGGTCTGCGGAGGGTTGCCGGTAAGTGGAGTGGAGAGTGTTTGATCGTCGCATGGCACGAAGCACTCCCCTGCGTGTTCGCCGCTGTGGATAGGGTAGCTGCCAGCCAGCCAAAACACGGGCATTCCACGGCTTGTCTGCGCCTCGGCAATGGCAACGTTGGCGGCGGTGGCTTGCTCTTGGGTTGTTACGAATCCGATCATGGTAGAGTAAGCGATGTGCAGGTTTCCCAGAGATCTTTGAGGGCGAGCGTGAATACATCATCTTGCGCTGTGGTCAATCCAAGAGAAGCACCAAATAAACCAAATTGGCCATCGTTGTTAGTAAAAATAGAACGCATTGCAAAAAGATCCACCGTTGGCATCGTTCCCCCAACGGCTACGGTATTCCCACCTAAGGAGGCGACCCCTGATCCCGTCCTTCGCCTAATATCAACAGATGTATTTACTCGTTGTGCGCTAAATATACCGACAGTATCTATAAGGTTTAAAACAACGGCTAAGGAATTAAAAGAAGAGTCGCAGGTATCGTATCTAATTGATGTTGAGTTAATTCTAGATAATTGTAATGCTTGCGATGATAAATTACGATTTCCTATGATTCCAACTAATCCTGTGCCAGAAGGAGCAGTAAGCTGCAAGGCAAAAAGTCCATTGGATGATGTAGTTAGCCCTGAGGAAACCGCACCAGTCATTCGAAAAAATCCAGTGCTACCATCCCCCTGCACATACCCCGCCGAATGCGTCACCGTGCCATTGAACGTGCCGCTAGTCAAGCCGATCATGTCGATAGCGTTAGGCGCGGCAGACGCCCAGATTGGCAGGTAGAGACGTTTCAGCGAGGAATACCAGCCATCGCTCTTGCCAGTCTTTACGAACGTGTTGATGGCTTTTTTCTGCGTTGCGCTAACCGTCGCGCCAGCGGTAACAACCGCATCAATGTAACCCTTTGCATCGGGATCAAGCCCCGACACGGAACCTCCATAGATTAGACTATGCCCCAAGCCCAAACGCATTAGAGTGCTTTGTAAAGGATTACAGGGCAGGCGATACGGGCGGAGGAACCGCTCGCAATGACGAGTGGGGTGAAGAGCGTATAGCCGTCAGCGAACGTGATGCTGGTCTGAGTGCCGCTAAGGATGGGTGCTTCAGCCGCAGAGAACGCTACGGTGATGGCTCCGCCCCCGCCTACGAAGCTGAGGGCACAGTATTGGCCAGCAGGAATCTCAGTGTTGGCGGCAACAAGCTGTGCGCCAGCTTCGCCGAAAGATTGTTTGTCGATGTCGTTGGTCATAGTTCTGTGGTGTGAAGGTTATTCGCCCATGGATTTTTCGACCGCGGCGAGGAAATCGGGCGGCATTTCTTCCTCCATAGGTTCTTCGGCTTCCCCGACAGGGACTCCGGCGACGGCTACAAGCATCAGCTCGCCGTCCATCACCTCGAAGGTGGCGGGGGCTTCGAACTGGCCTTCAGGTGGGACTTCAAGTCCTTGGGGTATGGGGAGCATTATCATGATGTTTATTTCTTACGGGCGTAGACTTTGAGGGCAAACTGTGTTGGGCTTATGTTCAGGAGATTGCGGTCTTCTCCGATCATGGAAGTGATGGTCGCCATTTTGGCTTTGTCCGTTTTTGACTTAGGGTCGAAGGGACCTCCGTGGGTTTTCCTGAAGAGTTCGGCAAGTTTGTCGGCGGGGACCTCAGAGCGGCGGGCGATGTCGGCTTCATCCAGAATGTCCGCCCCATCGAACCGGGCTTTCTCGCCAACGGGTGGCGGGGAGTCAGTCACGGTGGTTACGTTACCCATTGGCTCGGACTTCTTGGCGTAGACGTCGGGGAACTCTCCACCGAACTTTTCGCTGGCCATTTCCTTCATGGCTTCCGTGCGACCCATGTCCTTGAAATCGCCGGGGACAAGTTCATCAAATTCCTTCTCGTCTTCGGCCTCCATCGGTGAAGCGTCGCGTGCTGGAGGGGAACTTGTCACGGTGGTTACGTTACCCATTGGCTCGGACTTCTTGACGTAGACGTCGGGGAACTCTCCACCAAACTCTTCGCTGGCCATTTCTTTCATGGCTTCCGTGCGACCCATGTCCTTGAAATCGCCGGGAACGGCTTCATCAAATTCCTTCTGATCTTTCTTGTTACGCGCCGAGGCTTTCCCGAGGGAGGCTGCCCCCTTCTTGGTTGTGTCTAGCGCTTTTGCGATTAAACGACTAAGGGTTTCTTCGATAGTATCCATAACGTGGTGAGGAGTGGGGTGTTAATGTGAAGGCAGAAAGGTTCCCGGCTCCGGGTTTGCGGAGCTGGGAATGGGTTTGGGTTTAGGATACACGATACCAACCAGTCCCGTTGCTGAGGAGGTGGGCAGAGGTTTCGTGGGTGATCGACTCATCCCCGGCCGCAAGGGTAGGCAGGGTAGCCGCAGACGAACCGTCGTTGATTACGAAGATCTCACGAAGCGAACCGGAAGCGGCAGGCAGGGTGAGCGTGCTCGAAGTGCCGCTGGAGATAACCAAAACACGAGTGCTGATGGTGATCGTGCCTGCGGCAGCCGTAGTGATCTCGCCAGTAGGAGCAAGGCCTCTAAGTGCGTCGACAGATACTTTACGAACCTGAGAAGAACCGGGTCCTGCTGTGGCTACGATCGGGATCAAATCATCGCCAGAAGGAGACAGAGATTGGAGAATTGGGACATCATCAAGAGTTGGCATAATGGTGGGGTGGTTGTGCTAAGGGGTTCCCGTTATGGGGACCCCTTAGCGGTTAGTTATGCGGCAGGGGTGGTGCTATCCCGCTTGAACAAGATGACGAAACCGAACTCCGTCTTGATCGGCTTGGAGGCCGAGGCAAGCACACCACGGAAGAATCCGTTGGTCTTGTCGGGGTTGATGACTTCATCCGCGATGTTGCGCCAGCCGAACTTACCACGGTAGTTGACAGGGTCGAAGACCAAGCCGTTACCCCCGGAGATCGGGTTCGGGATCTGGGACTCCATCACGTCCTGATGCAGCACGTAAGCAGCCTCGAACGGAGCCGACTCGTAGGAGTCGTTAGTCGTGATGATGCCGCTCGTAGCCGTGTAGGGGTGAACGCGGTTGAGGGTACCGTCTGCGGTGTCTGCGCCGCCGCCATCGGTGTCCGTGTCCGCTGTGAAGCGAGGAGCAAGGTCGTCGATGAGGTGGTAGAATCCACGATGGCTGCGCTCAATACCAAGAGGTGCGATGAGATCGCTGACCTTGGCGTTGTTGTAGCGGTAGTCGTCGCGGATACCGGATTCGGTAATCAGGGCGTAGGAGGCTTCGGACGAGCAGACGAGACCGAACACCGGACGGGCGTTTTCACGGCCGTAGGCGTTGGTTCCGGCACCACCACGCACAAGGCGGAAGTAGACGGAATCAAGGATCTTGTTGCTGATATTCGCGGAGGGGTCACCGGAGAGGTCCACGTCCGTGATCTGAACGCCTTCTTTGCCCGAGGAGACAATCGAGGTCGCGGTGGTCTTGCAAACAACGTAGTTTTTGCAGATGCGGTCATACTCGTCGCGGTAGCGCTCTTCCCAAGTGTAGCGGGTGCTCTCGGTGAGAGCGTCCATTACAGCGCGGAGCTGCTCGGTGCGGTAAGCGGCGAAGCGAAGGTCTTCCACGTTGATGCGTGGGGACTCAACGATTGCGCGGCGCAGCGAGTATTGCTTGAGCTGGCGGGCAAAGGCGATGAACGACTTGCCAGTCTGCGCACCGATGTTGGTATCGGGAGCGCCGACAAACACCTGATCAAGGGTATTGTCCGTGCGAGCGGTATCTTGCGGGTTGGTTCCGATGCTGGACCAAGAAACACCGAGGGTCGAACCGTTAGCTGTCGTAGTCGGCAGTGCGCGGTCGTAGATCAGGGTGCCAAGCGTATTGCCCATGCCGTCAGGAAAGGGAGTCTGCTTGATAAGGTCCATCCACGGGGAGACGTGGACGGTGCGGCGGTGGATATCGGGACCGATCTGGTTCGCGTGTTGCGTGAGGATCGTGTCGATTGCAGTGAGCCCGTCAGAGCCCATGTCGAAAAGTTGCGTATTGTTGGAAGCCATAGTGGTAGTTGGTAAGTTGGTTGTTGGAAACTAGGAAACGGTTGGAATGCGGTTGTCGTTGAAGCGGACGACAGGCGCAGAGGCCTTTGCTTCAGAATTTCCCTCTCTAACTTATCTCCTCCTAGAATTCGTTTTCCTTTACGGGTGGCCGAAAGCGGGCCATGGGCTCAACATGTTGTCCGGGGACAGGGCGACCATGCGCCTTATCTGTTTAGCCGTCAATACAAATTGTGACGGACGTGTGAGATTTTTTATTAAGGTCACCTACCCGACCGGGCAAGAAGCTCACGAATGTCGTCAGCTCTACGGTTGCCTTGGGCTTCAAAAGCACGAGATGCAGGGGTGCTCATCTGTTCACGAAACCGCTTAACGTCTCTCGCTTCCCCCGCAGCACCGTATTTTGACATACTATCCGCCGTGTTGAACGCGAGTTTGGCAGCCTGAACAGCCTTTGGGCGCTTCATGAGTTCCTCACCTGCTTCGGCGTGACCCTCTCGGGCTCCCTCTTTACCGATCAGATAGAGACCTTTTGCGCCCTCGATGGCCCCCGTAGCGGCGGGGCCGTAGGCTCCTGCGAGTTTCAGGAAACCCGTTGCCTTCGCTAAAGGACCCACCGGAGTCTTAGGTATCGCAAGAGTCGGTTTCAACTGACCGCCCTTTTTCAGAAAATCTTGTATCCGGCGTCGCTGTTTCAGTTCTGAAAAGGCGGTTGCGGCTGCGGCTGCGGCGGCGGAGAGAGGAGTTTCCTCAACCTTATCGAGTAGGAAATCTTCCGTAATCTCGCCTACTTGAGAGCGCTCGTCTTCGTTCCTTTCACGTTGGGGCATGGCAGTAAACTAGGTAGAGCCGCGTAGAAGTCAACCTCCAAACGCTTGAGTCACCGCGTCGAGGAATGAGGTGCCCGTAGCGGGGCCTGATGGTCTGCTGCCGTTAGGTCCGGGAGCGAAACCGCCACCTGCACGAGGTGTCGCGCTGGCGTATTCGGCAAGCTGCTCGGTGAGCGCGTCGATCTCCCGCTGCTGGGCAAGGATACGGGATGCTACCTTGGGCAGAAGTTTGCCCGCCATTGCCTGATAGGAACCCTCGACATGGTCGAGGTCGGCCGGGTTGACCTTAGCCACATCGGCGGCGATGGTGGAGAGGTCAACACCCTCCATGCTGGACAGGAAGGTGAGCTTCGACTTGAGCTTGTCCGCCACCTGCACGGCGGCGCTGTGGCGCTCCTTGGCGCGTTCCGCGAACGCGGCGCGGCTGCGTTCCTCATCTAAAGCCTGAGCCTCTGCAAGGGCAGCCTGCGAGTTCTCCTTGAGTGCATCACGCTGGGCGATGATGGGTTTTATGTCCTCGATGATGCGGTAGACGCGGAACTTGTCGCGCTCACTGGCATCGGCAAGAATTTCTGAGAGGCGTTCTTCCTGTTCAGCCTCATTCGACATGGCGATTGCGTCGAGCAAACTGTTAGGGTCGATACCGTGACGTTCAGCGATCTCATCGGCTCCTGCGACAAGCGCAGCGATCGGTTCGGTGACGAGGGTTCGGTATGCCGAGCTCTCCTCAAGACGGGTGAGAAGGGTGTTGTTCTCGTATTCCGCAAGACGTTCACGCATGGCGGCGTATTCAGGATCTTTGGCCGTAGCTTCCAGCTCTGCAAGACGGGACTCGCGTTGCTTGAAGTTCGACTCAAGCTCGCGGGTCTGCGCCTTGTAGGTTTTCAGTTCGTTCTTGAGTTCTTTGAACCGACGTGCGGCCTCGGGAGTCCATCCCTTGAAGTCTTCCACCTGATCAATCTCCGCGAGGGGGTCGCTGGCATCCGGGGTGTCGTCCCCGACGGAGGTGTCGTCCCCGACGGAGGTGTCGTCGCCGGATTCTGGCTCTTCCCGAAACACTTCAGGCACGGCGGAATCACCTAGGTCCAACGCGCCGCTATCGAAGAAGGCGTCAATGGAGTCGATGAAGTTGCTCGGGCTGGTGTCCGCTGATGCGGGGGCGATGGGCGTGTCCAATGAAACCTCTGGGGCTAGGACGGCGGAGTCGGCGATGGCTGTGCTCATGGTTGGTTAGTATGTGTTTTGGTTTGGGGTGACAATGTGAGCCCACTCTTCCAAGGCGGAGGCGCGGGCTGCCGCATCCGGAGTGTTCCGGGTCTGTGTGAGTTTGAGTAGATCTTTGAAAGCGTCGTTGTATCCGGCAAGCCAAGCCTGTCTCCGGCGAGCGGTGTCATCGTCGGTGATGATCTCACGGAACGAAGGCTGAGCGGCACCGATTAGGGTTGCCGCAGCTTTGGCGTAAACCGGAGAGTGCAGGATCGCACGCAGCCCCTCCACATTGTTGGCGTCGCCGAACCAGTGTTCGAGCGGGAGTGGCGGTGTTGGGTTGGTCTTGAACATGTGGCGAGATTACCGGAGGATGTCAGCCTTTGTCAAATTGTTTTTGAAACTAATTCGATAGAGTCTCAGCGCTCCAAACCCATCGCGCTTTTTGCGTCCTTGAGCGCGAGGTCTTGGTCAGCCTTGCGTTGCTTGATGTCCATGTCGAGCTGCGCCTTACGCTGCGCGATGTCCTGACGAATCTCGAAATCGCGGAGCTTGAGTTCAGCGGCGGTTGGTTCAGCGGGTTGTCCTTCGGCGGGTTGTCCCATGCCTTGCTCGGCGGCCTTGCGGGCATCCGCTTCGATCTTCCGGGAGAAGTTGGTGATGATCTCTTCGGCTTGCTGGAGGAGTTGCTTCATGCCTGCCACATCGGCGGCGGCGGCGGCATCCCCTGCGAGGAAATTGGTATGCTCGGCGCAATGCTGATAGAGCGCTTGGACAAGCGGAAGCGTGGCGACCGGATCGGCTTCGCCTGACTGGATCGCCGCGAGAGCCTGCTGCAACGCCGGGGCGTGCGTGCGAAGGTGCATACCGTGAATCTCGGTATCGAACACAGGCACGCCCTGCCCTGTCGACATGATCTGATTTTCGAGGAAGGCAATCTTGGCTTCAGCCGTGGTGCGGGGTTCCGGAGTCGGTGGCGCGTAGCGGTCAACGATGTCTCGGCCAACGCGTTCAGAGGTGATGTCGCGGATGAGGTTGCGGCGTCCCACCTCGTCGTAGGAACCAGCGATGGTGTTGAGTTCACGCAACGCAAGAAGGCGGTTGGCTGCTGATCCCGCTCCGATTGCACGCACCGCGCTGGTGCGGCCGTGGTCGAGGGACTTCACCACATCGGCGGCAATGCCACGATCGGCACAACGCTCGAAAAATTCACGGACAGAGGGGTCTTCTTTTTTGCCGTTGACGATGCGCCGTGTGACCTCACGCATGAGGCGGTTCCATCCGGCGTAGAAAAGGTTGAGGGTCGATCCGGTTAGGGAGCTTGCGACGGCAAGGTCGTGTTCGGTTTGCAGATTATTCCGATACGGGCTCGACCGTTGAGGTCCATAAGTGCTCGACAGATCCACGTTGGCAGCGAGCTGGTTTTCCAGATCGGCGAGCGCAGGGTCCATCGACTGGGTGAGGTTGGGGATCGCTTTCTCGATCACACGCACGTTTGGCGAGAGGATCGAATAGGGTCCATACATCGTGAAGCTCAGGTCGTCGAGCGCACGCTGCGTTTCTGGCTGGAGCATCACCGACCCACCAAGCATGGCAGCGTCGACGCGATGGCAGCGCATTCTGTTAGACGTTTGGATGTGGTTGAAAATCCGATGACCCAACCCGCGCACGGAATGGAAGGTTCCGTTAGAACCAACCCCATAGGTGAAGAACACGAAAGCCTCCTCAGGCTTCGCAAACATCTCAGGACGGTTGAGCATGAAAGTCTTCGGGGTCTCCTCGGCGAACATCAGGAAGCTCACCTTGCCGGAGAACTCGCGAACCCACATGTGGATCACGCTCACCGTAGTGTTGCGAACTCCGGTGTTGAGGTCGTTGTTCTTGAGCTCGCGCTGCACGTCTTCCCAGTTGGAGTATCCGGCAGCGGTGTCCCCGTTCTTGGCGTTGGCAATAATCACGCGAATCACTTCGTCGGGGTCCCACCCAAGTGCCTTGGCTTTTTCCGGATTCCGGATAAGGGCATAGAGTTCGTGAAGCAGATACTGGCGGCGGCTGCACGCAACCTCCACGCTATCCTCACTCGCTTCCGTCTGGCGGGGGATGATGAAATCGGAGAGTCCTGATACGCGGAAACGCCAGTCATCGGGATTGTCGAAATACGCCACGCCGACACCATGCTTGGTGAACTCGGTGCAGAGGCGCATGTAGGCGGAGTGGTAAGCCGGATGGGCACGCACGGTGCGTGTGATCTCCTCGGAAATGACGTCTTGCGCTTCCTGCCGCAACGTAGACTCACCGCCCTTGACGTAGACGTTGACCAGCCGCTCAAGGGAGTAGTTCAAGTCAACAAACGCGGACATGGCGATGTCGAGATAGCGTTGCGACTCACCCCAGTTCAGGTTGGTTCGGCCACCTTGTCCGGTGGAGATGAGTGCCGCCCGGTCGTAGGGTTCTGCCCCGTCGAACATGGCATCGGTGCGAGCGCGGTTGATGGCGCTGGGCTCATCGGCTAGTCGCAAAGTGGAGAAAATGGATAGTGCATCCGTCACGTCTGAAACCCGAGACTCTGGAGGTTTGCCGGTATCGTGGTCAAGGTTGAGGAGATCGAACTCGTTGAGTCCGGTCCGGTTTGAGGGGCTGGTGTTGAAGGTCATGGTGTGTGTTAGTATGCCCATTTGGCGTCTCCGAGGATTTCAGTGGAGTCGCACCACCAGTCATCCCATTGCTCGTTGGTCGCTACACTCCATTCGGGTATGCGTGCCACGGCTCCGTTAGGTGTAAGGGATACCGGAAGCCATTTCAAGCGATTATTTGGGTAGATTGACGTTTCTCATCGGTAATGTTTTTTGTTTGTGCCCATTCGCTATTCGTTAATCTTGTCGATTGATTCTCGCGTAAACCCGAACGCTAGAAGCGTAGGGATAATCAGGTCCTCCCACACCTCGTGGATGTTAAGGTCGTCGTAATTGACACGCACCTCTGCGGAGTGGGAGTATTTAGGGTCAGAGTCTGTGGTTTGTAGAATTATTTTCATCGGAATCCGGAGGTTTGGTTATTGTGGTTGCCCACAACAAAGTGGGCTGGAATGTGGTGACAGGTTACGCCTGTCAATCGGAGGAGTGTTTGTGCGTGCGGCCTCCTCAAGCACCCGCTGACCTTTCAGGAAACGCAATCCGGTCCGAAGACCTTCTCGACGATGTGGTTCACCGGAACCCTCGTGCGCTTGCCCGCATCGTTTACCAGATGCACGCTCCAGAGGTAGCCGCGAGGGTGGATCACAGGGGTAACCTTAAAAACCTCTCCCGCATTGCGTCCCCGCGTCAGCGGCCGTATGCGCCACACCTCCCCTCCGGGGGTGGCCCCGTATCGGGAGTATCCAAATTCTTCGAGCGATTTCAAATCGGCGGGCGGTGTAGCAAGCGGTGGTGCAAACGGTGACGTCATGGGGCAAGTCTACGGCGTTTCCGGTAATCGTCAATTTCTTTCTGAATTATTTTCGTCGTAATTCAGAAAGCTCCGATTTCTGTTAGATTTGAGTTACGTCTTCTTCTTATAAAACTCTTCCCCCCTAGGTAATGTCAATCTTTCAGTTCATTCAGTTCTTTATTACTAAATGAATGAACTGAAAGATTGACATAACCGCCCTTAGAAAACTTTTCACTTTTCCCTCCCGTGTAAAAAGCTCTCTCCAATTTATTTTTCTAACAGAAAAAAAGACCCTCCTGAACCCTGTTTCCGTATTCGTGTGAACAGTAGGTTTTCCTGCGTGCGTTGCAACATACGAAGCGCGAGACACGACACGAATGTCGTATGTTACTCGTCGACCGACTCCGATTTGGGTCTCCGCGTAGATGATTCCGGATTCGGCTTCCGGTCACCGGATTCAGGATTCCTTGCTTCGCGCGTAGGCTTCGCGTTTGCGTGCGAGTAGCTGATCCCGGTTCTTGCGGTAGTAGGAGTCCTGATAGGCGGCTCTTGCCACCACGACTTCAGGTCGGACAGCCTTGTCGACCTCACGGTTCCGGCGCAGTTGCTCCTTGACCTTATCGTAGTAGGCCTTCTGGTAGGCTTTCCGCTCTTCGCGGTGGCGCTTGTAGTATGACTCTTCTTGCATTCCGGGGTTCCGTGGTGCCCAATCCTTGCCCTTATTCGTTTTGCCGTCAACCTAAATATCGCCAATACTTTTTTTACAGACCCTCATATACTAGTATGCGCGCGTGGATAAAAATGCACCACCCACCCGTAGGGTGTCTCCGCCAACTTGTGACAATATACATAATACCAAGTGGGCGGAGGTGCATAACCCGCTGGTGGTAAGGGAGTTACGCCTATCCGGTTAGTCCACTAACCCCATAGGGGTTAGGGTTGGCGGTCAATACCCTGATGACTCCGGACTCCGGACACCGGATGCAGGACGCTTGGGCACACCACGCATGAACTCCGTAGGAGTTTGGCAAACCCCCTAAGTCGCCATTTACTTTGCCGACAATCGGCGACATCAAACACCAACAAAAACATGAACACAAAAACAAATACAACCGTATCCGCAACCGCAACCGCAATCGCCAACACGCTGTGGGCTTCTTATGAAGCCAACGTAGCGTTGTCAGAGCAGATCGTCACCCTACTCAAAGCCACCTCGCGTGACCTAGCGCAAGCAGGTCACGCCATCGGCTTGGCATGGAATGAGATTGGAGGTGAAATTGAAGGTGGACTCCCTACTCGCCTGCTAGTGGAAGCCTGCGCCAACACGAAGCTAACGAAGGAAGAAACCCGTGCCTTGATCAAGGCAACCGGACTCGTGTCAAAACAGAGGACTCACGTCCTCACAGCCGCCGTCTATGACGGCGTGAGTAATGCCAAGGCTGGCGCACATGGAAAGGGCAAGGACAAGAAGGCGGTCAACAGGGTATTGACTGCCGAGCAAATCCTCGCGGCGCTCGACCACGTCACCTTCACAGGTGAGCAGATCGAAACCGCCGTCCTCAAGTTCCAAGCTATGCTTTCCAAGCTTGCCTAACCTGTATCCGGAAGCCTGTATCCGGAAGCCTGTATCCGGAATCCTGAAGCCTCACGCCTCACAAGGGCGTGAGGCTT
>Ga0307379_10008135_pt1 | contig 14180 bp, 12 predicted proteins | sample UN2MG_FD_202237 | JGI IMG/M metagenome (GOLD analysis project Ga0307379, IMG submission 202237) | Soil microbial communities from Risofladan, Vaasa, Finland - UN-2 | ecosystem: Environmental > Terrestrial > Soil > Coastal area > Acid sulfate soil | place: Finland: Risofladan, Vaasa | collected...
CATGCTTCGAGGACGCTGTCGAGGCGCGGATCGAGGCCCGCTATTTCCTCGAGCTGTCGCACAACGGCCTTGAGGTGGTCGAGCGCGGAGCCGTCGCTTTCGTAGAGGGCTTCGTATCCGGCTGCGATGCGCGTCTGGATTCGCTCGGCGTTTACGAGCAGGGCGCGTTCGCGCTGAATTTCCTCGATATGCCCCGGCTCGAGGGCCGCGCCTTCGATCTCGGCGAGTTGGAAGCGGCAGAAATCAAGCTCGGTCCGGCGCTGTTTTTCGTTCGTGCGCAATTCGTTGAGGTATTCGAGCTTGCGTCGATACTCGGCGAAGGCTGCGGCGAATTGCTCGCGGAGGGGCGCCAGGCGGCCGTACTCGTCGAGCAGCTCGCGCTGGCGGTTGGGATACAACAGCGACTGCTGCTCGTGCTGGCCGTGGATATCGACGAGGATCGATCCGATCTCCTTGAGCGTGCCGACGTTCACCGCGAAGGAGTTGAGGCGGCATCTGTTGCGGCCGTTGCGGCCGATCGTGCGGTGCAGGATGATCTCCGGCTCGTCGATTTCATCGAATCCGGCGGCCTGTGCTATGGCGGCGCGTTGTTCGGGGTCTGCTATGTAGAAGACTCCTTCGACGGCGGCCTGTTCCTGTCCGTGGCGGACGACATCGGGCGAGGCCCGGCCGCCGAGCAGGAGCTCGAGAGCGTCGATGATGAGCGACTTGCCGACGCCTGTGGCGCCGGTGAGCGCGTTGAATCCCTCGCCGAGTGCCAGCTCGGCGTGGTCGATCAGTGCGAAGCCTGTGATTCGAAGCTCGGCGAGCATGTCGGGCCTGCTGCCTCTTGGGGACGTTTTTCGGTATCGTATCACATACAACCTGATATTTTAGAATCAGCCGCGCGGTTGTCAAGGGGTGTTCCGGCGGAAAAACATCCTGCACGTGGCTTGACAACGCGCGATGGAGGTAATATACTTGTACATCGAGCAAGGGCAGGCCGCTGAGCGGCCGCAATTGGAGAGCAGGGCACATCATTATGAGCAGCAGGAAATATCTGATCGGTGGCGTCGCAGCGGTCGTTGCGGCGGCGTTGCTGGTTGCCGGGCTGACGGCCTGGTGGCATTACAGTGCGTCGGAGAGGGGCAAGGCGGCGGGGATGTTTGACGTGGCCTTGAGGTACGACACCGGCAATGGCATGCCGCAGGACCACGTGCAGGCGGCCGAGTTGTATCGCAAGGCGGCCGAGAAGGGCCACGTGGAAGCTATGTTCTGCCTTGCCGTGAGCTACGCGAAAGGCGAGGGGGTGGCTCAGGATTGGGCGGAGTCGGCCAGGTGGTATCGCAGTGCTGCGGGCCACGGGCACGCCAGGGCAATGTACAATCTCGGCGTGCGATATGCCGACGGCCGCGGCATGCCGCAGGATCATGCGGAGTCGGCCAGGTGGTATCGCAAGGCAGCCGGGAAAGGCGATCCGGTTGCGATGTGCAATCTGGGCGTCTGCTATGCCAAGGGACTTGGCGTGGTGCAGGATCAGACCGAGGCTGTCAGGTGGTACCTCAAAGCTGCGGAGGCCGGGCACGCCGGCGGGATGTGCAACCTCGGCTCGTGCTACGACAGCGGCGACGGTGTGGGGCAGGATCGTGTTGAGGCGGCGAAGTGGTATCGCGGGGCGGCCGAGGAAGGGATGTCGGACGCGATGTACCTGCTGGGCGTGCGCTATGCCAAAGGCGATGGCGTGGGGCAGGACGACGTGGAAAGCTATGCGTGGTTTTCGGTTGCATCGGCGTTCGGCAGCAAGGAGGCGCCGGCGCATCTGGAGGCGGCTGAGCGGATTCTGACGCCTCCGAAGCTGGAGGCGGCGCAGAAACGTTCGCAGACTCTTTCAGAGCAGATTCTGATGAATGTGGGTGGTGAGTAGCCGGGAGCGGCGACGCGGTTCATTGCCCAGCGGCGTCCTCGGGCGGCGGGTCGACGTTTGGCAGCCGCCGCTGCAATACGCCTGCCGCCGTGAGAGCGGACTTGATCAGGCGGAGGGCTGCGTCGGAGCGCTTAAGCTCGTGCGAAGACGCGAAGGTGTCAAGTGCGTCGTACAATTCGGGGTCTGCGCGGAACGATACGAGCCGGCTTCTGACGTCTTTGACGTGAATTTCCTTGGCAACTTCTTCCGGCGGTTTTTCAGGTGTGTCCTGAATTCGCTGCACGAACTCGGGGCGGTGCTTGCTTGGAAGCTCCTTGTAGGCCTTGGCGAGGTCTTTGACGAACGTGGAGCGATCTTCGGGCGGCATCGCATCCATGTGCTGCTGGACGGGGGGCTTGCTGACGATCTCCCTGACTTGTCGGGCCGTGGACCATGCCATCGTGGGCTTTGCAGAATCGCCGCGGGTGCGCTGCTTGATGATCACGCCGGGGAGTTTGTCTTGGAATTCTCCCATGAGCAGTGCGTCTTTCACGCGGGTCAGGTCCGGCCGCTTCCTGCCGCGGGCGTCCTTCACGACCCATCCCAGCAGCCGTGCGACTTCCCTCCTCTTCTTGCTTTCGTTCCAGCTTGCAGCCATCATAGACATCATTCTCTGCAGGCCGCGCGCGAGTTCGGCGGCAGTGATATCGCCCCTGAAGATGTTTTCGTGCAGGGACGCGAGCAGGGCCTGCTGATCGTCCATCGCAGCTATCCTGCATTCCACGGTCGGGTAGCCCAGCGTCTTGAGCGCATGCAATCGCCGGCTGCCCTCGATGACTTCATATACGCCTTGCTCATCGGGCACGGCTCGAACGATCAGGGGGTTCTGCAGGCCGACGGTCCGGATGCTTTCAATCAGGAGTTCGATGCCCTCAGGGGCTGGTTCGAGTCGGACGTTCAAGGTGCTGACGCGGAGGTCTTCGACGCGCAGTTTCACCGTGCGACCCATCAGGGGAGGTTCTATTTCTGTCATAGTGTTCACTCCTGCTTGAAAGCTGCTGCCACATGTGCCCGCGAGCGGATAGCAGGGCAGCGACCTGTTCCTCGATGCTTGTTCTTGAGCTATGTGCCCGCGACGTCCTTGTTTCACTGTACAGCATGGTTGGGGCAATGTCAAGAAAATACTCGCATCTGTCGCGCTGCGGGCGGGTCGTATCGGAATGGTTGCAGGGGTGCGGGGGGCGGGCCGCCCGCGATCCCAACAGGCGACCAATGATGCGGGCAGGCGGCGCTCACGATGGGCACAGACGGCCACGAATCGACCGCATGACATATTCTCCCGCCGCAGTTCCTTCGCTTCAACCTTGAAATATATCCCAGGATAAGCTACACTTCTGTCTGGCGCTTAACGAAACGGAGCGTGTAGTTCATGCCGAAGCATCAGATCGTTTTCGGTGACAGCCGAAACATGCCCGAGCTGGCCGACGAGTCGGTCCAACTCGTGGTCACCTCGCCGCCGTACTGGTGCATCAAGGATTATGCCTGCCCCGGCCAGATCGGCTATGATCAGCCTTACGAGGAGTATCTGGCCGACCTCGCCCGCGTGCTCGCGGAATGCCACCGCGTGCTCAGCCCCGGCTGCAGGGCGGCCGTGAACATCGGCGATCAGTATCTTCGCGCAAGCGAGCACGGCCGCTATCGGGTGCAGCCGATCCCGGCGGACCTGATCGGCATCGGCCGGGAAATCGGTTTCGATTTCATGGGCAATATCATCTGGCAGAAGATTTCGACCACGCAAACGACCGGCGGCTGCTCGTGGATGGGTTCGATGTACTACCCGAAAGACGGGCACGTCACTTACGAGCACGAATACATCATCCTGTTCCGCAAGCAGGGCCGGTGGCCGGCGCCCGGCCCGGACGACCGCGAGGCGAGCAAACTCACGCGGCAGGAGCGCGGCGAGTGGTTTCGCGGCATCTGGCAGATTCCGCCCGAGCGGCAGAACGGGCACGCTGCGATGTTTCCCCTCGAGCTGCCGCGGCGGCTGATCAGGATGTACAGTTTCCGAGGCGAGACGGTGCTGGATCCTTTCCTCGGCAGCGGGACGACCTCGCAGGCGGCGGAGGCCGAAGGGCGCCATTCGGTCGGATACGAGATCAACGAGCAGTTCGAGGAGCTGATCCGAGGCAGGCTCGCGTGCGAGCCGCTTCTGCCGAATCGCCCCGATTTCACAATACACCGGCGCGGCAGCGTCGATACCTGAAGCAGCATCCACCCGCAGAAGCGATGCAGGAGATTTGTCATCGAAAACCACAGGTCACAGGTCCTGCGAATCATCGACGCCAACCACAATCGCACGAGCGAAGCGCTGCGCGTGGTGGAGGAGTATGCAAGATTTATTCTGAACAGCCCCGCGTGGACCAGCAGCGTCAAGGATATGCGGCACCGGCTGTTTGCAGTGGTGGACTGGATGGGGCTGACTACGGAGCTGCCGTCGTGGCGCGACACGCCGGGCGACGTCGGCACTGCGCTCACCAGCGAAGGCGAGACCAGCCGGCGCGACCTCCGGCACGCGCTGTCGGCCAATTTCAGGCGCGCCGCCGAAGGCTTGCGCGTGCTCGAGGAATACAGCAAGCTGCTCGAGCCACGCTCCGCCAGCGATTTCCGGCGGATGCGCTACGAGCTATACACGCTCGAGAAGAACATGATGCTCGGCTTCGTGCCCCACGAACGGCTTAAGTCGGCGAGGCTGTACGTGCTGGTGACGACCGGCCTTTGCGCGGGGCGTTACCCCGAAGATGTGGCGCGCCTGGCTATCCGCGGCGGAGCGGACATGATCCAGATGCGCGAGAAGGACATGCCCGACGGCGAATTCCTGCGGCTTGCGCGCCTGATGCGGGAAGCCTGCCGCGAAGAAGGAGCGCTGTTCATAGTGAACGATCGCGTACACATCGCGCAGATCGTGGATGCCGACGGCGTTCACGTGGGGCAGGACGATCTGCCGGCGGCCGACGCGCGCAAGCTTCTGGGCAATGACAAGATCATCGGCGTTTCGACACATTCGCCGGAGCAGGCGGCGGAGGCGATCCGCGCCGGCGCGTCCTACATCGGCGTGGGGCCGGTTTACGCCACACAAACGAAAACCACCACGCCGGCCGTCGGGCTGGAATACGTGGAGCACGCGGCGGAGCACGTGTGTATTCCGTTCTTCGCGATCGGGGGCGTGAATGCAAGCACCGCGCAAGCGATACTCCGGGCCGGCGCGCGAAACCTGTCGGTGTGTTCGGCAGTCATTTCAGCGGAAGATGTGACGGCGGCTGCTGCCGTCATTAAGGGGAGCATACAGGACCATTCGGAGGAGGATTGATATGGCGGACAGAGTGCTGATCAGTGCGTGCCTGCTGGGTGCGAAAACACGCTACGACGGCGCGGGTAAGATCAACCGGCCGCTGCTGGCTCGACTGGCCGACCGCTGCCTTGTGCCGGTTTGCCCGGAGCAGCTCGGCGGGCTGCCGACTCCGCGGCCGCCCAGCTATTTCATGGGCGGCGACGGCGCGGAGGTGCTGGCAGGGCGGGCGAAGCTGATAAACACGCACGGTCGCGACGTGACGGAAAACTACATCCGCGGAGCCGAGGAGGTGTTGCGGATAGCCCGCGAGCTTGGCGCGACCGAGGCGTATGTTAAATCGCGCAGCCCTTCGTGTGGTGCCGGCCACATAATTCTGAACGGGAAGCCATGCGAAGGCAACGGCGTGTGCACCGCGCTGCTGCTGCAACACGGATTCGAGGTGCACGAGGTCGATTGATTGCGCCTGCCCCGGCGGCGATTTGTTGCGATAGATCGGCAAGGATGAAAGGACGAGGATGCAGAAACAGATTTCGTACGATGCGAGGAGCTTCATCATCAAGGGCCGGCGCGAGTTTTTGACTTCCGGCTCAATGCATTACTGGCGTGTGCCGCGCGAGCTATGGCGCGACCGGCTCTACAAGGCGAAGCACGCCGGGCTGAACACCATCCAGACCTACGTGGCGTGGAATTTCCACGAGCAGAACGAGGGGCAGTTCGATTTCAGCGGCGACGCCGATATCGCCGAATTCATCAGCCTGTGCGAAGAATACGGGCTGTTTGTGGTGATGCGGCCCGGCCCGTACATCTGCTCGGAGTGGGAGTTTGGCGGGCTGCCCGCGTGGTTGATGAACTACAACGGCATCCGAGTGCGCACGTGCGATCCTGTCTACCTGCGTTTCGTCGATCGCTGGTTCGAGCAGCTCATACCGATCATAGCCGACCGGCAGATCACCCGCGGCGGCAATGTGATCCTGGTGCAGGTCGAGAACGAGCTTGACATCGTCAAGCCGGAAGACGCCGGCCTATACATGAACCACCTGCGCAACCTCGTCCGGCGGCTGGGGATCGATGTGCCGCTGCTGACGTGCTACGGCCACGCTGACGGCTGCATCGAGTGCATCAACGGGTTCGAACCGTCGGCCGGCATCCCGGCCATGCGAAAGAGGCAGCCCAACATGCCGATCCACAGCACCGAGTTCTGGCCCGGCTGGTATACCGTCTGGAGCCAGAAGGAGCCGAGCTACAAGGACCCCGCCGAAGTCGAGCGCGAGACATGGAGGATGCTGGCCGGCGGAGCCGCAGGTTACAATTACTACATGTGGCACGGCGGCACGAATTTCGGCTATCGGACGATGTACCTGCAGCGCACCAGCTACAGCTTCGACGCTCCGCTGACCGAGGTGGGCGGGCTTGGCCCGAAGTTCCACGCCTGCCGGAAGGTGGCGTATTTCGCGCAAGCCCTGAAAGACGTGCTGTGCGACGCCGATGCCGCGCTCGAATCGAAATACGATATCAGCGCCGAGGGCGCGAGCATGAAACTGCGGGCGTCGGAGAAGGGCGCCGTCGCCTTCCTCGAAAACACCGACACGCGCAAGGCCGAAGTCAAGCTGACGATTGCCGGCGAGAGCGTCCCGCCGGTTCATATCGACCCGGGCCACCTGCGGCCGGTCGTGGTCGGCTTCCCGCTCGAGGAGGGCGTCGATCTCGCCGTGTGCACGCCGGCGGTTTTCGCCATCGAGAAATACGGCCGCGAGCGCGTTCTCGTGCTGTGGGGGCGCAAGAAGGAGAAAACCCGCGTAGCGCTCGAGCTTAAATCGTCGCCCGCGCTCCCCGAGAAAACCAGCGGCACCTGGGCCGACGGCAAGCTCGTATACGATGTCACAATCCCCACGGAAAAACCTCACGTCGAAACGTTCAGCATCGGCCAGAAAGACTTCAAGCTGATATACTTGTGCCAGTCGATGCTCAGCAAAACGTTCGTGACCGGGAACGGAATCGTCAGCGGTGTGTATTTCGTGCGAACGCAGGGCAAGAAGCTGACGCTCGAGTTCAACAGCGACAACGGCGATGCTGTCAGGCTCGCCCCCGGCGCGGCCGAGAAGGTGCCGAAGCGATCGCTCGACAATAAACAGCTCCCGAAGATCAAGAACTGGCGGTGGCGGCCCGGCGGCGATGAAATCGGCCCCGATTTCGACGACTCGGCCTGGACCGAGATGGGACGGCCGGTGAACCGCGTGCTCCTGCGCAACTACGAAGGCTACGGATGGTACCGCGCCGCCATATATTCCGAAACGTCGCAGGCGACCACCATCTACTTCAAGGGACTGGGCGACCGGGCGATCGTTTTCCTCGAGGGCAAGGAAGTGGGCACGGTGGACGCACCGCCCGAGGACCGGCTCGAGGACCCCGCCGCCACGTTCAACATCCGCCTCACCAAGGGCCGGAATGTCATTTCCGTTCTAACCGACAACCTCGGCCACATCAAGGGGCCGTGGCAGATAAAACGGCCGATGGAAACCGACCGCAAGGGCATCTTCGACGACGTTATCATCGGTTGGGACCCGTCGCGCAAGGTGCTTGGCTGGCGGTTCCGGGGCTGCTTGGGCGGCGAAGCGCTCGGCTGGACCGACGGCAGCGGCTCGTGGAAACGCATGCCACGCGAATCCAATGCCAGGTTCAACTGGTACCGAGGCGAGTTTGAGCTTGACAACGAGGAGCTTGCCGCCGACGACCGGCCCATACTGCTGCGGATGGACGGAATGAGCAAGGGCGTGATCTGGGTGAACGGCCGGCACATGGGCCGCTACTGGATGACCGGCGCCCAGCGCGATTATTACCTGCCGAAGCCGTGGCTGTTTCCGTCCAACACGGTGGTGATCTTCGAGGAAGAAAAATCTGCCCCGACCGACGTGCAGCTTGTGCGCGATCCCATTCATCGCGTGATGCGCGTGCAAACGCTGTAGGGGAATGAGGAAGAAGAACTCACGCGGAGCCGCGGAGACGCGGAGAAGGAAGAGAAGAAGGAAGAGAAGAAATGATGAATGATGAATGATGAATGAATCCGCGCAAATCTGCGGATTTCTTATTCTTCATAATCTGCGCAATCCGCGCAATCTGCGGATTTCTTATTCTTCATAATCTGCGCAATCCGCGCAAATCTGCGGATTTCTTATTCTTCATAATCTGCGCAATCCGCGCAATCTGCGGATCACTTGCCTATGCAGAAATCGGAGAAGATGCGGTCGAGGATTGCATCTGTGCAGGTGTGGCCGGAGACCTCGCCGAGGGCATCGAGCGCCACGCGAAGGTCCAGGGCGATGAATTCGGTGCTGAAGCCGTCACGTGCGGCTGAGGCGGCGCGTTGCAGGGCATCGGCCGCAGCGCGTATGGCGGCGCACTGCCGGGCGGTCGGCAGGAAATCGGGGGCAGAAGCGTCGATGCGGCCTGCGCGGACTATCGCTGCCATGCGGCGTTTCAGCTCCTCGATCCCCTCGCCGGTCATGCACGACACGCGGATGCTGTCGGCGGCGCCGAACGAATCATGCACGGCATCGCCGGCGGGGGGCAAGTCGGCCTTGTTCAACACGGCTATGCGGGCGGCGCCTCGGGCGGCGTTGTATGCGGCGGCGTCTTCGGGCGCCGGCGGCTCCGACCGATCGACCACGTACAGAAGCAGGTCGGCCGATTCGGCAGCCTGCTCGGCCCGGCGCACTGCCTCCTGTTCGATGGGATCGTGCGTGGCGCGCGTACCGGCGGTATCGGCCAGGCGGAACAGATTGCCTTCGATTTCGAGCAGCTCTTCGACTGTGTCGCGCGTGGTGCCGGGCAGGTGCGTGACGATGCTGCGGCTGCGGCCGATGAGTGCGTTGAGCAGGCTCGACTTGCCCGCGTTGGGCCTGCCGCAGATGGCGGTGGCGATGCCCGGCCGCCCGCCCGCGTGCCGCAGGGCGTGGCTGGCAAGCCCGGCCAGCATCTCGCTGACGTGCGCGATCGCCCGGGCGAGGGCGGCGTTTTCGGCGATCTCGATGTCCTGGTCGGAGAAATCGATGGCGAGTTCCGCGAGCGAGCAGACTTCCACGAGCCGGTCGCGGGCCTGCCCGATCTGCTGCGAGAAGCGGCCGTCGAGCTGGCGCAGCGCGAGGCGCAGCTCTGAATCGGTTCGCGAGCGGATGACCTGCAAGACGCCCTCCGCCTGTGCGAGATCGATGCGGCCGTTGAGGAACGCGCGGCGGGTGAATTCGCCCGGCTCGGCCAGGCGGGCGCCGCGCGCCGCGAGGTCTTCAACCAGCATTTCCAGCAGCACGGGCGAGCCGAACGTGTGGATTTCGACAACGTCTTCGCGCGTGTATGAGGCCGGCGCCCGCATAAGATACAGCTCGGCCGGCACCTTGGCGGCTCCGGTCAGGCCCAGCGTTTTCCTGCATCGCGTGTATGGGGGCAGATCGGCCAATGCGCGTTCGGCGCCTGCGGTGTCTTGCGCAGCCGGTACGCGGCCGGCCGAGCAGGCCGGTGCGCATCCAACGCCGCCCGGCATGCACATCGCCTGAACGAGCGCAAACGCCTTCGGCCCGCTCAGGCGCACGATCCCGCGCCGGCCGGCGCCGGAGGCCGTCGATACTGCCACGATGGTGTCGTCAAGTTCAATCATGACTATAGCCAGGCAGCCGGCGGTCGGCCGCCGGCTGCTTCGCGTATGTTTCCAGAAAGCCGGCGCTTACCGGAGCTTCCGCCTGCGGTTGGTTTTGGCCTTGGCTGAGCGGTCGACCCAGCTTTCGCGTTTCTTTTTCTCTGTTTTCTTCGCCGGCTGTTCCTCCAGCTTAGCTATGTGGCGGCGGATCAGGTGGCTCTCGAGGGCGCCCAGCCCCGTGCTTGTCATGAAGTACAGCACCAGGCCCGACGGCATCCCGTAGAAAAGGAAGCCGAACATCGCGGGCATCATCCACATCATCATTTTCTGCGTCTGCTCGGCCTGGGGATCGGCGCTCATCGGCCGGGGCGTGAACTTCTGCTGGAAGAACATAGCAGCGATCAGCAGAATCGGCAGCACGTTCAGCGGCATTCCGCCGACGAATGGGAGGGACGCCGGAAGCATAGTCAGGGCGTCGGGCTGCGACAGGTCGTTTATCCACAGAAGGAACGGCTCGTGGCGAAGCTCGATCGCATAGCGCAGCGCGCCGAACAGGCCGATCAGGATCGGAAGCTGCAGGATGATCGGCAGGCAGCCGCCCATCGGGTTCACACCGTGCTCCCGATACAGCTTCATCATTTCTTCCTGCTGCCGCTTCTTGTCATCCTTGTACTTGTTCTTGATCTCCTTCATCTTAGGGCTGAGCTTGCCCATGTTGGCCATCGACTTCTGGCTCTTGCGCGTGAGTGGATGCAAAGCCACCCGCACCAGCAGCGTGAGCATGATGATCGCCACGCCATAGTTGCGGGCAACCGAATAGAAGGCGTGGAGAATGGCGATGAAGAAGTTGGTGATCGCCGCCGGCGACGGCACCTTGTGAATGTTTACGAAGTCCTGGTACTCGGGCACCGCCCGCACCTGGGGGCTGTTGGGGCCGACGAAGAACAGGTATTCGTCGGTCTGAGAAGTCTGCCGCGGCAGCGTGATAACGCGCGACTCGAGCGCGGCGGAAACATTGCGCTCGCCAACGGCCGACACACGCCCGGCAACAACCGTGCCCGGGTTGTCCGGCTTGACAACCGCCGAGAAATAGCGGTTCTTCACGCCCGCCCACAGTGTGTTGCCCGTCTCCACAAACGGTTCGTCCTGCACCTTGCCCGGCGCCCGGCGGAGGATGTTCACGGCGTCGCCGTTGCGGCCGGCACTAACTCCGATCGCACCCTCGATGTAACTCGACCCCAGCTCCGAAAGCTGAGTGTCGTCGAGCTGCCACTCGGGAAGGTCCGGCACTATCCCCGCTGCGGACGTCAGCCAGTAGCTGTGCTTCTTCTCGTCGGACGACAGGTTCTCGAGCTTGATTTCGAGCAGCGCGTGGTTGGCGCCGGAAGGCAGGCTGATCTTCTTGGTCACGCGCAGCGAATCGGTCGCATTTGCCTGATACGTGACGGAATCCTTCCCGCTGTCTATCACCTTCCATTTCTTGTTCGCGAGATCGGCCGAGCCCTTGATCTCAAGCCCGAGCGAGCGCCTGCCCCTGACGATCGGCGCCAGCAGGCGAAGCCGCTGCTTGCGGTCGAGGTCGCGGTGAAAATCGCGCAGGTAGGCCTCCTCGATGGTTGCCCCCACGTTTGTAAGCTTCAGCGTCAGCTTGTCGTTGGCGATCGTGGTTGGGATCACCTCCTTCTCCTCATCGGGATCGATGGGAGGCGGAGGCGCCTTGGTTTCATCGCGCGGTGCCAGCTCAGGCTGCTTGGGTTGTCTCGTCTGCGGCTGCGTGGGCGCCGGCTCCGATTGCTGCTGCTGTTCCTGCTGTTCCTGCTGTTCCTGCTGTGGCGGCCAGATGAGCGGCGCCACGTAGCCGTGCCACAGGGCCAGTGCCAGGAAACCCAGCAGAAGCGTCATTATTGTTCGTTTATCCATGCTACCTCATTATTCAAATTACCGGCGTTGCCGGCAGTGCAGGCGATCGTGGGCGAAAACACGGCGGGAAGCCCCAGGCCCCTAATCCAGATCGCCCGTCGGACGTTGACTTGTGCAGGGCGCGGCCTACTTGCTCCAGCCTTTCAGCAGCTCCCTCCGGTAATCTTCGGCCTCCAGCTTGGTTATCTGCTGCACCTCTTCGGCGGTGAAAGGCCTGATGCCGCCGAGAAGCTTCCCCGCGATGAACGTCTGCGCCGCCGCTTCGCAGCAAAGCGCGCGAAAATAGGCCTCGCGGACATTCGCCCCCACGGCCACCACGCCGTGATTCGCCAGCAGGACCACATTATGCTTGCGGACCGCCTCCACCACGAGATCGGCCATCTCCTTGCCGGCCGGCACCACGTAATCGACGCGCGGAATCTCGGCGCCCATCAGCGCCACGTAGTCGGGGAAAAACGGGGGGATCGTCATCCCGGCCGACGCCACCGCCGTCGCATAGGGCGAATGCGTGTGTACCACCGCACCGACATCCTCGCGGACGGTGTAGCAGCCTATGTGCATCAGAATCTCGCACGAAGGCTTCTTGAACGTGCCAACCACCTTGCCGGTCTTGAGGTCGATGCCCACGTAATCGTCTTGGACGGCATCCTCAAACGCCACGCCCGACGCCTTGATGTAGACAATGTCGCCGGCCCGGGCGCTCGTGTTGCCGCCGGGGCCGACTACCAGGTTCTTCTCTTCGATCTTGCGACCGTAGAAAACGAGGTCTCGTCGAGCGGCCTCTTTCGTATACACTGCAAGTATCCTCTCAAACCATAAGCAATAAACGGTGCGGGAATCAGCGCGTGCTGCGGCCGGCGGCTGCCCGCCAAGACGGCTCAGCGGCCCTCCTTCAGCCGGTCGCCCAGGGCATTGTCCAGCCGGCGGTTTGCATAAATCTTCCGCACGGTAGTCTGCACGTCGTAGGCCACCCTGCGAAACACCACCGAATCGCCGTCGAAGGTGCAGTAGCAGGCCCGAGTGTCGCCGTCGCGCGGCTGGCCGACGGACCCGACGTTTATCATCGCCTTCTGCTCGTCCAGCAGGTAAATGCCCTTCATAGTCATGTTATTCGGATGATCGTAGGTGCCATCCTGCGTAAACACGCCCGGAATGTGCGTGTGGCCGAGGAAGCAATAGTGATCGATCATCCCGAACAGCTCCTGCATTCGCGCGGCATCGTGTATCTCGCGCGGGAAAAGGTAGTCCCTCGTCGGCTGGCGCGGCGAGCCATGCACCATCAGGATGCCGTTATCCGTGTGCTTCTCGGCCAAGCCTTCCAGGAACTCGAGGCTCGCTCGGGAATCGCCGGGCGGTGCCTCATCGATGCATTCGCGCGTCCAGAGTATCGCCGAAGCGGCCTTCGCATTGAAATCGATTGGTGCTGAAAGCGCCGCCTCCTCATGATTGCCCTTTATCACTATCGAGCTGTGCTTGCGCATCAGCTCGAGGCACTCCATCGGGTCAGGCCCGTAACCGATGATATCGCCGAGGCAGAATATTTCGGTGATCTTCCTGCTCTCGATATCCTCGAGAACCGCCTCCAGTGCTTCCAGATTGCTGTGGATATCGGAGATGATTGCTTTCAAGGGTCTGCCTGTCCATCAGGACCTTGTCGCTGCGATCGGTCTGCGGGAAAGACGGATGGCATCGGCCTGCCCAATCGCCTGGGGGCGTGTCAACACCCGGGCTGGTCGCCCGGGGATGTCTCCTTTCCGGCGTCAGGCAACACCGCCTCGCTTGCGAGCATCACGGGAATTCCGTCGCGGATCGGATACACCCGGCCGCATCCGGTGCAGCAGATGCTTTCATCCTGCTGCCTTACCCTGCTCTTGCACACGGGGCAGATCAGGATATCAAGAAGCACCTGGTCGATCATCCGAAAAACCTCCGCGACCTGCCTGCCGCAGGCAGGGCTGCTGGCCATTCACGGGGGGGCAGATCGTGCAGGCGCCGCTTGCGGTGAAGCCATTGGCAGCCCGACTGCCTTCCGCTGAGGGTCGGGCGAAGCACTCGCGGTGGAAGTGCCGGTAAACGTCTGCGCCCGCTGTGTAGGGGCGGGCCTTTGTTGCCCGCCCGCACCGGCGTTTTCGCCGGCATAATACCAAGAACGTTCCCAACAATTCATCTTACCACCCAACCGCCCGCAAATCAAGGAAAAAGCCGTCACACCATGCCCCTTGCCCCTGTTGGGGGACATCATGTCCCACCCCCCGCGAACTGAGGTGCATCACGAAGAAGGCAGCTGCCCGGCTGCGTCGCGCCTTGAGGAAGATTTCCCATTGGAGGCCCAGCAATGCGTAGCACCAAACAGAAAGTTAAAGTCGGCCGAGCCGTTTTCCCCAGGTTACCCAAGCACGCCG